>ERZ1370068.4453-contig-3526_pt1 | contig 71961 bp, 101 predicted proteins | sample MGYA00561227_ERZ1370068 | MGnify/ENA primary metagenome ERZ1370068 (study PRJEB38410, sample SAMEA6850437) | metagenome | study: Metagenomic assessment of the ecological functions of the soil: analysis of the soil microbiota associated with the... | reverse complement strand
TGTGCTGCACACGGGCGGCAGCTCGTTTGGCGACAAGCGCGGCGACCTTGCCCAACGTAACGGCGCAATCCTGGCCGAGCGCCACCCGAACTACGATGCGCTGGTACGCGACTTCATCGACGCCGATCCTGTGCCGGGTCGCTGCGCGAGCTCGCGCCGTCGCATTACTCGCATCCTCACTTCGGATGCGAGCCGGAGTCCTTCACGTCATCCACGGACATGGCGGCGGAACCGAGTACCACGCGCGCTCGCTGATCGCGGCATCCAGCGCCGCCTTCCGCCACTACCTGCTCATGATCGTCGGCGACCAATGCATTCTCGAGGAGCTGAGTGATGACACCGTTCGTAGCTTCGACTTTCCGTCCGCCGCGCCGACGAGTCGTGGAGCGATTTCCTCGGCGGCATCTGCGATTTGTTTCGCATCGATCTCGTGCACCTGCACAACACTTCCGGCGGCCGGGACGGCCTCGCCGAGGCGCTGGCGACTCACGGCATCGCCTACGGCTACCTGGTGCACGATCTGAGCTTCGCGTGCCCTGACGATCACCTTCCTCAACGCGGATCACGCCTACTGTGGGGCCGTGGTCGACGCTGCGTGTGCAACGCGTGTCTCGCGGCGCAGCCCGCGGTTCGCCGATACCGACATCGTGCAGTGGCGCGAAAGCCACGGCGCACTCGCTCGCCGGTGCGGCATATCTGTGATTGCGCCGCCTCGCGATGGGCGGCCGCGACATTGCATCGCTACTTTCCGCAGTGCCAGTCGACGTCGATTCCGCACGCCACGTCGGATGGGACGACGCGACCCGATTCGCGTTGCGCGATGCCACGGACGATGGCCCGACGACGACCGGCCGGTCGTTGCGGTCCTGGGCGCGATCGGGCCGGACAAGGGCGCGCGCCGGCTGGAGCGCATGGTCGAGCTGACGCGCGAGCGCGGCTTGCCGCTGCGCTGGGTACTGATCGGATATCTGGATCGCGGTCGCGAGCCTTGGCAATCGGACGACGGTATATTCACGATGCACGGGCCGTACGATTCGCGCATGTTACGGTCGTTGCTCGACCACTACCGCGTGCAGCTCGTTGCCTACCCGTCGGTGTGCCTCGGAGAGCTGCCAGCTTCACGCTGTCGGAAGCTGTGGGTTGCGGACGGCCTGCGATCGTGCCTACCGATCGGTGCGCTCGCGGACCGCGTCGCCGCTACCGGCGCAGGTTGGGTGTTGAGCGAGGACGACTGGCGCCTGACGAACGCATGCTCGAGCGGGATCGCCGTGCGATATTGGCGCCGGGCGAACACTTGGCCCTGGAAGCCGTGGCTATCCGTGCACGAAACGTGGCGATGCCGACCCTCGCCATGCGATGGCCGAACGTACGATGGAGATTCATCGCCGATCGCTACGGCCAGCCGGGGTTGCTGTCCGCGTGCGCCCATTGCCGCGGCGCGTTGTCCGATAGCGCAGCGCGGTGTCTTGAGGCGCTGCATTACACGCCGTGGCGGCCAAGTTCGCCGCCCCCTCGACTCAGGCAGAAGCCGAAACCGCGAGCGCGACGATGCGCTTACAGGCGCGTCGCGCGCGCAGCATTGCGCATCCGGCACACATTACCTGGTCGACTCCTCTGATAATTCCGCGCCCAAGGCCCTGATCAACACCTCAAGGGACGCCTGTCACCACGATCGACGCTGTGGTACGGCGAGTGGCTCGCCCGCGGCGAGGCGCACCCCGCCAGGCGGGCAGCCGATCGACGCGATGCTTGCTTGCCAGGCGGTGGCGGTGAACCGCCACGCGGTAGTAGCGCAATCCCACCCTCGGCGAAGTGTCATCCAGCTTGCGCCTGCCCAACGATGCAACCAGTGCGGCGCGCGGCTCTTTCGAATGCAGCCGCGCCACGTCCCAGTCGCCGCTGGCGATCGCCGGCGGCTGCTGCGTCGCGGCGGCGCGTACACGGATGCCGATCCCTTTCTATCGCCGGGCACTCGAGGTCGAAGCCAACCATCCCGGAAGCTCGCATGGGACTCGGCGCTCGCGACGGTCGGTTCCGGGCGATGCGCAGGGGTTGCGCCGACATCGCGACCGCTGATCGCGAACGGCTCTGCTCGCGTGGTGCCATGGGACGAGCTTGCGCGACTCGAGCGGCGGCTTCGCCGCCGTCGCCGTCCGCGGTCGCTCCTTCTCGAGCGGATCGAAGCCTTGCCCGGACGGTACTGCGCCTGCACCGACGCTGGCGCGCTCGCCGCCGTGGAAGACGCACGGGTGGAGCGAGGCCGGGGCGAGCGCGCGCGCGCTGATCGATCGCGTCGGCTCATCGTCGGAGCCTGTCGATGATCCGGAAGCGCTGCGGCGACTCGCGCTGGCCGCCTCCGGGTTCCGCGTCGCGCAGCGGGCCTGGGCCGAGAAGCGCTACGCGACGCGATGCGTGCAGCTTTTCACCCAGGCGCTGCCTGGTGCGATGGCCGCGCCGAACGGCGGGGAACGCCATTCGTCAGGTCGCGTATACTGATCGCACCGGGACGCCCGCTGCGAGATCGCCGGCCAAAGCATCGATCCAAGCGCGTATTTCCAGTGCGTCCTCGCTGCTCATACCCGCGATCAATCCGTCATCGTTGCATTCATTGTCGATGACACGCGTCCGAACGCCTCCAGCGCGTGAGTGGCTTTTGCGCGATGTGCCGGCCTGCCTCGATCGGCTAACGCGCCGGACGCCACACCTGGCGCGTGCGCTGGGCGAAGGCGACTACGACGTTCTGATCGACCTCGCGGGCATGGCTGCTGGCACTGGCGCGCTGCCCGCGGCGCGGGCGCGCGCGGCGCATGGACCGTGGCAGGATCGCGCGATCCGAATGTCGCGCCTCTCATTACCCACACGCTGCCGGCGCCGGAAAAGTGGCGAGAATGAGCGCGCTGTCTTTGCATCGCGAGACTGTCGAAGCTGCGCTGGCGACGTTGTGCGCAAGTGCGCCATGGTACCGTGACCGAACGACGCTGGCGCCCGATGCCATGGCCGCTCTATGGCGCAAAGACGGTCGCGGCCCATCAGGCCGGCAATGCGGAGGCCGCGCTGGCCGGATACGACGCCGTGCTTGCCGAGCAACCCGCCTTCGCTCCCGCGCTTTACCTGTCCGGCGTGCTGCTGCGACAGCGCGGCGCTGTCGACGCGGCGCATGAGGCGCTTGGCCGAAGCAATCCAAGCCGCGCCGGCGTATTCGGAAGCGCGCGCGGCGCTAGCCAATCTCCGCCGCGAGCGTGGCGATGCCGACGGTGCGGCGCTGCTGTGCCGCGAGGGGCTGGCGATGAGTGAACGCGACGTCGTCTTGTGGCGCGCGCTCGGACTGTGTGAACTCGCGCGGCACGATGCCGCTGCGGCGCGGGATGCGTTTGTCAGGGCGCTTGAGCTCGTGCCGACCGACGGCGATACGCATTACAAACCATGGCGTCGCGTTGCAGACGCTGCACCAGCGCGAGGAAGCGCTGGGCGCGTACCAGCGCGCGCTCGCGTTCGCGCCGGATCTGCTTCGCCGCGGATTTCAACATCGGCGTCATCTTGCAGGAGCAGAGACGTACCGATCTTGCGGTCGCTGTCTTCGAGAAGGTGCTTTCGCGCGACCCCGTACGTGATGGCGTACAAAGCGCTCGCCGATACTGCTGCTCACGGCGCGGCGCGTCGACGACTGGCTCCAGGTCTTTGCCCGTTTCGAGGCCGCGTGCCCCAAGCACTCGCCCTCGTCGCCCAGGCGCTCGAGGCTCACCAGTACGCGCGGCGATTCTCGCTGCGCTTGACCGCTACCTCGACCGCCTGCGACAGGATGATTTCACTCCGCAGAGCGAGACCGACCTTGCGGACTGTCTCGAACAGATCCTGTTTCTCATGCTCTATTTCGATCTGGAACCGAGTGTCCATTTCGGCCTTTATCGCGCTTACGACGCCGTCGCCGGACGGGTCTATGGCGCGCCGCTGTCCCGGCCTTCCCGTCCGGAGGCCGGGACGCCCGCGCATCGGTTACCTGTCCGGCGATTTGTGCAATCACGTGATGGGCAAGATGATGTGGGAGGCGATCCGCCACCACGATCGCGATCGCTTTCAGATCTTCTGCTACAGCAGCGGCGGCGCGAGCGACGAGGTGACCGAGCAATTTCGCCGGTTCGCCGATCGCTTCGAGAGCATTGCCGACTTAAGTGAACGCCGTCGCGGCCGAACGCATCGCCGCCGATGATCTTGACCTCCTCATCGATTTGTCGACGCACACGAAAAATGCGCTGGCCCGGCGTTCTGGCATTGCAGCCGGCGCGCGTGCAGATCACACACATCGCAAGCGCCGGCGCGCTGGGTCTTCGTGCCGTCGACTTCAAGTTGACCGATGCCTATTGCGATCCACCGGAGAATCAGGCGTATCTGCTCGAGACGCTGCTGCCCGTGGATGGCTGCGTGTATCCGTATCGCCATCATCGCGCCCGCGGCTTCGCATCCTTTTCATCGCGAGCAGTTGCAGATCCGAACTGACAGGATCGTGATTGGCGCTTTCGTCAATCCGCAGAAGCTCTCGCAACGCTGCCTGTCGCTGTGGCGCGAGGTGCTGGAGAAGCTTCCCGATGCGCTGTTCGCCATTTCACCTCTGTCGCCGCGAAGCGGGCGCGGTATACATGCGCCTGTTCACCGCGGCGAACATTCCTGTCGGGCGCGTCATCGTGCTGCCTCAGGGACGCGACGACGCCGAAGGCGCAGGCGCGATACTCGGTGCTCGATTTCGCGCTCGATCCGTTGCCTCTACGGTGGTGTCAACAGCACGCTCGAAGCCATCGACATGGGCGTGCCGGTGGTGACCCTGCGCGGCCGCAAGCACGGCGAACGCGCGAGCGCGAGCATTCTCACCAATCTCGGCGCCACTCAGACTATCGCCGACAGCGGTAGCGCGTATGTCGACATCGCGGTGCGGCTCGCGACCGACCCGACTTCGCGGGCGAGGTCAAGGCGGCGATCCGTGCCGGAATCGCCTAGTCGCCGCTGACCGACATGCGCACGCACACCCGCAGCCTCGAGCGCGCCTATCGTCAAGGCATTGCGAGCAGCGCTACCCGGAGGCGCTGGCGGCATCCGGCGATGGCTAAGGCCGGCGGCGTCATCCTCGCGAATCGAGCAGGCCCGGCAACGCTTCGGCGCCGGCGATACTGGAGGCCGCGCGACATGAATGCGAAGCTATCCTGATGGGCGCGCGCGATCACGCCGGAACGCGCCGCGGCGCACCTGCTCCTGGCGCGCGTGTTGCCGCAAGGACCGCGACCTCGACGCCGCGCTGGAACACGCCCGCATCGCGATCGGCGACGCGCCGCGCGACCCGCTCGCCCACTACGCGATGGCCGAGTTGCGGGAAGCCGCGGGCGACGACTAAGGGAGCGCTTCTCGAGCGTCGAGCACGCGCTCGGAGCTCGATCCGCGATTCGTGCAGGCGCATCACTATCTGGGCATCCTGCGCGGCGACGCGCGGTGACACTGCAGGGCGCCGCCGCGGCGTTCGAGCAGGCGCTGCGTCTCGACCCCGGCCACGCGCGCTCCTGGAACAACCTAGGCAACGCGCAGCGCACGCTGGGCCGGCTCGCAGGAGGCCGAGCGCTCGCTTGCGCGAGCGTCGCTGCGTCGCGGCCCGACTATCCGCTGGCCGCCGCCAGATCTTGCCGAAGTGCAGCGCGATCAGGGCGAAGTCGAGCGTGCCGAAGCCACGCTGCGCCAGGCGCTCGCGCGGGCGGCAGGACAAACGCCGTATCGGCCGCTCCTCGGTGCTGCTCGCCGGGCTGTTGCGCGAGCGCGGCGAACTCGACGAGGCGGCGCAACTCTACCTGCAGGCCATCCAGGCAACGCCCGACCAGAAGCGGCGGCGAGTGGTTCAACCTCGGCTCGGCCTTGAGCGAGCGCGGCGAGCCTGATCGCGCCCGCGAAGCCTACGCACGCGCGCGTACGCGACCAATCCGCAACGATTTGCGCGGCTTGATCGCCGAAGAACCTCGGCTTGCCGATGATCTACGCCGACGCCGCGGCGCTCGACGCCGCCCGGAGCGGGTTCGCTGCCGGACTCGCGACGCTCGGGCGCGATCTCAACGCGGCGCTGGCGGGCTTGTCGGAAGGCGCAGGTTCTCGACGGGCTGCGCTGGACGAACTTCTTTCTTGCCTATCAGGGCGGCGACGACCGGGCGCTGCAGGCAGGCTACGCGGCGTTCGGCCGCGCGCGCGGTTGGCACCATTGCGCCGCAGTGGCTTGCACCGATCGGCCGGCGACCGTTGGCGGGGCGACGCGTCCGCGTCGGCTTCGCCGTCCGCGTTCTTCCACGTCGGCACCTGCGGCCGGTATTTCAAGAGCTGGATCTCCGACCTCGACCGCGACCGGTTCGAAGTGCGTGGTCTACCATCTCTTTCCCGGCATGGACGAGGTGGCAAGCGAGATCGCGGGGCGTGCCGACTCCTTTCGCGAGTTCGGCGGCAGCAGGGCCCGTCCGTCGATCGTGGCACCGGCCATACGGAGAGACGAGCTCGACGTGCTCGTCTATCCGGAGCTCGGCATGGATGTGACGTCGTTTGCGCTGGCCGCCGCTGCGGCTCGCGCCGCGGCAATACGCGGCCTGGGGGCACCCGGTGACAACCGGACACGCGACCATCGATGCATTCTCAGTTGCGACGCGATGGAACCCGACGGTGCTGAAGCGCACTACGTAGAGCCGTTGATCCGGCTTCCTGGCATCGGCACGCGTTACGAGAGGCCCGACGTTCCCGGCGGATACAAGCCGCGCAGCGGTTCAGCCTGCCCGACGGTCCGGTGCTGCTGCTCTGTCCGCAATCGCTGTTCAAGATCCATCCGGAGAACGACGCGCTGTTCGCCCGAGATCCTCGGCGCAGAACCCGGCGGCGATGCTGGTGCTGTTCGCGGGCCGTCATCCCGCCATCACCGACCAGTTCATGCGCCGCTTCGCACGCACCCTGGACCGCCACGGGATCGCGATCCGGGAGCGCACGCGTGTGCTGCCGCCGGTTGCGCACGACGATTACCTGCGCATCAACCGCGTCTGCGACGCGATGGTGGACACGCTGCATTGGTCCGGGGGCAACACCAGCCTCGATGCGCTTGGCTTGCGGTCTGCCGGTCGTCACGCTGCCCGGGGCGTTCATGCGCGGTCGGCAGAGCGCCGGTATGCTGTCGCTGCTCGGCGTTCCGGAGCTCATCGCCCGCGATCGAGCCGACTACGTCTCGCTGGCGTCACGCTTGATCGCCGAGCCCGCGTGGCGGCGCTCGCTGGCCGACCGGATCCGACGCCGCACAAGGCCGCTTGTTTAACGTCGGCGACGCGACCGCGCGATTGCAGCAGCTTCTTCAGGTCGACGACCGCGCGGTGTGAGTCTCGCCCAGGCGCGCGCAAGGCTGTCCTCCAGTCCCCGCACAAAACGCGCGATGTCGAACAGCGGATGCGTCGCGCGATTCGCGCGCAGCCGTCGCGCGGTAGCCGCCGAGAAGCGCCGGCGTCGTTGCCAAGGTAAGCGCCAGCGCTTCATATTCGGCAAGGCTCTCGGTGACCAGTTCCGGCAGGCCGACTGCGTGCAGCTGGCTGCCGGCCACTCGGCTCGCCATCGTGGCTCCGGCACAAGTCAGCACCGGCAGACCCATGAACAGCGCGTCGTTGGCGGTGGTGCCGGCGTTGTAGCGGCTTGGTATCGAGGAACAGATCGGCGTGAGCATGACGGGCGAGATGCTGCGTGCAGCGGGACCCGCGGCGCGAACACCAGCCGAGCCGGATCGATGCCGCGCCTGCGCGGCCTCGCGACGCAGGTTGGCGCACTCGCGATGGTCGCGGCCGGGGGACAGCCACAGCACACTGCCGGGCACCTGCTGCCAGCAGCCGCATCCAGACGTCGAACATTTCGGGCACGATCTTGTACGCATCGTTGAAGCAGCAGAACACGAACGCTTGCGCGGCCAGACCGCTCTCCTCGCGGGTTGGCGCGCGTGTCGCGATGTCGCGCCGGGTGTCGCTCGGGCAGTAGCAATCGGGAAGATAAAGGAAGCGTTCGGTGAAGAACGGTTGCTGCTTCGGCGGGCGTCGCGAAGCGGTCGGTGATGATGTAGTCGATATGCTCCGCGCCGAGCGTTCCAAGGTAGCCGAGCCAGTGCAGCTGCACGGGAGCCGGCCGCAGCGCGAAAATCTCACTGCGGGCATGGGTGGTGTAGCCGTTGAGATCGATCAGCAGATCTATGCCGTCGGCGCGGATGCGCTGCGCAGTCTGCTCGACAGTCTCGTCCGCGCAATCGACGAAGTGGTCGAAGGCGGCTTCGATCCGTATCCGCAGCGGTGAGCTCTCGCGCGGGCCGATGGAGTACGCATGGGTTTCGAACCGGCCGCGGTCGTGGCGCTCCCAGACCTCGGTCAACAGGAACGCCAGCGCGTGGGTGCGAAAGTCCGACGATACGTAGCCGAGACGTAGTTTGGAATTTGTCGTCGGCGTATTCGTGCGCCTTGCGGCGGGCGTGACCGCGGCGGTCGAGAGATCGCTGGCCCATCGTCTGGCGATCCGCAGCTGGGTCTCCGCCGGCAGCGGGAGCGAAAGCGCGACGAAGGCATTGATCGAGTCGTCGCCGGCGTCTATCCGGCGCAAGAGCTGGGAATGCAACGTGGCGAGTGATTGCCATGCGCACAGGCGCGCCCGGCAATACGCGAGTAGCGCGATCGCGTAGGCATGTTGCGGGTCGCACTCGACTGCCCGCACCAGCGCCGGTTCCGCGGCCTCGTAATCTTCGCGGTCGACCAGCACCGAGCCGAGATTGACGAGGATGGTCGCGTCGTCGGGCGCGAGGGCGAGCGCCCGACGGAAGCTCGCCTCGGCGCCCGCGTGGTCGCGCATGTGATGCTGGCAGATGCCGTAGTCGACCAGCACGTTGACATCACCCTCCGGGAACTGCCGCAGGTAGCGCTCGCACAGCTCGCCCGCCGCGGCGTAGCGCCGGCCGCGACAAAGCAGATGCGCGAGGTTGCCGAGCGCTTGGCGATGGAGCGGCTGGCTGCTCAACAGCGCCTTGTAAGATCGTTATCGCCCGCTCCACGTTGCCGGTGCCCTCGAGCGCGAGCGCCAGGTTGTTCAGGAGGCTCGGGTGCCCCGGGGTGAGCAGGAGCGCCTTTTCATACTCCGCGATCGCCGCGGCAAAGCGCTGCTGCTCTCGATACAGGTTGCCGAGATGGAAGCGCGCGTCCGCGTCGCGCGAGTCCAGGTCGATCGCGTGACGCAATGCGTTTTCGGCTGCCACCGGGTCGCGCCGGCGCAGGATGACGCCGAGAAAGGTCCACGCGGCAGCATCGTCGGCAACCGCAAGCACTTCCTGCACTGCGCTTCCGCAGTTACCGCGTCGCCGCGTCGCCAAGCATCGCGCGCTGCGCCGAGCGTTCTGCTCCCGGGGCCGCTCATCGCGACGGGCGCGCGCCGCGGCGGCGCGATCATCGCTGCGCTCCTTGCAGCGCCTGCAAGGCGCCCACGAGCCAGGTGGCGACCGAAGGCCAGTCGCGCAGCCGCGGCTGACGAAAAAGGCGTAGCGTCGGGTACCAGGGGCTGTCGTCGCGATCGAGCAGCCATCGCCAGTCCGGCGCGAATCGCAACATGACCCACGCCTGCTTCCCAAGCGCGCCGGCAAGGTGTGCGATGCTGGTGTCGACAGTAATCACGAGATCAAGCTCTGCGATCAGCGCCGCGGTTTCGACAAGCGGCGCGTCGCCGGAAAGTGGAACCATGCGTTGTGCACTCGGCGTCGAGGTAATCTCCGCGGTTGCCTCGCCCCTGCTGCAACGAGAACCAGGCGATATTCGGGACGTCGAACAGTGCGCTCAAGGTGGCGAGAGGACACGAACGATCGCGGGGATGCGTGCCGCTACCTGCCCAACAAAGTCCGACCTTCCGGCCGGGGTGAGTATCGAGCAGTGCGCGTGCCGCAACCCGCCGCTCGGACGGCGGGGCGATATAGGGCACTCGCGCAGGAATCGTGTCCAGCGCCGTATCGAACACGCGCGGCAGCGAAAGCAGCGCCAGGTGCGCATCGTAAGGCGGTAGCGCTTCGCTGCTGACAACTTGGGCGACTCCCGTACCGACGCGAGCAGGGCCGCAGCGCATCCCGGCAATGGACGATGCAGCGCGCGCCGGCGTCCGCGAGCAGGGTCAGGTAGCGTGCGAACTGCAGCGCGTCACCCAGGCCCTGTTCCGCGTAGATCAGCAACGTTTTTCCTGCCGGCGCGGTGCCATCCCACGCGGGCCCGAAGAACGCGTGCCGATCCTTCCCCAGCTCGGCAAGCTCCAGCCGCCAGTCGTATTCACGCCAGCCCTCTCTGAACTGTCCGTCGAGCAATAGCGCCAGCGCGAGGTTCCAGTGCGCCTGCGCGAATTCGGGCTTGAGCAGGGTCGCGCGGCGGAACGCCGCGATGGCCGCGGCGACATCGTTCACCGATTGCAGCGCGAGACCCAGGTTATTCCACGCGACCGCATGATCGTCCTTGATGGCCAGCGCGGCACGATAGGCGGCGATTGCCTCGGCTTCACGGTCGGCCGCGGCCAGCGCGAGGCCCAGATTGTTGTGAAACTCGGGTTCGTTGGCCAGTGACGCGATCGAGCGTTCGAGCAGCGGCAGCGCTGCATCGAGCTCCCGCCGCTGGTAATGAATAACGCCAAGAAAATGTTGCGCCTGCGGGTGGTCGGGGGCTGCCGCGAGGACTTCACGATAGATCGCTTCCGCCGCGGCTGCATCGCCGCGTTGGTGCAGCGCCAGCGCCTGCCTCACGCGTGCGTCGAGCGCCGGTGCTGCGGGAACTCCGGGTGTGGGGCTCTCTCCAAGCGCGCCGTGGCAGTTCTTGTAGCGCTTGCCGCTGCCGCAAGGGCACGGATCGTTGCGACCCGCGACGCGTGGTGCTACGGCATTGGCCGCCGCGGTGGCGAGCGAAGCCTCGGCTTCGGCGTGCCCGGGCGCTTCGTCGAGGATGCGCCGGAAGATCGCGGCTGCCGGGCGCCACATTCCCATGGCGAGACAATTGCGCCCGAGTTGCAGCAATTGCGGCGAGCGTGCGATAGGCGGAGTGAAGTGTTTTACCAACTCGGTCAATTCATCGGCCGGGACGACGCGGCAGAAGTTGAAAAGTCCATGAAAGCCGAACGGCCGGCCTATTGGATATGCCGCCTCGAATGCAAACGCGTCGGCGAGCGACTCGGGCGCAAATAGGATGCTGTATTCGCGCTCGAGCAATGGACGATATGCGCGGCCGATCGTCACGTCTTCGGCGTCGGTCAACACAATGCGGGGATCCAGCAGCGCCATTGAGCAGCTTGCGCGAACGCAACGAAAAGCCGCCGTTGCCCACCCGCATCGCATCGCTGTGCCAGAACCACTTGGCGCCGATGTAATCGACGTCGAGAAATTCGCTACGCCACGCAGCCGGGTTGATTGCGTATCCATCCCATTGCACCAAGAGAACGTGTGGCGTGTCGATATGCGGCAGCAGGGACTTGAGCACGAAGTTGGAATATTCGTCGCGTGATGCGAGTGGCGCGATGACACGCGTGTCGATGCCGGGTTCGTCGAGCTGACGATCGGTGATGAAGCACACTCGCGCGAAACGGATGCCGTCGGAGGAGCGGCGCAGCAGCGCGCAGCGCGCGAGCTCGTGATTGGCAGTGTCGATGCAGCAAAGCGTAACGCCGGTAAGCTCAAGCATGGATGCGAATGATCAAGCGGGCCGCTCGCCACGCAGGGTCAAGAGGTGCCGGCAGCCGTCGTGCCGGCGATCTGCGTGGGGCACCGGCGCCGCCAATTGGTTCCAGGTCAGTATGCCGAAGACAACCAGCAGTGGCGCAATGTGCAGCGTGGCCCGGCTGCTTGTGGTCAAGTGGGTAAGCCAAGTCGGCGCGTCGTCAAGAGCAAACACGAGAAACAGGAAAGCCAAGCCTGCGCCGGCGATCGCCGTGAGCGGTGCCAACGGCGGCTCGAGAAGGTGGCGCACTCCGATCACTGATATGACCACCAACACATACCAAAGCAGGTTCCAATTTCCCAAAAAAGTAGCTTCGGAATAGTTCGCTCCACATGAGAGCGAAATTCGGGCGCAAAGGATAGCCGACCATTGGACCCGCTCGGAGCAGGACAAGCAGCGCAAGCACGCCCAACGCGGCGCCGATACCGAGCACGCGCATTCCACGCCGAGGCATGAGCGCGACGCCAACGCCTGGAATCAGCATAAGCGCCCAAACCGCGCCCAGATTGGTGATCAGCGGACACGCCAGCGCGAGAAACAACGCGACGGCTCCGTCGCGCCGTCACGACGCAGACACCAACGGTAGGTGACCAAGGCGGCCAGCGTAAAGACCGCGCCCATCGGCAGATCGGCGTAGCCTGCAAGCGCGACGTGGACGTCCAGAAGCGGCAGCGACGCGACTATGTACGCTCCGATCAGCGCGATCAAAGGCGCAGCGCGTTCGCCGCGCAGTCACTCCATACACCGCAATGGTGAGCGAGACGAGCATTGCGAGCCAAGGCCAGTTCATCGCAGAATCATCCCAGCGGCCGAGCGCGATACAGGTCCATACCTGCAGCAGCGGCACAGTAGCAGGATCATTTGGCGACGCGTCGAAATAGGCACCGGGAGCGCCGGCAAGCCAGGTTGTCGCGTCGACAAACGGGACCATGCGCCCCAGCTCGTACCAGACGCGCGCCTTGGTCGCCCACTGCACCCAGGCGTTCCACGGATACAGCGGACGCCATTCGATCTCGCCTGCGAGCAACGCGAAACGAATCGCCAGCCACGCCAGAATCGCGAGCCACAAGACATTTTGCCACCGCGGCAAACCAGGGCTCACCAACGACTTGAGGCGCATTGCGCGCGCCCGCAATGGACAAGCGTTGCACTCGCATCGCATAAAGAGCAAGCGCGGCGGTGACTGCGGCGAGCGGCACTGCGATCGAGAGCCAGCCAAAGGCGAGTCCGGCGAAGCTCAGCGTACGCATCCACAAAGTCAGCAGTATCGCGCCGATCATGTAGCCGAAACCTGCACGTAGCGCAGATGCTGAGCCGGCCATTTCGTCGCGTGGCCAATCCAGCGCGAGCAGCACCGCGATGCCGAGCAGCCAAGGCAATGCAAGAGCGGAAAATAGCGCCAGCGTTTCCATCACAGAATCTTGAACAGCGCCGCGCCGCCGTCTGCCAACACCAGTTCGGCGGAAATCAGGGGACCGGCGCCCCAGTGCAAACGCTGCTGCGCCGGCTCATATCGCATACCGGCCGGCTCGAAAACCACGAGGTAATCCCGCTTTCGAACCGCAGAGGACGGCGGTAGTGTGCTGGCCCACGGATCGAAGAAGACGTTGTACGGATAAAGGTGATATGCGCCACGATCGCGAAAGTAATGCTCGTCGCCCACCACGAATACCCGGAGCGGTGGCGGCGGCAGTTTGATCACGCACTTTCTCGATGAACGCGAAGACTATGCTTGTCTTCGGCCGCGAGATGGCGCTCCCTGCCACGACTTGCCTGCATACTGCTTAGCCGTGATTTCGGCCTGACGCAGGAAATTCCATTGTAGGCGCACGTCGAGCGCGAAACCAGGCCGCGACGAACATCGTGCCGATGATGATCCCACCGGAGGGGCCGACCCAGAGCGGACGCCACCGGGCGAGCACGGCATAGAACAGTGCTGCTAGACCGACAACCAAGGCGAAAGCAAATGGCATCGGGAGGTCCTGCTCGTCCGCGCCGCCGATGATCGTGTTGGATCGATGCACCGTTCCAGGTTTCGAAGGTGAACCATTCGCGGACTCGGTCGCTGAGTATTTCGCCAGCGCTCATGGTCTTGGCGGTCGCGCCTTGCACGAGGACCGGCTTTTTGATACGAGCCCCTTGAGTCCGAGGCGCTAGGCCACTGATGGTCCCGTTCCAGTTCCGCTCGCCCTCGAGCGAGAAAGGCTGGATCCGTCCCGCGTCGATGGTAAGGCGACGATTGAACACGCGTCCCGGCGCGTAATCGCTGCGCCCCACAGCAAAGCGGCTTCGACGTTGTCGGGCACGCCCGAGCTCTGCCACGCTATGACCGGATAATTCGACGAGCGCAACGACGTCGTCAGGGTCACAATCGTCGTGCCGCTCGCGTCCGGCGCCGTCAGCACCAAGCCCTCGGGGCCGAGGCGGGCGGTGCCGCGGGACACCGCCATTGCACCCGGCGTCCAATGCAGGGTGGGCGCACTGGTGAACCAGGATCCCTGAACACTAAATGCGAGATAACCGAGCAAGCAAAGCGCAAGACTCCGTCGCTAGCAGGCAGCAAGCGATAACCAGCGGCCGTGGCGCAACGGTTCCGGGTAATGCGGCGGATGGCACAGCGGACGCTGCGGCCGCGGGCTGGGCCTTCGACGATATCGGTCACGGCGAAATCAATACGCGTTGCGGCTCTTGAAAAACGTGCAACACGGTGAGCGCGAGAATGCGCAGGTCGAACCACAGCGACCAATTGTCGATGTAGTACAGATCGTATTGTATGCGCTTGCCAAGACGCTGCTGCCGCGCAGGTCATTTACCTGCGCCCATCCCGTGATCCCCGCTTTTACGATGTGTTTCTGCATGCCGATTGTTCGAAACCGCGTTACCGCATCGCAAATCGCGGCGGACGTCTGTTCGGGAAAAACTGCGGTCGGCACGGGAGCATCCAGCCCGCGGATGGTTTCGGCAGCGCCGCCTCGGCAATAAGCGATCACCGGGGTTCCACACGCTTGGGCCTCCAGAGGAGCGATCCCGAAATCCTCCTCTGCGGCGAAACACGAACGCTCGATGCGGTTGCCAGCAGCCGGTCGCGCTCGGCGTCCGGTACGTGACCGAGCAGCCGCACATTGGCCGGCGCTGCGGCGGCGAGGTGCGCTTGCATATCCAGACCGTCGCCGGCGATGACGAGCTGCCGCGCGCGGGCATGTCGGCGAATGCGGCCACAAGAAGATCGACACGCTTGTACGGCACCAGTCTGGACGAGCGTCACGTAAAACGACGAGCGCTCGCGCGGCGACGGAATAGCGGGCAACGTCGACGAGAGGATAGATCACTTCTGCGGAACGACCATAGCAGCGTTCGATCCGGCGCGCGATGTAGACGGAGATGGCGACAAAGCGATCGAGCACGCTTCGCAGCTCGGAAGATCCCACTCGCGAAATCGGCGCAGCGTCCGCCGCGCGACGCCCGCCAACGGCCACCGATCGAGGCCCGCATCAACGAGGTACTGCTGCTCGATGTTCCCACGCGTAACGCGCCGGCGAATAGCACAGACAAATGTGAAACTGATTCGGGCCGGTCATCGCACCCTTGGCCGCGGCGTGTGAGCTGGAAATGATCAGGTCGTAACCGGACAGGTCGAAACGCTCGACAGCGCGCGGCATCAATGGCAGGTATTTTCGAAAGTGACGGCGAGCAAACGGAAGGCGCTGGATGAAGGATGTTCTTATTTTCTGACCTCCCGAGCCGGGCTCGATCCGCTTCGTTGAGAAAATCCACGATCGCGTATAATTCTGCGTCAGGATAGAGATCGAGCAAGACCGCCAGCACGTTTTCGGAGCCGCCCCAGGTGTCCAGCCAGTCGTGAACGATAGCAATTCGCTGTTGGTCCCGGCACGGGCATTCGACGCCACGCTGCGCACGGTGCCGGGTCCCCGGATTATGCGGCAAAATGCTACAGTTCACGCCCGCGTCAACCTGATCCATACACCGCCGTTCGCGGCAGAAAGCATCATGACGAAGTCCGCATTGATTACCGGAGTCACCGGGCAGGACGGCGCGTACCTGTCGCGCTTTCTTGTCGACAAGGGCTACGAAGGTGTTCGGTATCGTGGCGCGGCGTGGCACCGACACTTCGTGGCGCCTGCACGACCTCGGCGTTGCCGACTCGGTAACCGTGATCCACGGCGATCTCACCGACATGGCATCGCTGTGCCGGGCGGTCGAGACGGCGCAGCCGGACGAGGTCTACAACCTGGCCGCGCAAAGCTTCGTCGGCACCTCGTGGCAGCAGCCTGCGATGACCGCGCAGGTGAACGGGGTCGGCGTCGTCAACATGCTCTGGAGGCGCTCCGCCGCATGGGCTGCAGCGCCGATTCTACCAAGCGTCGACCAGCGAGATGTTCGGTCTGGTCCAGGCCGCGTCACAGTCCGAGACGACGCCGTTCTACCCGCGCAGCCCTTACGGCGTGGCCAAGCTTTTCGGCCACTGGATCACGGTCAATTATCGCGAGAGCTTTGGCATGCACGCGTCGAGCGGCATTCTTTTCAACCATGAATCGCCGTTGCGCGGCATTGAATTCGTCACCCGCAAGGTTACGCGACGCGGTCGCGCGCATCAAGCTTGGAAAGCAGACCGAACTGCGCCTGGGTAATATCGACTCCAAACGAGACTGGGGCTTTGCGGGAGATTACGTGGAAGCGATGTGGCTGATGTTGCAGCAGGACAAAGCCGACGATTACGTGATCGCGACGGGTGTGACGACGACTGTGCGCGACATGTGCAAGATCGCGTTCAGCCACGTGGGCCTCGACTACGAGCCGCACGTTGTCATCGATCCCAAGTTCTTTCGTCCCGCCGACGTCGACCTGCTTAAGGGCAATCCCGCCAAGGCGAAAGCGGTCTTGGGGTGGAACGCGAAGACCGGCGTCTCGGAAGTGATCACGATGATGGTGGACGCTGACATGCGTCGCGTCGAACGCGAGTAGCGCGTTGCGCGATCGCGCAGGGACGACGCACGGCACGCCATCGGCGGTGCCGGGACGTTCGTCCGCAGCGCCGCTTAGGTCGAAGCGGTGGGAGGCTGTTGACCCGAGCCCCTTATGCGGTATAATCGCGCCTCTTGACGCCTTGTTTTTCGAGGGGCGCGTTCTTTAACAAAACGAACAACCGATAAGTGTGGGCGCTTGGGGTAATGGGACCCCCGGGTCACCGGCTTTACCACGGTTTCCGAGGCAACTTGGATTCTTTGGCTAAACCGGGCTGATCAGGGAGCTCAAGGAAACTCAAGTAGTGCTCACACTGAAGTAAGCGGGTCTGGAAGCTGCCGGTGCAAACCGGGGGTTTGTAGACTCGCGGCCGATGATTTTATTGCCGGAATTGGCCGGGGCGACCCGGATGGATCCGGTGGTGAGGTTTATTGGTCAACGTCAGTTTGAGTGATTTCTTGCTGAGATTAAACTGAAGAGTTTGATCCTGGCTCAGATTGAACGCTGGCGGCATGCTTTACACATGCAAGTCGAGCGGCAGCGCGGGGGCAACCCTGGCGGCGAGCGGCGAACGGGTGAGTAATACATCGGAACGTGTCCCGTAGTGGGGGATAGCCCGGCGAAAGCCGGATTAATACCGCATATGCTCTACGGAGGAAAGTGGGGGACTCGCAAGGGCCTCACGCTATGGGAGCGGCCGATGTCCGATTAGCTTGTTGGCGGGGTAATGGCCCGCCAAGGCGACGATCGGTAGCTGGTCTGAGAGGATGATCAGCCACACTGGGACTGAGACACGGCCCAGACTCCTACGGGAGGCAGCAGTGGGGAATTTTGGACAATGGGGGCAACCCTGATCCAGCCATGCCGCGTGCGGGAAGAAGGCCTTCGGGTTGTAAACCGCTTTTGGTCGGAAAGAAAAGGCGCACCCTAATACGGGGCGCTCTTGACGGTACCGGCAGAATAAGCACCGGCTAACTACGTGCCAGCAGCCGCGGTAATACGTAGGGTGCGAGCGTTAATCGGAATTACTGGGCGTAAAGCGTGCGCAGGCGGTTCTCCAAGTCCGTTGTGAAAGCCCCGGGCTCAACCTGGGAATGGCAGTGGAAACTAGGGGACTTGAATCTGGCAGAGGGGGTGGAATTCCACGTGTAGCAGTGAAATGCGTAGAGATGTGGAGGAACACCGATGGCGAAGAGCAGCCCCCTGGGCTGAGATTGACGCTCAGGCACGAAAGCGTGGGGAGCAAACAGGATTAGATACCCTGGTAGTCCACGCCCTAAACGATGTCAACTAGGTGTTGGGGAAGCGATTTCTCAGTACCGCAGCTAACGCGTGAAGTTGACCGCCTGGGGAGTACGGTCGCAAGATTAAAACTCAAAGGAATTGACGGGGACCCGCACAAGCGGTGGATGATGTGGATTAATTCGATGCAACGCGAATAACCTTACCTACCCTTGACATGTACGGAAGCCCTGCAGAGATGGGGGTGTGCCCGAAAGGGAGCCGTAACACAGGTGCTGCATGGCTGTCGTCAGCTCGTGTCGTGAGATGTTGGGTTAAGTCCCGCAACGAGCGCAACCCTTGTCCCTAGTTGCTACGCAAGGGCACTCTAGGGAGACTGCCGGTGACAAACCGGAGGAAGGTGGGGATGACGTCAAGTCCTCATGGCCCTTATGGGTAGGGCTTCACACGTCATACAATGGCCGGTACAGAGGGTTGCCAAAGCGCGAGCTGGAGCCAATCCCAGAAAGCCGGTCGTAGTCCGGATTGCAGTCTGCAACTCGACTGCATGAAGTCGGAATCGCTAGTAATCGCGGATCAGCATGTCGCGGTGAATACGTTCCCGGGTCTTGTACACACCGCCCGTCACACCATGGGAGCGGGATGTACCAGAAGTAGGTAGGCTAACCGCAAGGGGGCCGCTTACCACGGTGCGTTTCGTGACTGGGGTGAAGTCGTAACAAGGTAGCCGTATCGGAAGGTGCGGCTGGATCACCTCCTTTCTAGAGATAACCCATGTCTTCAAGTGTCCACTCTTATCGGTTGTTGCCGCGTCAAAACGAGCGGCCAGCGGAGATGCCGGATACGGGCCTGTAGCTCAGCTGGTTAGAGCACCGTCTTGATAAGGCGGGGGTCGATGGTTCGAATCCATCCAGACCCACCACCCAACACGGCTCGGGCGCCCATCGCCGGGCGAGTGTCGCGCAACGAAAGAGTGGCGAACCGAAGAGGGCTGTAGCTCAGTTGGGAGAGCACCTGCTTTGCAAGCAGGGGGTCGTCGGTTCGATCCCGTCCAGCTCCACCACAAAGGAGGAGGCCAGCATCGCAAAAGTCAAGCACAGAGTCCAGAAGTAAACGTGAAGGTTTACTTCTGATCTTTGGATCGGTACCGAGACGTTCCGGTTGTTCTTTAAAAAATGGAAGAAGTAAAGCGCATACGACGGAACATTGTCGTATGTTGGGTTGAGATTGTATCGAACCATTCTGTCCTAGTCCGATAGAGTGGGAAATCGCAAACACCCGTGACAAAGAGCAGCAGTGCTCAGCGTTATGGGGTCAAGCGACTAAGTGCATGTGGTGGATGCCTTGGCGATTACAGGCGATGAAGGACGTGGCAGCCTGCGAAAAGCTCCGGGGAGCTGGCAAACAAGCATTGATCCGGAGATGTCCGAATGGGGAAACCCGGCCCGCAAGGGTCACTCCCGGCTGAATTCATAGGCTGGGTAGAGCGAACGCGGAGAACTGAAACATCTCAGTAGCCGCAGGAACAGAAATCAACCGAGATTCCCAGAGTAGTGGCGAGCGAAATGGGAGCAGCCGGTACCTTTAGCTTTTGACTTAGCGGAACGCTCTGGAAAGGGCGGCCATAGTGGGTGACAGCCCCGTATGCGAAAAGTCGAAAGTGGAACTGAGGGTACGACAAGTAGGGCGGGACACGTGAAATCCTGTCTGAAGATGGGGGGACCATCCTCCAAGGCTAAATACTCGTAATCGACCGATAGTGAACCAGTACCGTGAGGGAAAGGCGAAAGAACCCCGGAAGGGAGTGAAATAGATCCTGAAACCGCATGCATACAAACAGTGGGAGCCCCAGCTTTATTGGCCTTCGCAGGACCAAGGCGTACTTGCGTACGCCACCGCGAAGGACCAATCAAGCTGGGAGCGACTACTATTACCTGCTGTATAATGGGTCAGCGACTTACGTTCTGTAGCAAGCTTAACCGCATAGGGAGGCGCAGCGAAAGCGAGTCCGAACAGGGCGCTTGAGTTGCAGGGCGTAGACCCGAAACCGGATGATCTAGCCATGGCCAGGCTGAAGCGGGGTAACACCTCGTGGAGGGCCGCACCCACTACTGTTGAAAAAGTAGGGGGATGAGCTGTGGCTAGGGGTGAAAGGCTAAACAAATCCGGAAATAGCTGGTTCTCTCCGAAAACTATTTAGGTAGTGCCTCACGTATCACTCGCGGGGGTAGAGCACTGTTATGGCTAGGGGGCATGGCGCCTTACCAAACCATTGCAAACTCCGAATACCGTGAAGTGCGAGCGTGGGAGACAGACTCCGGGTGCTAACGTCCGGGGTCAGAGGAAACAACCCAGACCGCCGATTAAGGTCCCCAAGCCATAGTTAAGTGGGAAACGAGGTGGGAAGGCTCAGACAGCCAGGATGTTGGCTTAGAAGCAGCCATCATTTAAAGAAAGCGTAATAGCTCACTGGTCGAGTCGTCCTGCGCGGAAGATGTAACGGGGCTCAAACTATGTACCGAAATCGCGGATTTGCAGGCTCCATTAAACACATTCTCAACATCAGCTTGTCGGCGCGTTAGCGCCGACATAAGCGACCATCAGTGTCGAGTCGGGCTCAGCTCGATAGGATGAGAAGTGATCGAAGTGCAGTGTGTTTAATGGAGCCTGCAGAGTGGTAGGAGAGCGTTCCGTAGGCCTGTGAAGGCGACTCGAGAGGGTTGCTGGAGGTATCGGAAGTGCGAATGCTGACATGAGTAGCGATAAAGCGGGTGAAAGGCCCGCTCGCCGAAAGCCCAAGGTTTCCTGCGCCACGTTCATCGGCGCAGGGTGAGTCGGCCCCTAAGGTGAGGACGAGAGTCGTAACCGATGGGAAGCAGGTTAATATTCCTGCACCGATTGCAGATGCGATGGGGGGACGGAGAAGGTTAAGCAAGCCGGGTGTTGGATGTCCCGGTTTAAGCGTGTAGGCGTGGTCCGTGTAGGCAAATCCGGGGATCTTAGCTGAGGCGTGATGACGAAGGCTGGCTTGCTCAGCCAGAAGTTGCTGATACCCTGCTTCCAAGAAAAGCCTCTAAGCTTCAGTCTGTGGATTGACCGTACCGCAAACCGACACAGGTGGGCAGGATGAGTATTCTAAGGCGCTTGAGAGAACTCGGGTGAAGGAACTCGGCAAATTTGCACCGTAACTTCGGGAAAAGGTGCGCCCCTGGTAGGTGAACGCCGTACAGCGGGAGCCGAAAGGGGTCGCAGTGAAAAGGTGGCTGCGACTGTTTAACAAAAACACAGCACTCTGCTAAGACGAAAGTCGACGTATAGGGTGTGACGCCTGCCCGGTGCCGGAAGGTTAAATGATGGGGTGCAAGCTCTTGATTGAAGCCCCGGTAAACGGCGGCCGTAACTATAACGGTCCTAAGGTAGCGAAATTCCTTGTCGGGTAAGTTCCGACCTGCACGAATGGCGTAACGATGGCCACGCTGTCTCCACCCGAGACTCAGCGAAGTTGAAGTGTTTGTGAAGATGCAATCTCCCCGCGGCAAGACGGAAAGACCCCGTGCACCTTTACTGTAGCTTTGCATTGGACTGTGATGGGACCTGTGTAGGATAGCTGGGAGGCGATGAAGTGGGGGCGCTAGCTCTCATGGAGCCAACCTTGAAATACCAGCCTGGTGTCATTGCGGTTCTAACCTAGGGCCATTATCTGGCTCGGGGACCGTGCATGGTAGGCAGTTTGACTGGGGCGGTCTCCTCCCAAAGAGTAACGGAGGAGCTCGAAGGTCTCGCTAGGTACGGTCGGACATCGTACTGATAGTGCAATGGCACAAGCGGGCTTGACTGCGAGACTGACAAGTCGAGCAGGTGCGAAAGCAGGACATAGTGATCCGGTGGTTCTGTATGGAAGGGCCATCGCTCAACGGATAAAAGGTACGCCGGGGATAACAGGCTGATACCGCCCAAGAGTTCATATCGACGGCGGTGTTTGGCACCTCGATGTCGGCTCATCACATCCTGGGGCTGTAGCCGGTCCCAAGGGTATGGCTGTTCGCCATTTAAAGTGGTACGTGAGCTGGGTTCAAAACGTCGTGAGACAGTTTGGTCCCTATCTGCCGTGGGCGCTGGACGTTTGACGGGGGCTGCTCCTAGTACGAGAGGACCGGAGTGGACGTACCTCTGGTGTACCGGTTATGACGCCAGTCGTATTGCCGGGTAGCTACGTACGGAAGAGATAACCGCTGAAAGCATCTAAGCGGGAAACTTGCCTCAAGATGAGATCGTCCCGGAGACTTGATCTCCCTAAAGGGTCGTGGCAGACCACCACGTTGATAGGTCGGGTGTGGAAGGCGCAGTAACGCGTTAAGCTAACCGATACTAATAGCCCGTGCGGCTTGACTCCATAACTGTGAGCGCTCGCGCCGAGTTACGGTGTTTGCGCAATCTAACCTACGCTTTACTTCTTCCGGCTGCGGTCGCGACGTCACGCGCGCGACTGTTCGGTCACCATCGCTCAATGCCTGACGACCACAGCCCGCTGGAACCACGCCTTCCCATCTCGAACAGGACCGTGAAACGGCGGCGCGCCGATGATAGTGCGGATTACCCGTGCGAAAGTAGGTCATTGTCAGGCACCCCACCGCAGCAAAAAAGCCCACCCCAAGTGGGCTTTTTTGCTGGGACATCGATCGCTGAAGCTGTCTCAGCTTCCCCACGCCTCGACTTCGGTTATCCGCGACCACGAGCCAAGGGCATTCGTGACGTAGATTCGTATCCGGTCGGTGAGGAATGGCGCGAACGGCACGCTGCGCTTGACCAGGTTGTTGCCCGTGACCGTCGCCAGCGTGACCCAGTTCGGTGCCGTCGAAGCCCTGAACTGCAAAATCGCGGACGCCGCGTAGCGTGAACGTCAGTTGAGTCCGTGGGCTCTGTCGGATTCAGGTAATTGTCCTGCACCGAGTACACGACGGCGCGATCGATCGTCTTCGCGCCGCTGAAGTCGATTTCGATCCAGTCCGGAAACCGTGCCTGGCCGTGGCGTCGTTCCATCCACCGCCCGCGCCCCAGCCGGCGCCTGACCGCCGGTCGTCGATCACGGTCGACGCGAAGGAAGCCCGGTGCCGTTGGTGCTCGAAGCCGTTGCAACGCTCGCCGTTCGCGGCGAGCGCGAAGTTGGTCTCCTGCGCCGCGGCTGTCCAGGTCGGGCCTCGACCTCGGTTACCCGCGACCATGTCGACAACGCGCCCAGGATGTTGATGCGTATACGATCGGTCCGATGGGGCGCGAACGAGACTGTCCGCTTGACGAGATCGTTGCCGTTGACGGTGGCGAGCGTCACCCAGTTCGCTCCATCGAAGCCCTGCGCTGGAAACTGGTAATTCCGCGAAGCGGGGACTTCATCGAATCCGTCGGCTCGATCCGGATTCAGGTAATTGTCCTGCACGGAATAGACGACGACGTGGTCGATCGCCTGGACGCCGGCGAAGTTGATCTGGATCCAGTCCGGGAGAGAAGTGCCCGCAGTGGCGTCGTTCCATCCACCGCCAGCGCCCCAGCCTGCACCCGTGCGCTTGTTATCGATAACCGTCGATGGCATGAACCCCGGACCGTTCGTCGAGGACGCGGTGGCGACCGCGCCATTGACGGCGAGCGCCACATTCGTGCCATTGACCGGGGAATTGACGACCTGCGTGTAGCTCGACGTCGACGCGAGATTGGCGGCATCGCCCCCGCTACGACGAAACGATCGAATGATTGCCGGCCAGAAATGCGTTGGTCGAACACGATGCGCTGCGCACGTTCCCCGACCCCGCCAGGCTCAAACCGCTGCAACCGGCGATCGCGATGCCGTTATCGACGAACGTCATCGAACCGGTGGGCGCATTGCCGGAGACGCTCGCCGTGATCGTGACCAACGCGCCCGCCGTGGACGGATTGGGTGTTGCGACGATCGAAGTCGTTGTGGCGGTCGGAGCAGGCGGCGGCAGAACAGGTGGCGCCGCGCCGCCGGTTCCTATCTGCACGGTGAGCGCGCTGGCGCTCGCGGGACAGCACCGTCACGTTGATGCCGTACGTCGTGTCGCTGAACGTCTGCCCCACGGGAAGCGTCGCATCGTTGAACGACGCGTCGTCGAAGGCGTCATGTCGAGCAGCTCGGTGTCGTCGCTGTTGCTCGTGCATCCGGGGCACATCGTCTCGAACGGATACGAAACGCGTATCTGTGCGCCGTTGCTGTTGAGATGCCGCAAGCGGGCTGTCGAAGCCGATCGGCTGGCGGAACTCCAGCCAATACAGTGCGGTTGGACGCGGCCGTCGGGTATCTTCACCGCGTACGTCGTCGCGCCTCCCGTTTCGAGCGGGCTCAGCGTGTGAGGTCGCCGATCCGCCGGCGTGCGTCTTGACCGACGTCGACGGAATCCACGCGAGCTTCGCTTTCTGCATTGCGTTGTAGTGCATCGCGCGCTGGTTGCCCATCGCATCGAAATGGATCGCCGTACTCGCTCGACGAGCATAGCGCCGCCGATCGCCGTCGCGCAGCGCAGGCTCGCTGCGTGGAGCAGGCCGAAGTTATGGCCCATCTCGTGCGTGATCGTCGCTCGTGCTGAACGACCCGGTGTCGTTGATCCACGCCTTGTGCGGACTGCCGATGTAGGCGAGGGCCGCTCCATCACGCGACGACTACGCCCGGGAACACGTAGACTGACGAAGTTGTACGCGGCCGGATCGTACGCGCTGCCGAGCGCCTTCGCGGCTGCTTCCGCGCTCGTCCCGATGTTGCGCCAGTCCGTGGTACCGCACGTCGTCGGCTGCGCCATGTTCAGCGTGACCCAGCCGGGCGTCGCCGTCACGTTCATCAACTGCTGGCCATACGACGTTTCGCGGAAGAAGTTGGCGACCGCTGTCGCCATTGGTCGTCATACACCTGCTGCACTTGCGCGGCCGAAAATCCCGGCGCGACCGTGTTGTTTGAAGTTCGCCATGATCACCAGCACGCTGTTGGCCGTCGCGGCTTTGGCGACGGCGGCGGCCGTTGCCGATGCCTGGCGCGACAGGATCGTGATGCGATCGGGCGTCATCGACGCGCCGTCCGCACTCGCGCGGCCCCTGAACGCGCACCTGCATGCGCCGGCTCGAGCATCGAAGGCGTGACGGCGAGCCGCAGTTCGTGAACGTTGCCGGAAGCGTGATGAACACTCGTAGACGAACGAGCCCCGGCCGTCGGCGAGATTATCGGCGTGCAGGATCGCGAGCGCAGCCGTCGATCTCGGTCAGCGCCTTCGCGTTCGGCGCCGCCGCTCGCGAGAACGCGCGCGACGTTTCGACGTCAAGGCGCGTTGCCGGAGCGACGTCCAGTACTTCAACCGTCGCGTCGCGCGGCAGCGAGTGCGCCGCGTCCCTTGCAGCGCGACGGCGGGCCGTCGGCGAGCTCAGATCGATATAGCGCTGCGACGTTCCGCGCGTCGTGTCGTCGACGATCAGCTCGTGCCGGTTCCCGTCAACGCTTCGACCTTCGTGGCGGCCAGCTCGGCGACGGCCTGCGTGCGTTGTTCGATCGGACCGTGCGCGACGGCCACGGTCGAGCACAACGCGGCGCAAGTGCGGTGAGCTTCCGCGATCGATCAGGTGAATTGCATGCAGTGACCTAACTTCAATTGGCGCGGAAACGAACGCGCAGCACCTTGCCGGTCGTATTCGTCCTCGATCTGGCGGGTGATTTCCTGTCCTCCTGCAGCGTACCGGCGGCCGCCGCTGCTGCGACAGAGGTCCCGTTCGTCCACTGGCACGGTCCCATCTCGGGTTGCGTTTGCACAGCGTCACGACCTTCGGGGCAAACTCGATCGCCGTTTGCGTTGTCTGCCCGCGGTTGTCCGATACGCGCACGTATTGCGCTCCGCCGGCACGATCACCGTCTGCGGCGCCGCCTGCGCGGCGACCGGCGGGGCCAGCGCCGCTGGAAGCAGGCGGTGGCGAGCGGCTCCACCGGCCTGCGCGATACGGCGGCGTCCTTAGCGTCCGACGGCGGCGTTATCGGCAAGGCGTCTTCGGTGTCGCGCACGCGGCGAGGATCGCGACTGCCGCGAGCATTGCGCATCGGCGGGCGTGGGCTTGATCGTCATCCGGAGTCCTCGCGGGTGGGTGCGGTCGCGCCGGTCCGATGGCGCGACGCAAAACGAAGCGAAGTTTATGCCATTTGCATACCGCCGTCGCAATGTGCGCCAGAGGACGCGGTGGATCACGGATGCAAAAGCGTGCAGCGGCGCGACCTTAGCCGCTCGTCGGCGGCGCTGACTCGGATATTGGGGGCCCCGCCGCCGCTTGTCCGGAAGGTCGCCGGCGGGCGTGCTCCGTGTCGCATTGCGTCACGCCGTTGCGCAATCGCGTGCGTAGAATCGCTAGCCTTCCCTGGCATCGTCCGCCGCATCGATCATGGGTACCACTCCCGACAGGCGCGCATTCTCGGCTTTGGATTCGTCAGAATACGCCGCCGATCCCGCCGCATTCGGCGCCTACCTGTCGCGCCTGGGCTTCACGGCGATCGCGCGGCGCAGGTCGAAGACGTCGTGCTCTACCGCCAGGACGGCATCAGCATCATCGTCAACTCCGACGTCCGAGTCGTTCCGGGCAGTCGTACAGTCAACTGCGCGGCGTGCGCATCTGCGCGATCCGCTGCGCGTGCGCGACGCGGCCGCCGCGTACGGCAGGCGCTTCGCAGAGGCGCGTGGGAGGTGGAGTCGCAAGTGCGGGTGATGGAGGTCGGCATCCGGGCATCGCGGGGGCGGGAGAAACGGTGACGTATTTCATCGATCGCTTCGGCCATCCGTCGATCTACGATATCGATTTCGTGACGATCCCGCACGAAGTTCCGGGCGCCGGCGCGTCGTTGACGCAAATTCATTCGATCACGTACAGCGTTCGCGACGGTCGTGCGCGCGAGTGCGCCGATTTCTACGCTGCGGTGCTGGGTCTCGAGGAAGTGGTCGCTGACGGACCCTTCGCGCCGGGTGCCGCGACGACGGTCGTGCGAACGGCCGACGAGAGCGTTCGCCCCTCGTGTTCTCCGAGTCGCTGGCCGTCGGGATGTCGGCAGCGGCAGCCGATGCACCGTTCGAGTCGGCGCAGCACGTGACGCTTGCGTCAAGCGACATCGACGCGACCGGTGCGCGCGCTCGAGGCGCGCGGCGTAGGCGTCGACCGAGTTCCTGCGCCGCGTCGCGCACTGCGCATCGTCGCCGGCCGGACGCCGCTGCGAACGAGCCGCGCGGCAGGCCGCAGCACGCGGGCACTGTCTTCTTTGAGGTCGTCGAAGAGACTGGCGACTGATGACCGGCTGTCAGCCCAGCAGCAGCGCGAGCTCGCTGGCGGCCTTGCGCAGCGGAGGCAGGAAACGCTTCTCCATCTCGCTGATCGCCACGCGCGCGTGCGCCTGGACGCTGATGTTGATCGCCGCGGCGACGCGCTGGCGTGCATCGAGGACGGGAACGGCGATCGACCGCAGGCCGATCTCGAGCTCCTGGTCGACGAGCGCAAATCCGGCCTCCCGCGCTGCTTCGATTGCCTCGGCCAGCTTGTCGCGCGAGACGAGCGTGCGGTTGGGTGAACGGAGTGGGGCGCAGCCGCTTCAGATGTGCGGCCAGGTCTCCCTTCGCAAGCCCGCCCAGCAGCACGCGGCCCATCGACGTGCAGAATGCGGGCAGCCTGCTGCCGATCGAAAGATCGATCGACATGATCCGCGCACCGGACGACAAGCGCGCGACGTACAGGATGTCGTCGCCGTCCAGGATCGCCATCGAGCACGACTCGTGCATGGTCGCGCTGACGTGATCGAGCAGCGGCTGCGCCGAGCGTCACCAGCGGCGCGGACGTCAGGTACGCGTGGCCGAGTGCCAGCACGTTGGGCCGCAGTGTGAAGTTGCGGTCTTCGTCCGGTGCGACGTAGCCGAGTTGCCGAGCGTATAAGCAGCGGCGCACGGCGGCGCGCGGGATGCCTGTGCGAATGCTGATCTGCGCGATCGATACCGCTGCCGCTGCTGGGAGAACGCGCGGACGACGGCGAAGCCGCGGGCAAGCGACGTCATGAAATTGGGGTCGCCGGCGAGCGCCTGGATCTGCTCGGCGTCCGACGGCGCAGCGTCCATCGCGCGGGTGGCGGGTCGACGCGGACTTGCGGTGCGCTGCGGATCTGGATGCCGGCATGGGCAATGCGAAAGTGCGAGTGCGGTCGGTACGCCATCGATGGGCGATTATCGCACACTATTTCGATAATCGCCATTGACGGTGCAGACCGTCCCTGGTTAATCTGTCCGCTGTCCGCACCAGCGGGCGATAATCGCACAAAGAGGCGATTCCTCGGGTGGAGACGATCATGCATGGCGGACTTGCGGAGGATGGCGGTGGCGAATGACCGACGCGTCCGCCACGCTTGATCGCTTCGGCATCAGCACGGCGACGCTCGCGGGACCGCTGTCGGAAAAGCTTCGCGCAGCCCGGGCGGCCGGCTTCACGTCCGTGAGCCTTGCGGCACGCGACCTCGTCGCGCATCCGGATGGCGTCGACGCGGCTGCGGCGATGATACGCCGCAGCGGACTGCGCGCGTCGGCGCGTTCCAGTCGCCGCGCGATTGCAGAAGGGCTGCCGCCGCACCTGCGCGATTACAAGCTCGAGGTGACGAAGTCGCTGCTGGTTACTCGTGGAGCGCGTCGATCGCGCGGCTGCTGCTCGTCCGGCTCGAGCGTCGTCGCCCAACGCGAGCGGCGACATCCAGCGCATCGCCGAGCGACCTGTCGTTGCTGAAGGCACGCTCTTCGCGACGCCGCGCGGCGTCCGCATCGCCTACGAGCCCGCCGCATGGGCGCACTTTCGTCAGCGCAGCGACCACGGGCCAGCGTGGCGCGCCGTGCTAGCGCCGACCGCGAGAACGTCGGCCTCGGCGTCGACGCACTCCACGTGCTGGCGCTGATCGACGCCGCCGAAGCGTGGGTTCAGCGTGCTGGTGCCGGGCGACCGGATATTCCTCGTCCAGCTGGCCGATTACCTGTGGGATCTCTGAACGACATCCCGTCCGAAACGTCCAGGCACCATCGCGTGTTCCCATCCGAGGGCAATCACGGCGCAATCATCGCCGGACTCGTCAGCGCAGCGCTGGCGTCGATTGGCTACAATTCGGGGACTTCATGCTCGATGTGACGAACGACGACTACCCATCGCCCGCCGCGGCCGTCGCCGGGCGGGCTGCGTCAATGCCGCACGCTGGACAATCGATTCGCTGCATCCATCAGGGAGATCCGCGCTGAAACGCACGACCCGCTGGTTCGTTGCCGTGCTGGCGCTCAGCGCCGCGATACCGTTGCTCGCCCAGCACAAGCCGGTGCCCATCGTAGGTCTCGTCGAGCTGTCCGGAACCGGCTCGACCGCCGGCACGAACTTCGACAACGGCGTGAAGCTCGCGGTCAAGGAGATCAACGCCGCCGGCGGCATCCTCGGGCCGCAAGATCGAGTACACGGCGATCGACACGCAATCGAATCCCGGCGTCGCCAAGGCGCTCGCGCAAAAGGCGATCGACCAGGGCGCTTACGTGGTGATGGGCCCGGTGTTCTCGGGCTCGTTCATCGTCAGCATGGCCGAGACGCAGCGCGCCGAAATCCCGAACTTCACCGGCGGCGAGGCGGCGAACATCACGCAGCAGGGCAATCCCGTACGTGTTCCGCACGTCGTTCACGCAAGTCGACGGCGATGCCGAAGCTCGCCAAGTACATCAAGGACAGCCGTCAAGGCGAAGACCGTCGGCGATGATCTGGGTCAACAACGACTTCGGCAAGGGCGGCCGCGACGCGATGCAGAAGAGCGCTCGACGCGCAGGGCATCAAGGTCGCCGCCGACATCTCGACCGATCCCGGGCCAGGTCGACTTCTCGGGCGCCGGTGCTCAAGGTCGAAGCAATCGAACGCCGACGCGCTGTTCGTCTACACCAACGAGGAAGAGTCGGCGCGGCGCTGCGCGAGCTGCGGAAGCAGGGCTACGACAAGCCGATCATCGGCGAGACGACGCTCACCGGCCAGAAGGTGATCGAGCTCGCCGGCGACGCCGCCAACGGCGCGGTCGCGCACGTCGGCCTCACCGCCGACGCGCCGCAGCCGGCGATCAAGGCGTTCGACCAGAAGTTCCAGGCCGAGTACAAGTACAAGAGCGATCACAACGGCATGAAGGGCTACAGCGGCATGTACGTGGTCAAGGCGATCACCGAGAAGATCGGCAAGGTCGATCTCGAAGGCGTTCGCCGCTGCGCTGCACGGCGCGAAGCATCTCGGTCAAGGACTATCCGGGCGTGCTGCTCGACGTCACGTTCGACAAGAACGGCGACCTCGATCGCGAGAGCTTCCTGGTCAAGGTCGAGAACGGCAAGCAGGTGGTGACGGCGACGCTGCCGCCGGTCGACGCCGTTCGGTAGCGCACGCGGGTTACTGCGAGGAGCTCGACCGTCGATGGGCGATCTGATCCAGCTCGTCGTGTCCGGCACCGCGACCGGCGCGATCTACGCGCTCGCCGCGCTGGGCTTCACGCTGCTGTGGCAGGCGGCGGGCACGATCAACTTCGCGCAAGGCGAGTTCGTGATGCTGCCGGCGTTCGCTGATGCTGTTCTTCATGGCGTGTCGGCGCGCCGCTGTGGCTCGCGTTCCTGCTGGCGTGCGTGCGTCGCGATGCTGCTGCTCGGCGTACGGCTTCAAGCACGCGATCGTCGACCCGCTGATCAAGCCACGGCGTCATCCCGCTGGTCATCGCGACGCTCGGCCTGTCGATCGGCGTGAAGTCAACTGGTCAAGGCCGGCTACAGCGCCGAGGCGCATCCGTTTCCGAGCCCGTTCCCGCCGGGCCAGTTCGTCGCTCGGCGGCATCAACGATCTCGTATGCGGACATCGGGACGCTGCTGCTCGCCGGGCTGATCGTCATCGGCCTGCAGATGTTCCTCAACAAGACCGTGACCGGCCGCGCGATGCAGGCGGTCGCGCAGAACACCGACGCCGCGAAGGTGCTCGGGCATCGACGTCAAGCGGATGGTGCTGTACGTGTTCCTGATCAACGCGGTGCTCGCGCGTGCGTCGCCGCGCTGCTGGTGACGCCGACCTACCTCGCCAAGTTCGACATGGGCGACTCGATCGGCCAGAAGGCGTTCTTCGCGGCGATCATCGGCGGCTTCAACCAGACGCGCGGCGCGCTGCTCGGCGGCGTGCTGATCGGCGATTCTCGGAGAACGTCGTCGGCTTCTACGTGTCGCCGGCGTACAAGGAAGGCGTCGCGCTGATGCTGTTCCTGGTCGTCATCCTGTTCCGCCCGAGGGCCTGCTCGGCAAGGCCGAGGAGCGCAAGGTATGAAGCCGCCAACGCAAGATCGTCGCGCTCGTCGTCGGCGCTCGTCGGCGTTCGCCGTGCTGCCGGTGTTTCTCAAGAGCTACGGCGTCTACCTGTGCACGCTGTTCTGCGTGTACCTGATGGCGACGTACGGCCTCAACCTCACCGTCGGCTACGCCGGGCAGATGTCGCTCGGCCAGGCGGCGTTCTTCGGCATCGGCGCCTACATCGCGGCGATCGCGCTGAAGGCCGGCGTGCCGTTTCTGTCGTCATGCTGCCGCATCGCCGCCGTCGCGTGCTTCGTCGTGGGGCTCGCGCTCGGGCTTCCCGGCGCTGCGCGTCCAGCACCACTACCTCGCGTTCGCGACGCTCGGCTTCAACGTGCTCGTGTTCCTCGTCATGCGCAACGAGGAGAAGATCACCGGCGGAACGTTCGGCATCTCGGGCATCCCGCGGCCGTCGCTCTTCGGACTTGTCGCTCGACGGCGCGCTGCCGTTCTTCTGGTTCACGCTGTTCGTCACGCTGTCGTGCTGATCTTCCTGCTGTGGTGGCTGCTGCGCTCGCCGTGGGGACGCGCGTTCGCGGCGCTGCGCGACAATCCGATCCGCGCCGAGAGCCTCGGCGTCAACATCACCGCCTATACGCTGCTCGCGTTCGCGATCGGCGCGGCGTGCGCAGGCATCGGCGGCGTGTTCTTCGCCGCGCTCGTGCAGTTCATCGAGCCGGCGCCGTTCCACTTCTCGGCGTCGCTGATGATGCTGCTCGCGGTGATCGTCGGCGGCTCCGGACGCTTCTTCGGACCGGTGCTCGGCACGGTCATCATCGTGCTGCTGCCCGAATGGCTGCGCTTCATGCAGAACTGGTACCTCGCCGTGTTCGGCTTCGCCGTCGTCGCGCTGATGATCTGGCTGCCCGGCGGCATCCTGTCGATTCCCGACCGAATTCAGCGCGAAGGGTGCGACGTCGAATGACGCCGCTTCCTCGAGGTGAAGGACGTGCGCAAGGCATACGGCGCGATCAAGGCCGTCGACGGCGTCAGTCTTCAGCGTCGGGCCCGGCGAGATCGTCGGCGTCATCGGGCCCGAACGGCTCCGGGCAAGACGACGCTGTTCAACAGCATCCTCGGCCAGATCAAGCCGACGCCGGGCCGCGTCGAGTTCTGCGGCGAGGACATCACCGGCATGTCGCCGCTGGAGCTGTCGCGGCGCGGCGTCGGGCCGCACGTTCCAGACGCTGCAGGTGTTCGTGCAAGCTGTCGGTGCGCGACAACCTGATCGCCGCGGCGCAGGAGTTCAAGGGCACGCTGGCGGTCGCGCCTGTTCGCCGCAGCCCGACGCCGGGCTCGGCCAGCACGCCGACGAGATGATCAGAGCTCTTCCGGCTGAAGCACGTCGCGCACCTGCCGGCGGGCAACGCTGTCGTACGGCCAGCAGAAGCTGATCGACATCGCGATGGCGTTCATGCCGGCGCCGCGCCTCGTGCTGCTCGACGAGCCGTGCGCGGGCGTCAACCCGAGCCTCGTCGACCAGCTGCGCGAGCTGCTGGTCGAGCTGAACAAGACGCAGGGCGGCAGCTTCGTCGTCATCGAGCACAACATGGACTTCATCATGAAGCTGTGCCCGCACGTGATCTGCATGGTCGAGGGCAAGGTGCTGGCCGAAGGTCCGCCGGCGGACGTGCAGTCGAACCGGCAGGTGCCTCGGCAAGCGCTATCTCGGGCAACTCACGTGGGCACTGAGCTCGGAGCCGACAGATCACGGCATGCCGACAAGATCATCGAGTTCGACAAGGTCGTCGCCGGCTACTCGCCGAGCCTCACGATCCTCAACGAGACGACGCTCGACGCGCGCAAGGGCGAGATCACGCTGCTGATCGGCCCCAACGGCGCCGGCAAGTCGACGGTGCTGAAGACGCTGTTCGGCATGCTGACGCCGCGCTCCGGCGAAGTCCGCTTCGAGGGCAAGCGCATCAACGGCAAGTCGCCGCGCGAGCTGCTCGCCGACGGCATCGCGTTCGTCCCGCAGGGCCGCAACCTGTTCGGCTCGCTGTCGGTGCGGCACAACCTCGAGCTCGGCGGCATCACGCTGCCGCGCGGCGAGCTGCCCGGCCGCATCGAGGAAGTGCTCGCGCGCTTTCCGCGCATCCGCGAGCGCATCGACAACCAGGCGTCGACGATGTCGGGCGGCGAGCAGAAGCAGCTCGAAGTCGGTCGCGCGCTGCTGCTGCGCCCGCGCGTGCTGCTGATCGACGAGCCGTCGATCGGCCTGTCGCCGAAGCTCGTGCAGGAAGTGATGACGCTGCTGCGCGCGCTGGCCGACGGCGGGACGACGGTGCTGATGGTCGAGCAGAACGTGCGCACGGCGCTCAAATACGCGAATCGCGCGCTGGTGCTGGAGATGGGGCGCCTGGCGCTCGATCGCCCGGCGTCGGAAGCTGCTGCACGATCCGGATCTCAACCGGCTGTTTCTCGGCGGTCACGTCAGGACGCCGGCCTGACAGCCGGCAGCGCTCGCGCCTCGCTTTCGTCGCCACGCATTCAAGGATTTCTGCCATGGTTCGTCTCCGAACTCGCAACGCTATCGATCCGTCACGGCGACCGCCGCAGCCGCGCTGCAGGGCATCGAGCGGTACATGGCGCAGCACACCGGCGCGGGCACGCTCGCCGGCGTGTGGACGGCGGAAATCGGCGCGGCTCAACCGGATCCTGATGCTGCGGTCGTTCGGCGCGCCCGGACGCGCTTTTCGACGAACGGGCGCGTGTCATCGAGTCCGGTGATTTCTTCGGCGCGAGCGAGCAGTTGTCCGACTGCACGTTCGAGACGTGGGCGCCGTATCCGTTCGTGAAGCCCGCAACTGTCGGGGATGCTCGGCGCGTTCTACGAGGTGCGCGTCTACGGCATCAAGCCCGCGGGCATGCGGCCCACACTCGCGGCGTGGGAAGCGGCAGTTCCGGCGCGCATCAGGCTGTCGCCGATCGTCGTCGCCCGCCTATGCGCTCGACGGCGCGACACCGCGAATGTTGCACGTTTGTCCGATACGCCGACCTCGGCGAGCGCACGCGCATCCGTGGCGACGCGGTGGCGACGCGGTATCTGGCCGCCGAGAGGTGGGCCCGATTGGCTGACCGTCATGCAGTCGACGATCTGCGCCCGCGAAGTTCTCGCCGTTGCGTTAATCTCTAGCCTCGCAACCACACGACCCAGGTACGCCCCATGCGCAAGTGCATCGCCACCGTCTGTCTGTCCGGAACGCTCACCGCGAAAGCTCGATGCGATCTCGGCTGCGCGCTTCGACGCGATCGAGGTCTTCGAGAACGACCTCGATCCACTTCCAGGGCGTCGCCGACCGATCTTCGGAACATGGCCGCGGACCGCGGACTCGGCATCGACCTCTACCAGCCGTTCCGCGAGTTCGAAGGCGTGTCCGACGAGCAGTTCAGGCGCAATCTCGATCGCGCCGAGCGCAAGTTCGACATCATGGAGCACGCTCGGGACGTCGATGATGCTCGTGTGTTCGCAGACGTCTCGCCGCAGCGCGATCGACGACGATGCGCGGGCCGCCGCGCAGCTGCACGAGCTGGCGGAGCGCGCCGCGCGGCGCAACATGCGCGTCGGCTACGAGGCGCTCGCGTGGGGCGTCGCGCGTCAACCATTACGACCACGCGTGGAAGATCGTCCGCGAGGCGCGATCATCCGCACCTCGGCATCATCCTCGACAGCTTCCACATCCTGTCGCTGGGCGACGACCCGGCGGCGATCGCCGACATCCCGGGCGACAAGATCTTCTTCCTGCAGATGGCCGATGCGCCGCTGCTGTCGATGGACGTGCTGCAGTGGAGCCGCCACTACCGCAATTTCCCGGGGCAGGGCCAGCTCGACCTGCCGCGCTTCCTCGAGCAGGTGCTGCGTCGCCGGCTACACAGGCCCGCTGTCGCTCGAGATCTTCAACGACATCTTCCGCGAGGCGCCGAACCGTCCGCATCGCCGTCGATGCGATGCGCTCGCTGCTCTACTCTGGAAGAGCAGACGCGCCTGCGCCTGGAAGGCTCGGCCACCGACAGCTCGCGGCCGGTCAACGAGCGCGCGCGCACCGTGCACCGGATCGAGCTCTTCGATCCGCCGCCAGCGCCGACCCTTACCGGCGTCGCATTCCTCGAGTTCGCCGTGGACGAGGCGACCGAATGGCTGCTCGACAACGTGCTCGAGCACGCTCGGATTCCGTCGCGCGGGTCGGCACCGCTCGAAGAACGTCACGCTGTACCGGCAGGGGCTCGATCAGCCTGATTCTCAATGCCGAGCCGGATTCGTCCGCGCGCGCGCATTTCGACGATCCACGGACCGTCGATCTGCGCCGTCGAGCCTGACGACCGACGACGCGGTGCGTGCGCGCAACCGCGCGACCGCGCTGCATTGCGCGCGGTTCGACAGCCGGCTCGGCCCCAACGAGCAGATCGTGCCCGCCGTGCGTGCGCCCGACGGCAGCGTCATCTATTTTGTCGCGAACGACCTCGCGTCGGGGGCGCTGTACGAGATCGATTTCGACCTCGCCGCCGATGCGGCGGGCAATCCCAAGGATGCCGGCCTGCTGAAAGTCGATCACGTTGCCATGGGCGTGCCCGTCGACGCGCTCGACACGTGGACGCTCTTCTACCGCGCCGTGCTCGGGCTCGAGCCGGGCGAAAGCCTCGAGCTGTCCGATCCGTTCGGGCTCGTGCGCAGCATGGGCGTCGCGAGCGCCGATCGCGCCGTGCGCGTGGTGCTGAACGTCTCGCAGAGCCAGAGCACCGCGATGGCGCGCGCGATCTCGACGCAGCGGCGGGTCGAGCGTCCATCACATCGCGTTCGCGACGAACGACATCTTCGACACGATGGCGAAGCTGCGTCGCAACGGCGCGCAGCTTCGTGCCGATATCGGCCAACTACTACGACGACCTTCGCGCGCGCTTCGACCTGCCCGCCGACGACGTCGCGAGGATGCGCGACTTCCACATCCTGTTCGAGCGCACGGCAACGGGCGGTATCTGCACGCGTACAGCGAGAGTTTCGCCGACCGTTTCTTCTTCGAGGTCGTGCAGCGCGTCGGCGACTACGACGGCTATGGCGCGCTGAACGCCGCCGCACGCCTCGCGTCGCAGTCGCAGGTACCGCACGCGGCATGACCGATCGTTACGCCGTCATCGGCAATCCGGTCGCGCACAGCCAGTCGCCGCGCATCCATGCGATGTTCGCGCGCGCTCGCGCGAAGACGTCGAGTACGGGACGATTCTCGGCCGGCCCGGCCGCTTCGCCGATGACGTGAAGGCCTTTCGGCAATCCGGCGGACGCGGGCTCAACGTGACGGTGCCGTTCAAGCTCGACGCGTTCGAGCTTAGCCACGCAGCGCACCGCAAGGGCGACGAGGCGGGCGCTGTCAATACGCTCAAATTCGACGGCGAATACGTCATCGGCGACAACACGGATGGCGCCGGGCTCGTTCGCGACATTCGCGAGAACCTCGGGTTCGACATCGCAGGCGAGCGCGTGCTGCTGATGGGCGCGGGCGGTGCAGCGCGCGAGTGCGTTGCTTCCGCTGCTCGCCGAGCGGCCGATGCGTATCGCGATCGCCAACCGCACGGTGACCAAGGCGGAGGCGCTCGCGGCTCGATTCGAGCCTCATGCGGCCGGCGTTGCGCTCACCTGCGGTTCGTACGAGGACGCCGGCGGGCCGTTCGATCTCGTCATCAATGCGACGTCGGCGAGCCTCTCGGACGTGCTCCGCCCCTGCTCGCCCGACGACGTGTTCGCGCAGGGCGCGCTCGCCTACGACATGGTGTACGGCGAGCGCGCCAGGCTGTTTCTCGCGTACTCGCTCGCGAATGGCGCCGCTCGCGCGGCGGATGGTCTGGGCATGCTCGTCGAGCAGGCGGCGGAATCGTTCTTTCTGTGGCGCGGCGTTCGTCCGGTCACCGTGCCGGTACTGGCGGCACTGCGCGAACGCGATGCGGAAACGGCCGCCTTGAACGCGCGATAATGGCGCCCCGGCTGCGCCCGCAGAGGGATGCGATGATCAACAAGATCGTTCTTTCGGCTGCCGAGGCGGTTGCCGACATTCGCGACGGCGCGACGGTGATGATCGGCGGCTTCGGTACGGCGGGCATGCCTTCCGAGCTCATCGACGCGCTGATCGAGCAGGGTGCGCGCGATCTGACGATCGTCAACAACAACGCCGGCAACGGCGACACCGGCCTCGCGGCGCTGCTGAAGGCGAAGCGCGTGCGCAAGATCATCTGCTCGTTTCCGCGGCAGACCGATTCGCTGGGTCTTCGACGCGCTGTATCGCGCCGGCGAGATCGAGCTCGAGCTCGTGCCGCAGGGCAATCTGGCCGAGCGCATTCGCGCCGCCGGCGCGGGCATCGGCGCGTTCTTCACGCCCGACCGGCTACGGCACGCTGCTCGCCGAGGGCAAGGAGACGCGCGAGATCAACGGCCGACAGCTACGTGCTCGAGCATCCGATCCACGCCGACTTCGCGCTGATCAAGGCGGACCGCGGCGACCGCTGGGGCAACCTCGTCTATCGCAAGACGGCGCGCAACTTCGGTCCGATCATGGCCAGTCGCAGCGAAGTGCGCGATCGCGCAGGTGCGCGAGATCGTGCCGATCTCGGCGGCCTCGATCCGGAGACGATCGTGACGCCCGGAATCTTCGTCCAGCGCGTCGTCGAAGCTGCCGGCCGGCGCGCTCGCCGAGCCGCAGGCAGCCGCACGCGTACAGCCGAGGCATAAGGGAACTTCGATGAAGCGCTTCACCCGAGACCAGATGGCCGCGCGCGTCGCGCGCGACATTCCCGAAGGCGCGTACGTCAACCTCGGCATCGGCTTGCCGACGATGGTCGCCAACCATCTGCCGAAGGATCGCGAGATCCTCCTGCACAGCGAGAACGGACTTGCTCGGCATGGGCCCGGCGCCTGCGCCGGGCGTCGGAGGATTCGGACCTGATCAACGCCGGCAAGCAGCCGGTGACGCTGCTGCCGGGCGGCGCGTATTTCCATCACGCGCGATTCGTTCGCGATGATGCGCGGCAGCCATCTCGACTTCTGCGTGCTCGGCGCATTCCAGGTATCGGTGACGGGCGACCTTGCGAACTGGCACACTGGTGCGCCGGACGCGATTCCCGCCGTCGGCGGCGCGATGGACCTCGCGATCGGCGCGAAGAGCGTCTACGTGATGATGGAGCACACGACGAAGCAGGGCCAGAGCAAGATCGTCGACCGCGTGCACGTATCCGCTCGACCGGCATCGGCTGCGTGAACCGGATCTACACCGACCTCGCGGTGATCGACGTGACGCCGCGCGGCCTTGCGCGTCGTCGAAATCGTCGACGGCCTGTCGTTCGACGAGCTGCAGCGGGTGACCGGTGTCCCGCTGCGATGCCGCGCGCCTGACACGTCTGCCGACGAAACACGATGATCGACGCTTTCATCTGCGATGCGATCCGCACGCCGTTCGGCCGCTACGGCGGCGCGCTGGCGACGCGTTCGCGCCGACGACCTCGCCGCGATGCCCCTGCGCGCGCTGATCGAGCGCAATCCGGGCGTCGACTGGGATGCCGTCGACGACGTCGTCTACGGCTGCGCCGAATCAGGCCGGCGAGGACAACCGCAACGTCGGCGCGCATGGCGCTGCTGCTCGCCGGCTTGCCGCGTCGAAGTGCCGGGCGCGACGGTCAACCGGCTGTGCGGCTCGAGCATGGACGCGATCGCGCATCGCCGCGCGCGCGATCAAGAGCGGCGAGACGTCGCTGATGATCGCCGGCGGCGTCGAGAGCATGATCGCGCGCGCCGTTCGTCATGGGCAAGGCGACCGAAGCGTTCTCGCGCGCGGCGAAGATCGAGGACACGACGATCGGCTGGCGGTTCGTCAATCCGCTGATGAAGGCGCAGTACGGCGTCGACTCGATGCCCGAGACGCGCGGAGAACGTCGCGCAGCAGATTTCAACGTCTGCCGCGCCGACCAGGACGCGTTCGCGCTGCGCAGCCAGCAGCGCGCCGCCGCCGCGATCGCGGCCGGGCGGCCTGGCCGAGGAGATCGTCCCGGTCACGATCCCGCAGAAGAAGGGCGATCCGGTCGTCGGTCGAGCGACGGACGAGCATCCGCGCGCAACGACGCTCGAATCGCTGGCGAAGCTCAAGGGCGTCGTCCGGCCGGATGGCACGGTCACGGCGGGCAACGCATCAGGCGTCAACGACGGCGCATGCGCGATGATCCTCGCGTCCGAGAATCCGCCGGCGACGGCATCGGGCTGACGCCGCGCGCGCGTCGTCGTCGCAGTGCGGTCGCCGGTGTCGCACCGCGGATCATGGGCTTCGGCCCGGCGCCGGCGATGCGCAAGGTGCTCGCGACAGGCGAAGCTCGAGCTCGGCGACGATGGACGTCATCGAGCTCAACGAGGCGTTCGCCGCGCAGGCGCTCGCCGTGACGCGCGATCATCGGTCTGCCCGACGACGCCGCGCACGTGAATCCGAACGGCGGCGCGATCGCGCTCGGCCATCCGCTCGGCGCGAGCGGCGCGCGCCTCGTCACGACGGCGCTCTATCAGCTGCGCGCACCGGCGGCCGCTATGCGCTGTGCACGATGTGCATCGGCGTCGGACAGGGCATCGCGCATGATCATCGAGCGCGTTTAACGGCAGCTTTCTTCCAGGCTCACCTCAGGCAACCGCACGTGTCCGATTCACTGTTCGCAACCGACGCGATGCGCGACGTCTTCTCGGACCGCGCGCGCATCGCGCGGATGCTCGACTTCGAGGCGGCGCTCGCGCAGGCGGAGGCGAGCGTCGGCGTCATCCCGCGCACGGCCGCCGATGCGATCGCACGCGGAATGCACGACCGACGGATTCGACATCGCGGCGATCTCGCGCGACGCCGCGCAAGGCGGAGCAACCTTGCGATCCCGCTCGTCGCCGCGCTGACGCCGCAAGGTCGCAGCGGCGGCACCGGAGGCGAAAGGCTACGTGCACTGGGGCGCGACGAGCCAGGGATGTCATCGATACCGGGCCTCGTGCTGCAACTGCGCGATGCGCTCGCGCTGATCGAAGCCGACGTCGACCGGCTCGCCGCCGTACTCGCCGACCAGACGCGGCGCCACGCCGCGACCGTGCTCGCCGGCCGGACGTGGCTGCAGCAGGCGCTGCCGGTCACGCTCGGCGTCAAGCTCGCCGGGCGTTCTGGGTGCGCTTCATCGACACCGGTTGCGGCTCGCAACGGCGCGCCGGCAAGTGCTCGTCGTCCAGTTCGGCGGCGCAGCGGCACGCTGGCGTCGCTCGGCGATCGCGGCATCGCGGTGACCGAGGCGCTTGCGGCGAACCTGGCGCTCGACGTGCCGACATGCCGTGGCACACGCAGCGCGACCGGTTCTGCGACGTCGCCGCGGTCGCTCGGCATGCTTACCGCGACGCTCGGCAAATTCGCGCGTGACGTCGCGCTGCTGGCGCAATCGGAAGTCGGCGAAGCGCAGGAGCCCGCGCTGCCGGGCCGCGGCGGATCGTCGACGATGCCGCAGAAGCGCAATCCGGTTGGCGCCGCAATCGCGCTGGAGGCGGCCGTTCGCGTGCCGGGACTGGTGTCGACGATGCTGACGGCCGCCGTGCAGGAGCACGAGGCGCGGTCTCGGCAACTGGCCCGCCGAGTGGGCGACGCTGCCGCGACATCGCGCTCTGCGCGTCTGGCGCGCTCGTCGCGATGGTCGAGGTGGTCGAAGGCCTTGACGTCGATGCGGACCGGATGCGGCGCCAATCTCGAGATCACGCAGGGCCTGATCTTCGCGGAGGCCGTGCAGATGGCGCTCGCGCCGAAAATGGGTCGCGACACCGCACATTCTCTCGTTGCCGGCGCCTGTCGCCGCGCCGAGTGCCGAGCGCGCGCATTTGCGCGAGATTCTCGCGCAGGAGCCGAAGGTGACGCAGGTCCTCGATGCGCAGGCGCTCTGCGCAACTGTTCGACCCCGAGCGATATCTCGGCGCGACGCACGCGTTCATCGAGCGCGTGCTGGCCGGGCACCCGGCGCCCGCCGACTAGAGCTGTCAACAGGCGCTAGCGCGAACCGTTCAAGGAACCGTCATGCCAACCGCCCGGCTTTCCGACGTCACGCTCCACTACCAGATCGACGGCGATGCGGTCGCGCCGCCGCTGCTGCTGTCCAATTCGCTCGGCACGTCGCTCGAGATGTGGGAGCCGCAGATGGCGACGCTCGCGGGCCGGTTCCGCGTGATCCGTTACGACAGCCGCGGCCATGGGCAGTCGACGGTGACAGCCGGGCCTACACGATCGAGCAGGTCGCCAACGACGCGCTCGGCCTGCTCGATGCGCTCAAGGTCCCGCGCGCGCACTTTTGCGGGTTGTCGATGGGCGGCATGGTCGGCATGTGGCTCGGCATTCATGCGCCGCAGCGAATCGACCGGCTGGTGCTCGCCAACACCGCGGCGAAGATCGGCACTGGCGGACGCTGTGGAACGCACGGATCGACGCGGTGCGCAAGGGCGGCATGACGTCGATCGCCTCTGCCGTCCTGCGCCCGCTGGTTCTCGACCGCAGCTGCTCGAGCGCCCACGCCGATCATCGCCCGGATGCGCGCGACGCTCGAAAGCGTGTCGGCGGATGGCTATGCCGCGTCGTGCGCGGCCGTCCGCGACATGGACCAGCGCCACCTCGTCAGCCGCATTCGCGCACCGACGCTCGTCATCGCCGGCACCGACGGACTTCGCCACGCCGGCCGCCGAAGGCCGTTTCGTTGCCGAGCAGATTCCGCAGGCGCGCTATCGTCGAGCTGCCGGCGGCGCATCTGTCCAACGTCGAGGCGGCGCCCGCATTCACGCAGGCGCTGATGCAGTTTCTCACCGGCCGCATCGGATAGCGAATGACACGAAGACGAGCGATACGAGAACGGTCTCACCGTACGTAAGGCGGTACTGGGGGATGCCCATGTCGAGCGCTCGCTCGCAGAAGCGCAATGACTTCAACAGCGAGTTCAGGCGCTGATCACCCGCTACGCCTGGGGCGAAATCTGGACGCGTCCCGGCCTGCCGAGGCACACGCGCAGCCTGCTGACGATCGGGCTCATGGTGGCGCTCAATCGCACCGACGAATTCAAGCTGCACGTCCGCGCCGCGTTCAACAACGGCGTCACGAAGGACGAGATCCGCGAGGTTCTGCTGCAATGCGCGATCTACGCCGGCGTTCCGGCCGCGAACTCCGCCTTTCACCAGGCGGAGGAGGTTTTCGCGCAGATGGAGTCCGCGCCGAAGTGACGCGCGGGTCGCGGGAGCGACACCTGAAAGGCGTTAACAGGCCCTGAATCGCGACCGGGTGGCCGCCGACTATTGCTTCTGCCCGGCCGTCCTCGGTAGGGTTGCGCACCATGTCCGGCGCCACCGGTAGTGATCGGGTCGAAAGCGGCCTGCGATGACGTCGCAACCGCTGCCGGCCCTCGTGCTCGACGGCGCGACGCGGTCAGCCAATCAGGACGCGCAGTCGACGGTCCATCGCGGCCGGCTGTTCCGCAAATACCTGCTGCTGATCCTTTCGCTGGTGACGGGTGCGATGCTCGCGTCGGGCGCGTTCTGGATCTGGTCGTCCCACCAGGACAGCAAGGCAGCACTCGCGAGCCTCCAGCACGAGAAGGCGCTCGCCGCGGCAGCGCGCATCGAGCAATACATCACCGGCATCGAGCAGCAGCTGAGTACGCGGCGTTGCCGCAGATCGGCGCCGAGCGACGTCGAGCTGCGGCGCATCGAGTTCCTGAAGCTGCTGCGGCAGGTGCCGGAGGTCACCGACATCGCGCCAGCTGGACGCGCGCCGGCCGCGAGCAGTTGCTCGTGTCGCGCCTCGGCGATGGACAGCGTGAACTCGGGCAAGGACCGGTCACAGGAGCCGGCGTTTCACAATGCAACGCGCGCGCGGACGTGGTTCGGGCCCGTGTACTTCCGCAAGGAGACCGAGCCGTACATGACGATCGCGCGTGCGCTCGGGCAGCGACGCGGGACCGGTGACGATCGCCGACGTCAACCTGAAGTTCATCTGGGACGTCGTGTCGCGCATCAAGATCGGCGACAAGGGCAAGGCGTACGTCGTCGACGGCAACGGCTTTCTCGATCGCCGATCCGGACATCGGCCTCGTGCTGCGCAAGACCGACCTGTCGGCGCTTCCGCACGTGCAGGGCGGCGCATCGACGGCGTGCAAGCGGGATGTCGACGCGATGCAGCTCGACGGACGATCTCGGCGGCATCGCCGGTGCTGACGTCGGTTGCGCCGATCGAGCCGCTGGGACTGGAAGGTGTTCGTCGAGCAGCCGATAGCGGAAGTGTACGCAGAAGCTCAACGCGTCGATCCGGACGCGCTGCGCTGCTGCTGCTCGCCGGGCCTCGTGATCTCGGCCTTCGGCGCGCTGGCGCTCGCGCGCGGCATGGTGCGCCCGATCCGCACGCTGGACGAAGGCGCGCGGCGCATCGGTGCGGGCGACCTCGACCAGAAGATCGACGTGCGCACCGGCGACGAGCTGCGAGGGACTCGCCGACCAGTTCAACCGGATGACCGCGCAAGCTGCGCGAATCGTACGCCGGCCTCGAGCGCAAGGTCGACGAGCGCACGCGCGAGCTCAAGAATTCGCTGGAGCAGCAGACGGCGATCAGCGAGATCCTGCGCGTGATCTCGACTCGCCGACCGACGTGCAGCCGGTGCTCGACGCGGTCGCCGAGCGGGCCGCGCATCTGTGCGATGCGCCGTTCGCGCGTGTGATGGTCATCGACGGAGATTTGCTGCATCCAATGGCGGACTATTCCGACCGAGCCGGTATTCAGCGGCTATTCGGTGCCGATCGCCCGTACCGTCGATTCACCGGACGCGCGGTGGTCGACCGCGCAGACGGTCCATTTCGCCGATATCGCTGCCGCTGCTCGATGCCGAGTTTCCGGATGCGAATCGAGAACATCCGGCGCCTGGGCTGCCGCGCTGTGCTGGCGGTGCCGCTGCTGCGCGAAGGTGGCGCATACGGCGGCATATTCCTGTTCCGCCGCGAGCCGGGGCTGTTCTCGGCCGAGTCAGGTAGCGCTGCGTGCAGACGTTCGCGCGGCAGGCCGCGATCGCGATCGACAACGTGCGCCTGTTCAACGAGACGCAACGGAAGCGCTCGATCAGCAGACGGCGATCAGCGAAATCCTGCGCGTAATCTCGAGCTCGCCGACCGACGTGCGGACCCATGCTGAATGCCGTCGCCGAGCGAGCGTTGAAGCTGTGCGATGCGGCGGAGTCGGGGTTTCTGCTTGTCGAGGATACCCAGCTTGCGATTCGTCGCGCAGTTTCGGGACGATGCCGACTTTCGAGGAAGGCACGCTGATGCCGCTGAGCCGCGGCCTCGTCGTCGGGTCGTGCCATCCTCGATCGGAAACGCTGCATCATCCGGACATCCTGCCCATGCTCGACAGCGAGTTTCCGGACGCCAAGGCGAATCAGACGAGTTTCGGGTTCAGCGCTTTGCTGGCGGTCCCGCTGATGCGCGGAGGATCGCGCGATCGGCGCGTTCGCGCTCTGGCGCACGGAAGCGCGCGCGATTCACCGCCAAGCAGATTGCGCTGGTGAAAACGTTCGCCGACCAGGCGGCGATCGCGATCGAGAACGTGCGGCTGTTCAACGAAACGCAAGCGAGGCGCTCGAGCAGCAGCAGCGCGTCGGCCGAGGTGCTGCGCGTGCATCAGCGGCTCGGTCGCCGGACACGGCGCCCGTGTTCGAGCGCATCGCAGAATGCTGCAAGCGGCTGTTCGATGGTTCGGGCGTGCGGATCAACCTCGTCGGCGAGGACGGGATGATCCACGTGAGGCTACTACGACGGTCCGAATCCGGAACAATTTCGCCGTGTGCTTCCCGTTCCACTGAGTGCCGAAATCGTCGACCGGGGCGCGCAGTCCTCGAGCGGCGCATCGTGCATTACCCGGACATCGAGCATGGCGACGATGTCCCGGAGTACGCGCCGCTGCCTCGAGGCGACCGGACAGAAGTCGCTCTCTGTTCGCACCGATGCTGTGGGGAGGGCCGCGGCATCGGCGCGATCGTGGGTCGCGAGAGGATCGCGCGAGCGTTTTCGGAAAAGGAGATCGCGCTCCTCAAGACATTCGCCGACCAGGCGGTGATCGCCATCCAGAACGCGCGCCTCTTCAACGAGACAAAGGAGGCGCTCGAGCAGCAAACGGCGATCGCGGAAATCCTGCGCGTCATCTCGAGCTCGCCGACCGACATGCAGCCGGTGCTCGAGGCGATCGCCGATCGTGCGGCGCGGTTGTGCGATGCGTCGTCGGCGTCGATGTACCTGACCGAAGGTGACGATGTTGCGGCATCTCGCATCGCAGGGCCGTCGCCCGATCCCGTAAGTCACGTCGAATCGCTGCCGATCGATCGCCAGTCGATCTCCGGACGTGCACTGCTCGACGGCGAAACCGTTCAGGTAGCCGACATGCTCGCCGAGCGGCGACCTATCCGCGCAGCCACCGCGCTGGCGCAGCGCTTCGGCCATCGTACGGTCATCGTGATGCCGCTTTATCGCGAGGGACAGTCCGTCGGCACGATCCTGCTGCGTCGCGACGACGTGCGGCCTTCCACGAGCGCGGAGGTCGCGCTGTTGCGCACGTTCGGCTGACCAGGCGGCGATCGCGCTCGAGAACGTTCGGCTGTTCCACGAGATCCAGGACAAGAGCCGGCAGCTCGAGATCGCGAACCAGCACAAGTCGCGAGTTCCTGGCGAACATGTCGCACGAGCTGCGCACGCCGCTCAACGCGATCATCGGCTTCTCGGAGGTGCTGCTCGAGCGGCTGTTCGGCGAGCTCAACGACGAAGCAGGACGACTACCTGAAGGACATCCACTCGTCGGGCCGGCATCTGCTGAGCGCTGATCAACGACATCCTCGACCTGTCAAGGTCGAAGCGGGCGAATGGAGCTCGAGCCTCGTTGCATTCGACGCCGCCCGATCAGCGTTGCCCTTTTGAACCTTTTACTTCATGCCGTCCCACGACATCGACATGTGGATGCCAGCGTCGTTCCCTCCCAGCTTGCGAGGGAATTTCACCTGGCACGATGCTCAGATCGTGGCACGCCTCAAGCCAGGAGTCACACTGGAACATGCAAGGCAGTCCATGGCCGCCCTGAGCTTGCAGGTGACCGCGAAGGAGGACTTCCGCGGGCCGCACTCGGTGACCGTGATCCCTCTGCGGGAAGAAATGGCGGGCACAACCGGGCCAGCGTTGATTGTCCTGCTATGGGCGTCGGCGGCGTTGCTGCTGATTGCCTGTGTCAACCTGGCAAACCTGCTGTTGTCGCGAGGCGCGGCGCGCGGACGGGAAGTCGCGGTGCGCGCCGCTCTGGGCGCTGGACGTGGAAGACTGATCGCGCAGTTCCTGACAGAAAGCCTCGTGCTTGCGGGACTGGGCGCAGTTGCCGGACTCGCGCTCGCTATGCCCGCAATGCGGTTTCTTGAACAGCTCGTGCCCGAGGCGATGGGCGCAGCACGTCTCACACTGGACTGGCGCGTGCTGGCGTTCGCCACTGTTATTGCCGTTGCTGCGGCATTGGCCTTCGGGCTCGCGCCTGCATGGCGTGGGTCGCGCCTCAGTCCGCAGGAATGGACTGCGCGACGGAGGTCGCGGTGCTGCCGGCGCGCGCAGCCATCGGTTCCAACATTCACTCATCGTGGTCGAGACGGCCCTCGCCGTCGCACTGCTGACGTGCGGCGGTCTGCTGCTGCAGAGTTTTCAACACCTGTGGAACACCGATCTGGGAATCCGGACCGAGAGGTTGCTGACGTTTGAAACGCCACTCGTTCGTTACAAGGACTTCGACAAACGGGTAGCCTTCGTCAATGCGGAGCTGGAGAAGGTGCGCGCGATCCCCGGCGTGACCAACGCAGGGGCGATCTCGCGAATTCCGCTGACGGTTACCGATAATTCGCGGTTTTATCTTCTGGCGGGCCAGTCACGAGACAGTGTCTCCAAACAGATAGCGCTGACACGCGTGGTGAGTCACGGCTACTTTACGACTGTCGGCGCACGGCTGCGAGAAGGCCGGTTCTTCGAAGCCTCTGATCGAAAATCGGAATCGCCCGCGGTCGTTGTCAACGAATCCTTTGCGAATCGCAACTATCCGGGGCGCTCGCCGCTCGGAGAGAGGCTCAAGTTCGAGCGCCTCAATGAGAAAGGCTACTGGTACACGATCATCGGAGTGGTGAAAGAGATCCGTGAGCGTGGCGTCGCTGAAGACTCACGGCCCGCGATCTATCGCGTGCACGAGCAAGCAGACCAATCCAACGATTTGGCGAGCGGCATCGTGGTCCGCACAGCCCTCGAACCTGACATCTATTATCTCCGCGGTCCGTCAGGCTATCTGGTCAGTTGACAAGAATCAGCCGCTTGCCCGCATCAGAACGATGGAAGACATTGTTGACCGCCAACTGTCGACGCCGACCCAGAGCACTGCTCTATTGGGCGCATTCGCTGTGTTGGCGTTGTTGTTGGCGTCGATGTGGAACTCTACGGTGTGCTCTCCTACGCGGTGATGCAGCGCACTAACGAGATCGGCGTGCGCATGGCGCTAGGTGCGACGTCCGGCGAGATATTGCTCTCCTTCGCGCAAGCGAGGCCTGGCGCTGACGCTTGGCGGAGTCGCCATAGGTCTGGCGCTGGCAGCAATCGCGGCGCGCTTGATGGCAAGCCTGCTTTACGGCTTCCGGCCCGACTACACTTCCCAACATTCACGGTGGCGGCTCTCATTCCTGCTGACGGTGGCAGCTCTAGCCTCTCTTGTTCCGGCGCGTCGTGCGTCGCGCATGAATCCGGTGATTGCGCTGCGAAGCGAGTAGATCCGTACCTCGCTCGTTGAGGGACCCTCACCGGCCAACGGCCGCTAACCGTGGTGCGGGCACCAGAGGCGATGGACATCCAGCCGGCGCCGAGGCCATGCGATGGACAAGAGTCGCTGAGTGCGAGAGCGCCGGCGATCTACCTGGGCCGACCTGAGAAGTCGTGCGATGGACGGCGGCACAGGAATGTGCCCTGAAGGATTACTCGATCAGCAGCGTGGGTTACCTACCTCCAGTCGACCATTGCGCCCTTGTGGTATGAGCGCCCAGGTCGCGCACATCCTCAAGCTTTTGTAAGAGGATAGTTGGCGCAATGTTTATGCGGTGAACGCGAAGTGCGCCCACCAGGTGCGCCTACGGCGGGATCGAAGAGTACTGGCTGTCGGGTGAGCCCATGGCGATCCTCGGCAACTCCAACACGCCTTCTGCACTGGGTTTTGTCATGCCGCTGTTCCACTGGGCGATGCCGTCTCGCTACCACTCGATTCACAAGAACGACCTGGCGCGCGCCATGGTCGCGCAGTCGGAGCAGGCGTTCCTCGCGCTCGCGCAGGGCAAAGGCCCCGCGGCTCCGGCGGTGAAGATTCTCGAGTACAGGAGATGGAGCCGTTCTTCGTGGCGGGCGACAGCGACGCGCCGTGAGCAGGAGGATGCGGCGAAAGGACTTGTTAACGCTCCGCCGACGATCTTAAACACGCGACGACGCCTTCGGCATCGGTCATCTCCACCTTTTGCCCCCTTTTCGAGCTGCAGCACGCCGTCGAAGTTGCGCAGGCGTCAGAGGCACGTGATGGCGAGCGTCTGGAAAAGATGTTCCGCCTCGCGATTCCTGGCAACTGCGGCGATGCCACGTGCTAAGGCGCAGGCCGCCAAAGGACGTCGTGCGCGGTCGGCGATGAACTGGGCGGCACCATGATCCTGCGCTGATCGTTCACGGCTTAGCCCTCCGCGTTCGCCAGGAGCGTTCGCTGCGCTCGGCCCCACAGCCACCTCTTGACGTCTCACGAGCGGATCCATGCTCCTGTAGAATGTCAAGAGAAGTACTGCAAGGCACGCTCGATCTGATGGTGTTGCGGACGCTCGCCGCGATGGGACCGCAACACGGGCTCGGACTCGCCAAGCGGATCCTCCAGGTGTCGGAGGGCCTCCTCGACCTGAATCAGGGCACGCTGTATCCCGCGCTCCTTCGGCTGGAGCAGCGACGATGGATCAAGTCTCGCTGGGGCATCTCTGACAACAACCGGAAGGCCAAGTTCTACGAGCTGACGGCACGCGGACGGCGACAGATTCGCGAGGAAACCGAGAGCTGGGAACTGACGGTGGCGCTGATGGCCAAGTTTCTCGCCAAGCCGGCAGGCGAACGGTGATCTGGGGCCGCGTGCATCGACGTGTTCCGCCGGCGCCGGCTCGACGCCGACCTGGACTCGCAGCTGGCGCACCACCTTGATGGCCTCGAGGCGGAAGCACGCGCGCAGGGACTGTCCCCTGACGACGCCCGTGCCGCGGCTCGCCGCGCGATGGGCGGACTCACGCAGGTCCGGGACGCGTATCGCGATCACCTCACGATTCCTCGTCATTGACTCGCTCTGGCAGGACGTTCGCTACGCGCTTGCGGGCCATGCGTCGCAACCTGACGTTCACGGTGGTCGTCGTGCTGACGCTCGCGCGTCGGCATTGGCGCGAACACCGCGGTCTTCAGCGTCCTCAACAGCGTCCTGCTCAAGCCGCTGTCGTACCCGCGCTCCGAGGAACTGGTGGCGCTCCGACACGCTCGCGCCGGGCGCCGGCGGATCGATGGCATCCGGTGCGCTGAATCTCTCGCCGTCCATGTTTCTCACCTACGCCGAGCAGAACCGGACGTTTCAGTCGCTCGGTGTGTGGATCGCGACCGATTTCGACTGTGACAGGGCAGACTGACCCGGAACAGGTTCGTGTGATCGGTCGTCAGCGACGGCGTGCTTCAGGCGCTCGACGTTCCGCCCGCGGTCGGTCGCTGGCTGTCTGGCCGCCGACCAACTTGGACCGACGCGTCCGCTGCCGTCCATCTTCGAGCTGATGACCACCGTCATGCTCGAGCCACGGGTTACTGGCAGCGGCGTTTCGGCGGCGATCCGTTCGGTGGTCGGGCGCACCATCATGATCGACGCACGCCCGATGTTGGTCGTCGGTGTGATGCCTCGCGGGTTCAGGATCGGCGACGCGGAAGCGGATGTGATCTGGCCGGCGGGTTTCGATCGGGGCAACGGCTCACGCTCGGCTGGCATTGCAGGTTTCAGTTATCAGGCCGTCGCCCGACTCAGGCCGGGAATCACGATCGCGCAGGCCAACGCCGACGTCGCGCGCATGATCCCGATCTGGATGCGACTCCTGGTCGGATGGACCGGGCACAACGTCCGCGAGTCTATGAGACCTGGAAAATCGCGCCCGCCCTGCGTCCTCTCGAAAGACGACGTCGTCGGCGGCGTCGACCGACGTGCTGTGGGTGGTGATGGCGACCATCGGCCTGGTGATGCTCATCGCCTGCGCCAACGTCGCGAATCTGCTGCTGGTCCGGGCCGAGGTCGCGGCAGCGGGAGCTGTCCGTGCGTGCGGCGCTCGGTGCGGGCCGCGGACGGATCGTCGCGGAGTCTTCTGGTCGAAAGCGTGGTGCTCGGTCTGATCGGCGGCGCGGTCGGAACGGGACTCGCCTACGGCGGTCTGCGCGTGCTGGTGGCGGTTGGTCCGGCGAATCTTCCGCGGCTGAGCGAAATCTCGCTGGACACGCGAACGTTCGCGTTCGCCGCCGCGCTCGTCGCTGCTGTCGAGCGTGTTGTTCGGATTGATCCCTGCGCTGAAATACACGGGACCGCGGATTTCGGCGGCGCTGGCCAGCCTCGGCCGCACCGCGAGCGTGAGCCGCGAGCGCCACCGCGTCCGCAGCGTGCTCGATCGTGGTGCAGGTGGCGATCGCGCTCGTGCTCCTCGTCAGCGCCGGATTGATGATTCGGACGTTCGAATCCATGCGCACCGTCGCAGCCGGGATTCACCAATCCCGAGCATCTCCAGCTCATGCGAATGTTTGTCGGCGGCATCGATCGTGCACGGACGCCGGAACGAGCGACGCGACATGCAGAACGACATTCAGGACAAGCTGTCGTCGATTCCAGGTGTGACGTCGGCTGCGTTCGGAAGCGCGATGCCCATGGAAGGATACGGCGTCGAACCTGGGCGTCGTGAACTCGGGCGTCGTCCGCACCGACGACCGGCCGGACTCAGGCGTCGGACACTCCGCCGGTGCGGTTGTTCAAATACGCCTCACCCGGTTTCTTCCAAACTGCGGGCACCCGAGCTGGTCGCGGGCCGCGAGATCACGTGGACGGAGGTCTACGGCCTGACGCCCGTCGTCCTGATTTCCGAGAGTCTCGCGCGTGAACTCTGGGGCACACCGGCAGCCGCGATTGGCAAACGCCTCCGCCAGGCTCCAGGTATGCCCGTGGCATGAAGTGATCGGTGTCGTACAGGATGTCCGTGAAAACGGCCTGTACCCAACCGGCGCCGCGCAACCGTGTACTGGCCGTCGATGTCCGCGTTACCTGAATTCGCACGCTTGCGCGGCCGATCGACCATACGCCAGGTGACCTTCGTCGTCCGCAGCCGAGCGCACTGGCCACGGAAGGTTTTCTGAACCAGCTCCGGCAAGCCGTGTGGTCGGTGAACTCCAGCGCTGCCCGTGTCGCCGCGGACCATGCGCGACGTCTACGATCAGTCTCTCGCGCGGACGTCCTTCACGCTGGTGATGCTGGCGATCGCCGCGTCGATGGCGCTGCTGCTGGGCGTCGTCGGCATCTACGGCGTCATCTCCTACACGGTCACGCAGCGAAGGCGCGAGATCGGCATTCGCGCGGCGCTCGGCGCGCAACAGGGCGAGTTGAAGGGCATGTTTGTGCGCCACGGCCTCGCGCTCGCAGGCATCGGCGTCGTGATTGGCCTCGGCGCAGCGGCAGGACTGACGCGCCTGATGTCGTCGCTGCTGTACGGGATCACGCCACTCGATCCCGTGACGTATGGCGGTAGTGCCGGTCTAGTGCTTGGTGATCGCGACGGTGATCGCGAGTTATCTGCCGGCGCGACGGGCTGTAGTCCGTCGATCCGGTGGAAGCTCTAAGGGTCGGAGTAGCACTATGCGCTGGCTGCGGTTTCTGCGCCCGTGCGAAGGTGATCGGACGGAACTCGAAGAGCCGCCCACCAGATGCGCCCATCGGCGATCGTATCTTTCCCGAGGAAGACACGTGAATCCACTGCAGAAATCGATTGACGCCGGGCGCTCTCGTGCTGTCGTCGTCGCCGCCGAAGCCGCGGCGCGAAATGGACGGACTCTCCGGGCTCAAGAGACGTTCCACGACTGGCCGACGGCGGGCCCAACCTGTCGGCGCCAGCGCCCAAGGCCAGCGACGGGAAACCAGACCTCTGGCGTGTGGCGGCTGCGCGGCACCACGGACGCAAGCGGCAATCCTGGCCAGTCAAGGTTCTTTCTCAACCTTGCCGCCGACGCAGAACCTGGGAGGTCACGATGCTCCCGTGGGCCCTGGCATTCGTCGAAGAACAGGTCACGACGCTCGGGGAAGAACCTGCCCGGTCTCCAGCGTTCTGCCCGCCGGGTATTCCTTGAGTTACACGGCAGGGGCGCCGTTCAAGATTGTGCCAGACGCCAGACCTCGTCGTGGTCCTCTACGAATGCTCCAACTCGTTTCGTCAGGTGTTCATGGACGGGTGCGGGCGCTGCCCCGAGATCCCCAGCCGATGTGGGCCGGACTACCAGTGGGCAGATGGGAGGATACGCCTTCGTCGTGGAGACGACCAGGGTTCAACGGCAAGACGTGGCATCGAACGGCATCGGTCACCCCACACCGGGAAAGCAGGCTTCGCGTCACCGAGAGGATCCACAGGCACGCGATTTCGGGCACCTGGAGGTGCAGGTCTGCTCTCGATGATCCCAAATGCCTACGAAAAGCCCTGGACCGCATCTATCCCCGCCGAGTTGGCGACCAGCACCGACGTAATGGAGCGACGTCTGCGGGTAGAGAACGAGAAAAAGAGCCTCCAGCACATGATCGGGCGGTAGAGCTGTGGCTTTCGGCCGCGCCGGTCGTCGCTTCGGCTCTAGGAATCGGGCCCCGGGGACGACGGTCCCGTGGTTGTCCGTCAGGAGCCTCCGGAACGGGCGGCGCCGTCCTACATGGCACCCTTCGCCCGGCGCGCTCTGGCAATCGAGGCTCGCGCACGACCGCGAGACGATCTCATTCTGCCGCAAGTCGACCTTGCCGCAGAGAGAGGTGTCTGCGTTCTCGCCCGGGCGTAACTCTCTGGAAACGCCGCGGGGTTTCCCCAGCAATGGCGCGCCCACCTCTCGCAATTCCTCGAACTCTTTGAACGGGTCGTTTTTCTGGCACAATCCGTCGCGCGTCTATCTGAGCTCGGAGCGCAAGCGCAATAGATCCTCTGCAAGGCCCCAGGGTCGATTGACCGGGCCCCGGCTCCGGAAGCCCCAGAGCGGCGGACGCCACTACCCCAAACGGCGACCTGGCGATGGGAACCGGGAGAAAGCGGATCTGCTCAGGCGGTCCTCCATCGTCCTGCGCAGCGACTGCCAACAAATCAGCGCACAGCCGAGCGAGAGGAACGCCTCGTGGATGTCGGCCCGCTTGTCGTAGCGGCACGCGCAGGCGTCGAAACTGATTGAGCCAGGCAAATGTCCGCTCGACGACCCAGCGCCACCGGTCCCAGGCCGCTCCCATGCTCGGTGCGGCGCATCGCCAGCAGCGGGCACGATGCCGACGAGTTCGCAGACCGCGACCGGATCGCGCTCTGCGTCGTAGCCGCGATCCCCGAGCACACAGTCTGGGCGCTGTCGCGGTCGTCCCCGCTCGCCGTGCGAGTGGCGGAATCGCATCCACCAGCGCCAGGGCTTCTTGCGAGTCGTTCCGGTTCGCGCCGGTCAGGCGAACCGCGAGCGGCACGCCCCGCCCGTCGCAGATCAGATGGCGCTTGCTCCCGCGCTTGGCCCGATCGGTGGGATTCGGACCGGTCTGGTCACCGCCGTAGACCGCGCGGATGGAACAACTGTCCACGACCGCCCGCGACCAATCAATCTGGTCGGCGCGCGCGAGCCAATCCAGCAGCGCAAAGTGGATCAGATCCCACACGCCCGCCCGTTGCCAATCGCGCAGGCGCCGCCAGCACGTCATCCCCGACCCGCACCCGAGTTCCTGCGGGAGCATCTGCCAGGGAATGCCGCTGCGAAGGACGAAGACAATGCCGGTCAGGCACGCGCGATCCGAAACGCGCGGCCGGCCACCTTTGGCCGTCGTGGTAGGAATCGGCAAGAACGGTTCGACAAGATCCCACAACGCGATCTGGAAGCAGCGCCGCGGCCATACGCCGTTCACGCTACTTCGCCGACGAGGATCAGGTTCGGGAGGTTTTGTTACGCGCTCTTAAGGAACTTTGTGTTCTTTGTGTTTCTTTGTGTCAAGTATTCAAATCTGTGTTCTCAGCGATTTTCCGCAGAGGCGCTCCCGGCCATGTCCGTCGAGGTGGCGAGCTCGCTGTTTGCGAATGAGCTCTATCGGCTCGATGGGAGCGGGTGTAAAGCAGAGCGCGAACATAATCAGGGCGAAGGCGGCGAAAAGCTTGCGAGTGCGATCGAGCGCATGCGTGCTCGTCCATGGTCGGTGGATGGCGCCAGCCGAACATCCGGAGCATCAACAGCATCACGATGGTCCACACCAGCCAGCTCCGGTAGAAATACGTGAGAACCAGTGCGACGCCGATCATGGCTCGCGTCACATGCCTGGAGTTGCTGCCTAGAACGGCGTAGGAAATGTGCCCGCCGTCCAGCTGGCCAATCGGGAACAGGTTGAGAGCGGTTGCCAGAAGACCGAACCAGGCCGCAAACGCAACGGGATGGAGGTTCAGTGAATAGCCGTCTGGCGGAGTGCCCCACAACACGGTCGAAAAAGCTTGAACAGCAGCGGCTCGCCGAGCTCGAAGAGGGGCACGTTGGTTGGAACGCGCACGACGTGCGACATCGCCAGCCCGAAAAACAGCGCGGGGACAGCTACCAGGAACCCGGCAATCGGTCCGGCGATGCCGATGTCGAACAACATCCGCTTCGGAAGGAATCGGCTCACGGATGCGAATGAACGCCCCCATCGTGCCGGTAAGGAGAACGGGCATTGGAATGAAAAACGGAAGAGAAGCATCGACGTCATAATACCGGCATGCCAGGTAGTGGCCCATTTCGTGGCAGCCGAGGATCCCGAGGATCGTGAGGCTGTACCACAGGCCCCTATGAGCCAGGCAGTTGTCGATAGATTCGGGAGGCGTTCTGAGAAGTCGCTGAGGAAGCTTGCATAGTGGTTTGCTCCAGCCCAGGTCGTCGAAGACGACGGTCAGGAGGAACAAGCTCACGTGCAGCCAGACGCGGTCCTGAAACTTGGGCGGTCGCACCCCAATCGCCGACAGGAGACGTCAGCGCTCCGAGTTCTTCGGGAGAGAGATCCAAGGGTCCGTCAGCCGATGTTCTGGAGATCCTTGCCTGGTTTGAAGCGGATTGTTCGGCCTGGCGGAATCCGGACTTCTTTGCCAGTCGCGAGGGTTGCGCCCGATGCCGCGCTTGCGCGGCTTGACCTGAAAGACCCCAAACCCGCGCAGCTCGATTCGTTCGCCGCGCTGCATGGAGGTTCGCATCGCATCGAAGACAGCATCGACGGCCACCTCAGCTTTGACCTTGGTGATGTCCGCGATTTTCGATACCTCGTTGACGATGTCGACCTTGATCATGCTTAGGGTCTCCTGAAATCTTGTAACTACTATAAATAGCGATACTTACGCTGTCAAGACGAAGGCTAAATAGCTTTGAAGGCATTACCGACAGTCGCGCTGGTGGGCCGCCCCAACGTCGGCAAGTCAACGCTCTTCAACCGGATCTCAGGCTCCCGGCGCGCGATCGTGGCGCCCGTTGCCGGCACGACGCGCGACGCACTCGGTCGCCCCGTCACGTGGCGGAACGTTTCTTTCGAACTGTTCGATACGGGAGGTCTCTTTGGGGCCAGTGAGGATCCTTTGCACGAGCTCGTTGTCCGCCAGGGCCAACGAGCGATCGCGCGGCCGATCTGTTGGTTCTGGTCATCGACGGGCGCGAAGGATTGGTTCCCGCGGATCAGATGATTGTGGCCGACCTGCGGCAGACCGGGCATCCGGTGATTGTGGCCATCAACAAGACTGACGACAAACGCGCGCAGGACGCATCCCTCGAGGTCTACCGGCTCGGTTTCGACCCGGTGCTGGAAATCTCGGCCGAGCACGGGCAGGGCGTGGCGGACTTGCTCGACGAGATCGTGAAGAAGCTGGAGATGGTCGGTTTCAGACCAGGGAGCGGCACGCCTGCCGAGCCGTCGGGCCCTGGCCTCCAAGCCGCAGATCCTCCGGCCAACAATCGTCGCTATCGTTGGCCGTCCGAATGTCGGCAAGTCTTCACTCGTGAACCGCCTCCTCAGCGAAGAACGGGTTCTGGTCAGCGACATGCCAGGAACGACACGCGACGTCGTCGATTCGCCGCTCGTGTGGCACCGGCGTCGCTTCCGGATCGTGGACACCGCCGGGATGCGTCGGGCGGGTCGCGTTGGTCGCGGCGGCCCGGTGGAGATGGTGAGTGTCCTGGGCGCAAAGCGAGCCATCAAGGATGCCGACGTCGTTGCCCTCATCGTGGACGCGAGCAGCGGGATCGTGGACCAGGATGCGGCGATAGGCGGTGCCGCCGATAGTGCCGGGCGGGGCATCGTCGTGATCGCCAATAAATGGGATCTGGTGAAGAGCCGGGGCGAGAAGTTCGTGGAGACGTTCGATGACGAGGTCCGGCGACGGATGAAGTTCCTCGAGTATGCCCCCATCCTGCACATCTCCGCCCTCACCGGCGAGCGCGCTCCGAGAGTTCTGGAGACCATCGATCGGATCGCGGCATCGCGGCGCACGCGATCCCAACGCCCGCGTTGAACAAATTCATTGAAGCGGTGACAGCCGCCAATCCTCCCGTCAGCCCCGGTCGCAAGCACGTCCGGATTCTTTATGCTGCCCAGACCGGGATCGCACCGCCGTCATTTCGTGTTTTTTACCAACGTCGCCACCACATTTCATTTTTCTTATCAGCGTTATCTTGCCAATCAACTGCGCGAACATTTCGACTTTTTCGGCACGCCGATCACGATGCGCGTGCGCCGGCGCGAGAAGCGATCCAGACGCTCGGGCCGGTCCAAAGAAACCGAATAGCTCCGGTCAAACGCGGATCTGCGCATGCTATACTCGTCGAAATTCCCCAAGAATGGCCGAAAATTCAGGACAAATTGAGATTCCGAAGCGCGCCTTGTTTCGCGCGGCTGAGGTCTGCGATCTGCTGAAGGTGCAGCCGTACGTGCTGCGCACCTGGGAGAGCGAGTTCCCGGAGTTGGGGTCGCGAAGACTTCCGGCGGTCCCCGGGTTTACCGGCGGACAGACGTCGAGCAAAGTGATGCGGATCCAACATCTGCTCCTGGTCGAAGGCCTGACGCTGGCCGGCGCCCGCCGCCGCCTGGAAGAGGAGGCGGCGCCCGTGGCCGCCGGCATGCCGCTCGAACAACTCATGGGGCGAAACGCCCGCGACCGTTTGACCCAGGTCAAACGCGGTCTGCACGCGATCCCGGAGCTTCTGCGGCGAGAGATCATGGCACTGAGCGCCCGATGAGCCGTTCCAAACCGCGGCGGCCTCACGCCGGCCTGCCGCTCGAGGGCGGGTCGAGAAGAGTAAGACTGCGGGGCGGCGGTCGCCTGCGCGCCGGAAGCGCCTCGAGCTAACTCAATCTGATCGCCATCCGTCCGTGAATCTTCACCTCGAGGGCACAATCGGCCTATCGGGACGTAGCGCAGCCTGGCTAGCGCACCAGACTGGGGGTCTGGGGGCCGCGGGTTCGAATCCCGCCGTCCCGACCAACTTCCTGCCGGACGTCCTTCGAGTCTCCCAGCCGTGTGAGATTGTTCGCGACGCGATATGGCCACATGTCCCAGGTGCCTTGGGCCGCTGACCGGAACATCATCGATGCCCGCGTGGACCGGTTCGACGCGTCGCCGACGCGATCTCGACGCTCGGCATCGGCGCGATCGCGGGCGTGCTCATGTGCTTCGTGATTGAAGAGCGTCCAGCGGCCGCGCTGGTGTTGGCGGCAGCGGCGCTCGGCGCCGTTCTCGCCAATGCGGTGCGCGGCGCGGTCGGCCGCAAGTCCTGGATGACGTTGGGTTCGCTTGAAGGGCTCGCGTCAGTCCCCGACGATCCATCCGTCCCGAAGGTTGATGATCCGGGTTCCGCATGACGCATTGACTTCCGAGTGCGTCACCTGGAGGATCGTGGTTCCTCGCCTCGTTCAACGATACGAAACAAGTCCATGATCTCTTTGCCTTGGGCTGAGTGCAGATTGCCCGTCGGCTCGTCGGCGAGAAGCACTTGAGATTGGCAATCACGGCGCGCGCCACGCCAACCAGCTGTTGCTGTCCCCTGAAAGCTGGTTGGGATACAGGTCTTTCTTGCCGACGATCTGAAAACGGTCCAGCACGTCGGCGACCATGCTCTGACGATCCTTGCGACTCACGTTTCGATACGAAAGAGGAATCTCCAGATTCTCGTAGACGGTCAGGTTGTCGAGCAGAGTGATAACTCTGGAACACGAAGCCGATGTGCTTCTTGTGAAGCTCGGAGCGCTGCTTCGGGTTCAGGCGATGGACTGGTTGGTCCATGAAGTAGTGACTCGCCGGACCAGGCGCTGTCGTGCATCCCGAGGATGTGCAGGAGGGTTGACTTTCCCGCACCCGACGGACCCATGATGGAAACGAAGTCGCCTTCCTTGATGTCGAGATCGATCCGGCGCAAGACGTAACGTTCGACCGACGCCGTGCGGATACGACTTCTCGACATTCCGCAGAGAGACGAGCATTAGGGGTTGACTCAGTTGCCAGCTCCATCGGTTCCTCGACGACGCGGCCGTCGAACAGATGGATGCTGCGTTCGGCGTGCCGCGCGTAGCGGGGATCGTGGGTCACCATGCAGATGGTGGCGCCGGTCTGATGCAGCTCGCGCGAGCAGATCCATCACCGCTTCGCCGCTGCTGCGAGTCGAGGTTGCCGGTCGGCTCGTCGGCGAGCAGGATCGAGCGGCTCGCCCGCGACCGCTCGCGCCACCGCCACGCGCTGCTGCTGACCGCCCGACAGCTGGCTGGGCAGGTGCTTGCGCGCGATGCGCCATGCCGACCCGTTCGAGCGCCGCCGTGACGCGCTGCTTGCGCTCGGCGGCGCGCATGCCGCGATAGGTGAGCGGCAGCTCCACGTTCTCGAACACCGGTGAGATCGCCGATGAGATTGAAGCTCTGGAAGATGAATCCGATCTCGCGATTGCGGACGCGCGCGCGCTCGGAAGCCGCGGAGCTCGGCGACCGGCCGTCCGTTGAGCTGGTAAGAACCTTCGGTCGGCGAGTCCAGCAGGCCCAGAATCGACAGCAGCGTCGACTTGCCGCAGCCCGAGGGACCGGCGATGGCGATGTACTCGCCCCTGGCCGATTTGCATTTGGATGCCCGACAAGGGCGTGCGTCTCGACCTCGTCGGTCATGAACACTTTGGTGACTCCGTCCAGCTTGATGAGCGGGCCGTTCGTTCTCGGTCATCTTGCGGTCTCCTTCACATTCAAGCGCACGCGATCGAAAGCATCCCACGCGGACATGTCCGACAGAATTACCTGGTCGTCAACCTTGAGCCCCGACAGCACTTCGACCTGATTCACCGAGTTGCGTCCCAGCTTGACCTGCACCCGGTGGCGCCGCTTCCGTCCTGATCCACCTTGAACAAGCCGACCGTGCTCTTGTTCCTGCCCGAACGCAGGGCGTCCGACGTACAGGACGTCCGCGAGGCGCTCGAGCTCGATGGTGCCGTCTACACTCAAGTCGGGAACCGCGCCTTTCGGCAGTTCGCTCAGGCAGCGAAACGTCAACGGTGCGCGTTCCGTTCTGGCACGGACGGATCGATTCGAGTGACTCGACCTTCGACGACTCCGTTGCGCGTGTCGATCTGGGCGAGCTGTCCGATCTGGATGTCCTTGGCTTGGGTCTCCGCGATCTTGAGCTCGGCCTTCAGGAATTGACGGATTGGCGACTCGCGCCAGATTGCTTCCAGGTGCGACTTGCTGCCCGACCTCGACTGGAACCAGCTGCAGCATGCCCGAGAATCCAGCGCGAACCTTCAATTCGTCATGCTGCCGCTTCTTCAGCTGAAGGATTGCGCGAGTCTGATCCAGGTCCGACTGCTGGACGGCCAGGCGCGCCCGCATCGACTCTTCGCTGCTGGCCATGCTGCTGTTTGGCGATCTCGGTTTCGAATCGCGAGGCTGCTCGGCATCGACCTTCGACTGCCTGAGCACCAGATCGGAGACCAGCTGGTCCTTCGCCAGCGCCTCGTTCATCTGGGCTTGCATCTTGGCTTTGTTGTATTCGGCTTCGACGGTCGCAGACGGCGGCTCGTTGTTGAAGCTGATCGTTCTGCAGCTGGACGCGGAGGTTAGCGACTCGCTTCAGACCGACTTGAGTTTCAACTCGGCATCCTCCAGCTCCTGCTCGAGCTGAGGATTGATGATTCGAGGACGATACTGTCGGCGTTCGACGGACGATGCCCGGCCGCAGCACGATGCGTTCGACTCGGCCCCTGGGTGGTGGCTGGAATCCAGCGGATGTCTTCCAGGAACCAGCGTGCCCAATCCTCGCACCTGACGCAGCATCGGACCGCGCCTCGACTGTGTCCCGCCAGACCGTCGCCGCCTCCACGGTCAGGGCTGCGGGCTTGAGGCGGGACACGCCAGAGTCGGTCATCAGGAGCACGGCGACCAGAGCGGATATGCAAGCATAGACCCTTGCTTGATCCGCTTTTTCCCGGAGATTCGAGGGACGCGCTATATCCACTAGCGGTTGTGGGTTTCGAGACGCGAAATCTGTAGGAAACGTTCAGGTTCTACGACGTATTTTTCTCCGGTCCGGTTGGTTTCTGGACAACTCCGCCGTACTTCGCTGGCCGCAATGAGGCCACAGCCAGGCCGCAAGAACCACTGTCACATGCCCGCCGGTCCGATACAAAGAAATGCTCCAGAGACGCGTCCTTTCGATGTCCTTCAGACCGCAGCGCTCCCCGGCGGCGGTGAAAGATGACCGATAGCGCCGTGCCCACGACGCGCTGACCGGTCGGCGGAGCAGCGCCTCGACCGCACTCGGGCAGCCGCCGAGCAGCGCGTCGCCGAGCTGTTCGAGTACGCCCACCTGGGCATCTGCGTGACGACACCTGACGGCACCCTGGTCACCTGCAACCCCGCGCCTTCGTCCGCATGCTTGGTTTCGCGTCAAAATGACGAGGCGAGTGGCACCAACATGGCCTCTCGCTCTACGTCCGATGCCAGGAACGCGAAGTTATCGTCGACGAGCTCAGGCGCCAGAAATGGCTGGAAAACTACCCGGCCCGTCTCCGCCGGAAAGATGGCACTCTGGTCCACGCGCTCACCGGCGTGGCGGGGCAGTTCGATGCCGACGACAACCTCGTGGAGATTCGCGGCTACCTGCTCGACGTGACGGCGAGCGTCGAAGCGAGGCCGCGCTCCAGGAACGCCAGGCGCTCTCTTCCATGCCGTGTTCTTCGGCGCCTCGGACGCGCTGCTGATTCTCGACGATCAGCGGGTTGTCACTGAAGCCAACCCAGCAGCTGGCACGCTATTCGGAGTAGCCACTAGCGCGATTGATTGGAGAGTCGCTCGATCACCTGTTCGTCGAAGCGCGCGAGTCGCTGGCTTCCGGATTGGCGAGCCGATGATCGCCCTGGAGCGAGGCGAACATCGTGTGAACGCGCCCGCTGGCCCGCGGATCGTCGAAATGCAGCTTTCGCGCCCGCGTTCACGAGTCCCGACATCTCGTGCATTGCCTCGCGACATTACCGCCGATCGTCGGATGCTCGAAGACCGGCTGACGCAGGCCGCCAAGATCGAAAGCGTCGGGCGCCTCGCTGGCGGCATCGCACACGACTTCAACAGCCTCCTGACGGCCATCCTCGGTTAGTACGGAACTGCTGCTCGGCCGACGCCTTCCCGGTGATCCCGAACGCGAGATGACCTCGTGGAGATTCAGAAGGCAGGGCAACGAGCGTCGGCGCTGACGCAACAGCTGCTGGCTTTCGGTCGCAAACAGATCCTGCAGCCACGAAGAACTCGATCCCAACCGGACCGTGATGGGCTTGCAGCCCGATGCTCAAGCGGGTTCTGCGCGAAGACATCGTCCTCAACATCTGTTTATCTCCGACGCCGGCCGCTGTGACGGTCGATCCCAATCAGATCGAACAGTCCATTCTCAATCTCGTTCTGAACGCACGCGATGCCATGCGCCATGGGCGGGTCGGTGCACATCGAGGTGGCAGTCGCCGCCCGCCTGTCGGCAGAAGAGATGCTGCGGAGATCGCCGGCCGCGGCAGGCGCCACACGTCAGCCTTCCGCGTCGCCTGATACACGGAGTTGGCATTTCACCCGAGGCTCGCGCTCACTTGTTCGAGCCCTTCTTCACGACAAAGAGATCCTGGCGGCAGCTGGGCTCGGCCTGGCTTCGGTTCAGCCCGGCCTCGCATCAGAGCGGCGGCTTCATCGTCGTCGACAGTCCCGCGTCGGGGGCAGCACTTTCACGCTGTACTTTCCGGCGGCGGCTGAAGCTATTCAATCTGTCACGCCTGAGCCCGGAGTTCGCCGAAGCGCCGGAGACGATTCTGCTGGTCGAGGATGAGGATTCAGTTCGCGTCATCGTCGGCGCCGTAGCTTCGGCGGCAGGGGTATCAGGTGCTCGAGGCGGCAGCGGCGACCGGTGCGGTTGAAATCTTTGCGCAGCACGCCGATTCGATCGACCTGTTGCTGACGAGACGTCGTCATGCCGGGTATGAACGGCCCGGCTCTGGCGCAACGCCTCGCTGGTGAGAAGCGGGACTTACGAGTCCCTTCATGTCGGGGTATGCGGACAATTCTTCGCCCGTATTGAATAAGCCAAACGTCGCGTTCTTGCCAAAGCCGTTTCAAGCGTCTGGCGTTGACGACCGCTGTCCGGAACTTCTGGATCGGCCCCGAGGCTGAGGAATGAACGAAAGGAGTAGATGTGGCTGGAAGCGATCTCGGTGTTCTCGCGCGTGCAACGTCTAACGTCGCGGACTCGACAGAACCGCCGCCATCTGAAGTCAAGAAGGCGTCGCCCAGGGGCAGCAATGTCCTGGTCGCTTACGACGATGAGGAGCCCGTGCGAAAGTTTGTCGAGCTGAGTGCTCAGGGATGCGGGCTACAAGACGCAGCGATGGCTGGCGACGGACTGGAAGCATTGGAAGTGGCGGCGAAGCTCGACAGGTTGGACATCCTGGTCACGGACGTGATGATGCCGCAGATGGCCAGCAGCGAGCTGGCTCGTCGACTCAGGCAGAGTCAGCCGACACTCAAAAGTGCTCTACCTCACAGGCTATGCGGACAACCTGTTCAAGGAAAAAGGTGACGCTCTGGGAGGACGAGGCGTACTCTGACAAGCCGTGCATCAAGAGCCTGCTCGAAGCCGTATCGCTGCTCGTTGTTTGGGAGTTTCGAGGCCCCTCGAGAGCTCAACGCTGAAATAGAACCGGAAGACCCGCGACGTTACCCGCCGCGCGTGGTGCATCTCGAGGTGAGGGTCCTTCCGTAAGGCGCCTTTATCGGAACGAACGAATGGCGTTCTTCAGACGAAAGACGCTCTTCCGCTCCACGATCGGTTCGAGTCCGCCAACCTTCCCGAATCAGATCCCTCAAATCGCTGGCAGTGGCCCCCTGCCGTAACGGCGCCCGAAGGTCGATTCCGTGCGTGGCATACAGGCTGAAGCATCCCACATTCCGTCGGCAGTGAGCCGGCTGGCGATCGCAGCTCGAGCAGAAAGGCTCGGTCGTCGAGGCGATGATTCCGAAGATCGTGCTATCCGGTAACGAAAAGCGTTCCGCGCTGGTGCGGACGTCGCTTCGCGGAGTGGTCTCGACGGCGCCAGTAGTGACGCGCTTAACACCTCCAGCATTTCCGCCCGCGACACGACGCGATTCGGCGTCCAGCGAGTCGCACCGCCGATCGTCCATAATATCGATAAGCGCATCTCGGCGTTCACGGTCTTCGCGTGCTCTGATCAGGGTCGATCAATTCGTCGTCGTTGGTGCCGCGAATGACGACGGCGTCGATCTCGAGACGTTAGCGCGTAGCACGATAGGCAGCCTCAACCCCCTCTGCGGATCCGGTGACCGGCTCGAGAATTCGAGCGGCAGAAAGCGCGTGGAGAGCCGCCTCGAAACGATCCGCGCGCAGGTGCTGTCGAGGCACACGGCGAGGCGGCCGAGCCCCCGCATCCTTCAGGGCGTGCCCAGACCTCGTCCAGTAGAAAGCGAAAGCGCCGCCATCTGTGGTTCAATTCCGCGAGATCCTTCCAGCCCGGGCTTTCCGGCCAGGAGGACTTCGGACGAGCGTCGGAGAGATCGCGGCGAAGCACAGCGCGCTCTTCCACCGGTCACGGCAGCATCCTTTCGTCCACGCCGAGTGGAGACGAACACATCGATCAAGAAGGCGCTGATCTTCTCTCGAAATGGTAGTACGCTCGCGCGGAAGCCAGATGGCCCCGGCTTCGGGCATGCAGCTAATATCGCAGCGGAGGTTGCAGCGGTCAGTGACGGACAACCGCAGCAGTCCGGCAACGGTCGCTGAAGGCGTCTTTCATGCGCCACGCCAACACGATGATATGGTCAAGAGGTAAATGAGGCGGCAGCACGAGCAGAGGTATGGGGCTGGAAGCAAAGAAAAGAGGGAGGGCGAGAGTGGCACGCTGACGCCACCGCGGTAAAGGATCGACAGGCGAGTGCTAAACTGGTCAAACAAAATCATGCGTACGCCCGCTTGCGAACCGCGCGTTGAACTACCGGGCAAATTGTCGCACCGCACGAGGTAGCGCAGAATTCATCTCCGTCACGGTAAAAGGTTTCAGATGTGATAGTTGCAGCGGCGAAATCAGCGTCTGTGCAAGTCATAGTAAGTAAGTATCCTTCTGAGACCCCACCCAGCAGAACTCCAGGAGAGGTTTCCCGCAGGCGAGATGGCGAAATGCTGGACTCCTTTTCCTGATCCCCGGCAGCTCCCATCAGCATGTCGGCGGTCGTATTTTCCGGGCCTGTTCATCTTGTAGTCGCCGTGGAACGCCGTGACGTGCCAGGGATAGTAGGAGCGACGCCTGGCCACGAACGATGTGAGCCGCGTAGATCTCGCCGCTGAGGAATCGTTGAAGCCCGGATGAAGCAGGGTCACGATTTCGAGCCAGAAACCCATCGGGCAGTCCCGCGACCGTATGAGAATGGGATCGATCCGGCCGCCCAGCTGACGATAGTGCCGGTCGCTCGAAGTTTTGAGTGTCGACCTTGTAGAGGTCAACCCATGGGCGAAGATATTCGAGCACGCGGGGTAAAGGTGCCATTCGACACCGAACGCCGGTCGTACAGACCCGCGGCCTTGGCTTCCTTGAAGACGGCCACGCGCCTATCTGCTCGTGATCAGGGGCTCGTTATAAGCTGACCACGGCAGCCAACTAAGACGATCGCGTCTTTGACGAGCAGCTCGGGACGAGCTTCGAGGTGGCGGTGCCACCGCAGCCGGGTCGCGGCGAGCTTGAGATCACCCAGCGCTCTGGCAATACGCGCAGCGCAAACTCGCACCGAGCATGCCGCAGCTGGCAAGCGCCCCGGGATGCGCGTGAAAGAAGGGCTTTTCACTGGATCGCACTGCACTCCACCGACGTAGCCCCACGGCACGCAGCAGCGTCCATTCTTGTTGAATCGGACCTGCAGACGCCAATGGCGCCATCGGGAAGCGGACAACAGTGGCCGCCGCGAGCAGCGCAATTGCAGTCGTCAGGCAGCGTTCGCATCAGGTCGCCGTCGTCGCGGGTTTTCGCGGGCCAGGAGATCAGCAGGGAGGCCACTCGATCAATACGCATGATCTGGACTGCAAATTGCTGACGTTTGGTCTTCCGCGAGCTGTCTGGCTGCTGAGTGGTGAGTCTTGCGACCGATGCCGGCGAAGCGAGGCGATCTATCCGCTTTTGCCGTTCTTTCTGACTCGCGTCCTCAACGCCAACGCCGTCTCGCTCGGGATCGTCGAAGGGGGCCGCGGAGGCGGCAAACAGTCTCCTCAAGATCGCGTCAGGCCGGATGGCCGATCGGTCACCGTCGAAGCGGCCACTCGTCCTGTTCGGGCTACGGTATCTCGTCGGCTGTCAGGCCGCTGATCGCGCCTAGCGACTTCGTGGAGTCCAGGTTTTCACGGTCCGCGTGTTCGATCGTGCGTGAAGCGAATCTCGCGGAGCGCCGCGTGATGCGATGCTCGCCACCCGGGCCGAGCCAACAACCCGGGAAAGTGTATGGATTCCATCGCGCGATGGACCACATGGGCGCGGTCATCGGTCCAGCATTTGCCAGCCTGTTTCGTTGTTCTTTCCCGATCGGTATCGAACGCTGTTCGCGCTCACGATTATTCCGGGCACGATCGCGGTACTGCTGATTCTGCTCGTTCCTCGAACCCTGACGCTCATCCCAAGCACCCAGAGCACCCTAGTGCACCAAGAGCACCCCGGGCACCAGTGCACCGTTTGTCGCACGCTTCTACGCATTCATGATGCGTGTTGGACCCTGTTTGCCCTCGGCAACTCAACAGACGGCGTTTCTCCTGTTGAAGCTGACCGACGCCGCTGGAAGTGTTCGCCGGCTTCATCCCAGCTGATGTGGGCCGCGCTGCGCGTTGTCAAGGCCGCTGTGTCCGTCGTTGGAGGCAGTTGGTCGGATCGAATCGGCCGCAGAGCGGTGATTGCTACCGGGTGGTTGATCCAGTGCCGTGGTCTATGCCGGGTTTGCTGACGAGCACGCAGTCTGACGGGGCTTCTCGCTTGGTTCATGATTTATGGTTTCTATTTCGATTCGCCGGGGGACTCAAAAAGCGCTCGTCGCTGACTCTTAGTTCCCCTGTCAGTCGCCAGATGCACCCGCTCTTTGCGCAGCTATCAGCAAGCGGTCGTTGGGGCTTCGGTAGGCTGTTTTTCGCCAGGTGGACCAGCTGGGAACCGTATGAGGTCGCGGCGCCAGCGCCGCGCCTGGATCGTGCCATCAGCCAGTTTGCGCCGCTTCGCGACGCTTTCGGCGTTGTTCGAAACGGTCGGACTTCCGCGCAGCCACACCGTACATGAGGTAGAGGTGCCGTGGAACCTGACCCGCGTGGATGCTGACCGCTGACTATAATCCGCATGAAACGAATCCTGGTCGACCAATCGACGATTTGGGCTACCGATCGCGATGGCATTTCTCGGAATACTGCCAGAAGCGCCTGCAACCCTTGGGGCGCGATCGCCGGCCGAAAGAGCGCTGCGTTCCGACAGCAGGCGGAGCGCTGACTGTCGCCGCGCCACCTTCCTGGCAGATCCGGTTCAGGCTCGAGGAGATCTGCCGACCGAGTGTTAGCCGTCGACGGGACGCCGACCGACTGTGCGAACATCGCCGTCACGCAGGTCTACAAAGGCACTTCCCAGATCTCGGTTCCCGGAATCAACAAAGGCTGCGCAACCTGGGCGATGACGCGTGACGCGTGGTTCGCCGGAACGGTGGCAGGTGCCCTCGAAGGCCGCTTCGGTCTCGGCGTGCAGCGGCGTTGCCGCTCTGCCTCTGAGCGACGCGTGGGAGCATGACGCGCGGACCGTCTGCTTCGCCGCACGCGACCTGGTATGGCTGGTGGATATCGTAGTCGCTGCGCCTGACGCTTTAAACATCGCGCTGGCCGAACGCCAGCGGCTATCGCGCCGGTCTGTAAGTCGCGATGGCGCAACCACGCGCGCGCCCGCTGTTGAGCGCTGATCCCGGTGGAGCCGGAGTGTGGTTATAGAAAGTGGATTTAGCAAAGAGAGTCTGGTGGAACCATGATTGATCTGCTCTGATCACACAGGCTGCGGCAGAGGAAAAGAGGTGGATATAAACCCAAGACTCCCTCAATCCTGATCATGGTCATGCAAAAGTTTGAGTCATTAGAAACTGGTGGTTGCGCAGGATGAGCCGGCTCATCAGGTCGCTTGAGGAATGTGGAGGTCAAAACTCCTACACAAATGATCTTGATCGCCGGGAAGTTGAATCCAGGGGAAATCAAACCTGCTCAAAGTGCTCCAGTCTGTGGTAGACACTGGAGTTCAACTGAGAGTTTTGAGTTCAGAACCTCGCCCAACTGAATTTCTCTGTGATTTCCCTTTATGAACCCACAAAGCGACTGAAGTCTGGTTACAAACATCAGCTTCATCAGGACGAGCCCCGGTCTGAGTGGTCAGACTCGGTCCATTTCAACCTGACCAGCCTGATACTTCGTCGGTCGTCGATCAATCGTATCCCACGATCTTCTGATAGCGGCACTCTGAGATTTCGCACCACGGAGAATCAGTTTGCTGATAGAGGTACGGCTGGCGTGAAGGTCATCAAACAGATGATTTACGCGATAGTCCCGATCAAAGCGAAAAATGAAGAGCTTCCAGTTCTGCATGTAATGGTGAGCTGGTAATATAGCTTTTAACGTGCCTCCAGTTCGGATCCAAAGAAAGCTTCCGTCACATCCTGATTGTCGTTTCAGGACTTTTCGAGATCACGCTGTCCACTGAGAGCTCCAGAACCCACAGAAATCTTGACAGATGGATGGATTGGCTTGTGACTAGCTTGAGAGGAACTGATTTTTCCAGCTTAAGATCTAATAGGTATTGGGGCATGGTCCGATATTTTTATATCCTGAGGAGCATATGCAGCACAAGCAAACTGATCCTGAATCCATACTCAGAAAGTGCAAAAAGCAGTCTGAAGAAAGAGCAAAGTGAAGCTGCCAGAATGCTGGAAGATATTCGACTTCAGATATCCCAGAGGAGCTTCCCACCAGTAGCTGTGCACGCGATATCAGCCGGACGTCCCTCCTTGATTCTGGCGGAAATTGAGGTATATGGTCAACGATATCGCAATCAAACTGATCCGCAGTTGATCGATCGAGCTTCCGGAATAGCTTTGAAGCGTTTTTAATCGGATATCAAAGGACGGTCAACCGGATGAAAAAGAAGTTAAATGACGGCGAACACGTTTGTGCGGACTGGCAATCTGAATGATGGCAAACACATGATACTTCATCACCGGACACCCGAGAACCGATACGCTAGAAGCACCGCCGTCGGGGTGACAGGCGCAGCGCGAAAATATCGCCTTCGGTCTCACTTGCAGCGGATCTACTCTTGATGAGCTATTATTATTAACTATCACACAGAAGTCGTGTAATATAATAAATGTTAATAAGGCGAGTTTCTGACCGCTTATCCTCTGATATCTGTTCCTATGTTTGAGGAATGCAGAGCACGTCCAGAAAGATCAAAGTGAGGTCTGATCTCAGGATGCGTGGTGTCGCGATGATTCTTTAGGTTTGATCCAGTAACGATCTGACTCAACGCCTCCACCTTCGACTGAACTGAGCTTATGGCGCAGATCCGGCAGCGCCTGAGCGCCGAAGCGGGCACGGACCAGCGCTGCGCTTCCCATCCGGCGCTCGGTCCGACTGAAGCCCCACGCACTCGACGTCCGCGTGGAAATCAATCCGAGTGCATTGGTTCCACCGGAGCCGACGACACGAGCGTCCAGTTACTCGGTCTGAAGACGCGCAGCGCCGGGAGTTTCAGCGCGCAAGGGCCCGAACTCGACCGCGCCGTAGCATGACCTGGGATGCAGATCTCCGTTTCGCCGCACTCCCGGATGTGGAACCACCACTCCTTTCGAGGGAAGCAGATCGAACGCGGTCCAGGAAGCGCTGAACGCAAACAGCGTTCCGCTGAACGCGTAACGCGCGCTGCTGACGCTGAGTTCGCGTCAGGGCATGGCGTGATCTGTGTTCCCCGCTTGGGAGAAGTCCGACCCGACTCGCAATTCTGCGTGTTACGACTCGACGTTCGACATTTGGCACAAATTGGTATTCCAACGCTCTCGCCTCAAGAAGGACGCAGTATCGACACGGCATCGCTGACTTGATGGCTTCATCTGACCAGCAACATTTTTTCTCGTCCATGCTCACTTGCTGATCCTCGCGCAAGCTGTTCGCGAACTGATCTTGGCGAATCGGCTCTGATCGCCCAACGTGCCAGTTGATCAATCGCCCAGCGATGCCGTCCCGATCGTCAGCCGACGTTCCGGCGCGATGAATTCCGTGCCGCGGACCCAGAGCCTGGCATCGCCTGGAAGCCGTAGGTAGATCGCGCGCGCGACGCTGAGACCCGGAACGGCATGATGGTCCCAGGCCGCCCGTTGCGCTAGATCGTCGAGCTGGGCATGCGCGCTCGAGCCTCCCGCGAAACGCTGCGCCCATTGCACTAAGTGCCCGGTTGCCGCGAGTAGAGCTGCTCTTGAAAGCTGTTACACCTTGCGTACGGTGGCAACGAGCGTGGCTTGTCCCAGGCCGTCCGGATAACGGCACCAGGGACGAAGTGATCCACCTGACTCTGCGCAGGCTCCTGAATTCCGGGTGTCGCAATAGAAGCACCGCCGGTTCTGAACCCCCAAAGCCCCGCTCTCAACTGGCGGTTTGTGTTCGTGGTCTGCGCCGAACAGAAACAGCTTCTAGTTGAGACTGCCGATTGAGTGAGGCGACCATCGCCGCTGATCAGCGGCCGTGGACAGACCGGCCGTAAGAGCCGGCGAGTTCAGACACACCACCGGGCTTCAGCAACACACGGTTGTCAAAATTGCTGGCCTCGCCAGCTTGATCGAGTTATCTCGCGCTGCTCGATGTCCTGATCCCAACAGATCTCATAGATAAACGGCCGCTGCGACCTTCCCATGATCTGCAGCCCGGCAGCGGCATCTCGATCAGCTTCCACTCGACGAGCCTCGCAAGTCGCTCCTGCGCGCGCCGGGGGGCCGCTCGGCGCGACTCCCAGCGTGGAACGCTCGGATCCCGCGCGTGTCGCTCACGAAAGCGCTGGCGGAAATGATCTCGCCTGCCGGGTGAGTGTTTTGTCTGAGCACAGCCGCTGGTGCATGAACTGCGGAATGGCACAGCGTGGGGCCGAACTAGATCTCGGAGACCTCTGGTCCGCGAGCTCATGCAGTCGTCACCGAAGTCGGTGGAGCACCGAGGCCTGCGTGCGCTCAAGGCGCGAAACGTCGATGAGCGAGCGAGCGACCGCGACTTGTAGGTGGCGGTATGGCGGCCTCATCAATCAGTTCCAGCACTTTTCGTGCGAATCAATCGCGCCGCGCTGTTCGCCACCGGTCACCGTCCCTTCCAAATATGCGGCCCGCGCGGGAATGATCCAGCGGATACCGCCGCGCGTCGCGGACGTCGACCTTGATAGCGCGGAATCACGAGCTGAAGCGTGGGCGACCGTCATCCCAGCCATCGCCGACGATGCTGATGCCGTGTTTCGGTCTCATCGGCGTCCGCCTCGATGTGCCGCCGAACGGATGACATCGCCCACGCCCGGAAACCGCGGTCCTCCTTGGGTGTTAGCGCGAGGAAATCGGACCCGTGCCGGCGTGGGACTACCAGGCAATGGCCAGGACTCAATGGGAACGCGTCGAGAGAGGCGACAGCCAGATCACAGCAACACGTAACCGAACGAACGGCGC
>ERZ1370068.5309-contig-4335_pt1 | contig 71990 bp, 122 predicted proteins | sample MGYA00561227_ERZ1370068 | MGnify/ENA primary metagenome ERZ1370068 (study PRJEB38410, sample SAMEA6850437) | metagenome | study: Metagenomic assessment of the ecological functions of the soil: analysis of the soil microbiota associated with the... | reverse complement strand
GGTTACGTATTGCTATCACCTGCGAATGTGACAGCGACGGTTCACTCCCCTTTCCGACTCTGTCGGCGAGCCGATCAACAACGGGTGAGAAAGCGGCCCGTTGCGTCATCGCTGACCCCGACGGCTTTCAGGGAGACCTCAATGAAGTTGCGTTTTGCGGTGTGGGGGAATATTTCCACAGCGCTCTGCGTGACGCCGGCGTTCGCCGACTCGCTCCATCTCACCAACGAGGCTCTGATCTCCGCCGGCGGAGGCGACAGCGGAATCGGCGCATCGTTTCTTGCCTGACCAAAGCTATCGTTTCGACGGCACCGGGCTGCTCCTCGCCATCTTGGCGTCCGTCGCCCTCGATACCGGCAACTTTGCCGGCACTCTGCTCGGCGGCGGCGCGTTCACCGGCGGCATCGTTTGGCATCGACGTTGAACGGCTTCGGCACGGCGCTTGTTCGCGAAGCAGCTTCAGCGGGCACCTGGACCAAGATATCCAACGACCTGTCTACAACTCGTCGGCACCTTCTCCGGCGACGGTGGACGGCCATTCGCACGTCAGCGGCGTCACCGCCCAGCTCTGCAGCGCGAGAGACGAAGACGGCCGCCTCGCGTTCGATCGAACGTGGAAGGGCAAGACCTGCCTCTCGGGCCGTCGCCGGTTCCGGAACCCGGAACGCTGACCCCGCTTCGGCACCGGCCTTCTGAGCCTGGGCGGCTTCGTGCGGCGCAAGTTCGCGACGAACTAGATCCGCAGAGGTCCACAATCGCCAGGGCGTAGGAAGCACTGCCCACGGACTGTTCAGGGGCAGCTTACAGATATAGGCGAGGAACTTTTACATGTTCCTCGCCGCTTTGTATTCAGTAACAAAGCCGAAAGCAACGGCCGCGGGCGAGGGCACCCGCGCCAAATTTTTACTGCGCGAACACCCGCGCGAATCGCGCCTTGCTCGGAGGGATGGAGCAGGGGTATGCAGCGCGCCCCAGATCTGGGCCCTGTCTTCGAGCGTGCTCAAGCGAATCGCGGGTGGTTTGGGATGGATCCGCTGGACCACCATCTCGACAGAGCAGTTTTTGATCAGCAAATCTGGGGCGCACCTTTCACGATCCCGCCGTTGAAAACGACCATCTCGGGGGATCGAGCGATAGCTGATGACGTTGGCAGCCGCGACCCCCAGTATCAGAAAAACTGTTCTCGACCAGAGCCTGCGCCTGCGGATTTGCCGCTGGCGCAAGCGCCTCAGAAGACGTATCGCGCGTCACGAGGGTCTGCGCGAGCGTTCCGCCAGCCCTGATCCGTTCCCGGCGGTCGAAATCTTTCACTGCCCTCGGTGGCTAGGCAAGCGCCACCCCGGAGACGTGAGCCTCCAGGTAGCCTGTGTCCGCCCCGCCTTCTGATCCAGCGCGTCCAATCCAGGTTCATCCGGAAACAGGCTCCCCCGCGAGAAAACCGCACTGCCGTCCCCGGCAGATCCTGGGCCATTCACAAACACGCCCGACCCAATCCCCGTCCCCAGGGCGATAAAGACGAAGTTGATCGACGCCTTGCGCCACGCCTCGCCAGTGCTCGCCGATCGCCGCCATATTCGCGTCGTTGTCAGAGAGGAACACTGGCACCGCCGAACGCATCTTCCAGGTGCCCGCCCCATATCGACTTACGCGCCAACCCGGCACATTATTCGCGTCGATAACTTTGCCGCTCTGGGATCCACTCCGCCCGGAACCCGATGGCGATCTGAGTTTCCGCCACCGCCGCGCCCGACTTTCGAATCAGGATCGCGATGCCGTCCCGGAGCTGCCCGATCACTCCCGCCGCCCCGCTGGCTTCTTTGACCTGCCCGCGCCTCCGTGCGAATCGCACCGCCTGCCGTAGCCAGCACGAGCGTGTGCGCTGGCGCCCATGTCAACGGCGACCCCGTACCAGGTGGCATTTTTAGAATCCTGATCTTGTCCACTCAAGGGCTGCGCGCCTCGAGGCAACTTCTGCTACCCCTATGCCTCGTATTGAATCGTTTTAATCAGCTAGTGAATATAAGGTCAGGAAATGCCAGCAGCTGTCAGGGGAAATTTCTGAAATCAGGTATGCCTAGCGCGTTTGTTCTGAAATGAACTCATGCCCGGTAGTGGTGGGGCTGGTTTTTACTGTCAGCGTCTCCACTCAGGACGGCCGAGGACGCCACATCCAGCTTGTCTCGGAGAAGCTCGGTTCGACGGCAGGTCCCGCCAGAGGTCAGCTCCATTCGTGAAACGCAATCTTACGGCGGGATTGTATGACCGAATGTTGGACGTCAGCCCAAAGACAGGCGCTTCCTCTCCGGGCTCAGAAGTCCCGAACAACCTAGATCCCACAAGATCAAGTTCCGCCGTGGTTGCGGTCCTAGGTACCTTGCGTTCCGATCCGTGATGCACCCGGTGATGCGAAGGGTGTTCAGCACCCATTCCAGCGGCCCTAACGACGTCGGACGAACTCCGTATGGATCCAGAACTGGTAGAGCAGGCTGACCGCCTGCATGGTCAGCACCATGATCGGCTTCGGAAGCCAATCCAGAGGGAGCCAGGCCCAGAAGATCCAGCTGATGAATGTTCCGTCCAGCTCTGGCGCAGGGCCGTCGACAGGTTGTATCGCTGGGACGAGTGATGCAACCACGTGCGACGCCCAGAACAACCTGCACTCATGGCTCGCGCGATGGAACCAGTAGTAAGCTGAACTCGTCGCAGAAAAACGAAGCCCCCACACCACCATTGTTGGCCCGAGGAGAAAATCGGAAACGATAGATCGCGGTGAAGATCGCGAGCTGCATCGCTTTAGCGACCCGGGTTCACCGCCACGTTCCCGAGGCCCATTGCCTGATGCTGGCCGCTGAGTCGCTGATCTCATACAGATCGGCGCATGACGGCGTCGGCAATTGCCTCGATCGTCATCAGCAGCACGAACCCCGGAATGGCCAGTTCGATCAGGTTCGAACGCATGCTCAGCTGCCTGATTCTATACCCACTTAGCAGCGCCAGATTCCGGGCTTGCGCGGGCCTGCAACACCGTTACCACCAATCACTATCCAAGCGTTACCGGCTCTTCCGACTAATGACCACAACTCCACGCAACTGTGTCTTGCGATACGGGTTTAGAGCAGTGAGCACTTGGGGCGCGCCGGAAGTGTTTTGTGAGTCGGCTTCCGCTCCAGTCTGCAGGAGGGCCGACTTATGACGACCAGTCTCCGACGATTTCTGAAGCCATTGCTACTCGCGCTGTTTGCTTCTTCGTGCGCACTCCCGGCGCTTGCCGAATCCGCCGGGACGCGCCGTGCCGCATCAAGTACATCTCCGGTGCAGGTCTCCAGCCGGCCGGGAGGCGTCAACGATTGGGTGAGGCCGTCGTCAACCGTCCGCTCACCGCTTCCGACCGCGTCTGGACCGACAAGGAAGCCCGCGCCGAACTGCACCTGGGCAGCGCCGCCCTGCGCATGAATGCCGAGACCAGTCTGACTTTTACCAACGTCAGTGGCGATATCAATGCAGGTCGAACTCGACCAGGGCACGCTGAACCTTCATCATCCGCCATCTCTTCGGCGGAGAAGCTTACGAGATCGATACGCCGAACCAGGCGTTCACGATTTTGAGGCGGCGCATATCCACCGCTTTGACGTCGATCCCAACGCCGACACAACTTCCGTCACCGTGTGGAAAGGTGAAGCGAGGCTAACGGACGGAGCCCGGCGTCAGAGGTTGATCCGGCCATCAGGCCAGCTTCACCGGCGGAACTTCGCTCGAGCACCAGGTTGCCAACGCGCGCCGGCCTCGGACGGCTGACGACTGGTGCCGCGTACGCGACGATCGCGAAGATCACGCCAAGTCGTTATCAGTACGTTTCTGCCGACGTGGTCACGGCGCCGATGATCTGGATGAGTACGGCACCTGGCGCGTGAGCCTGAATACGGCGCCGTGTGGGTTCCTGCCGTAGCTCCGGGATGGGCTCCTACCACAGTGGACATTGGGTTTGGGTGGAGCCGTGGGGCTGGACCCTGGGTTGACGAAGCGCCTTGGGGTTTCGCTCCTTCTCATTATGGCCGCTGGTACGGGCGGGCGGATATTGGGCATGGGCGCCGGGTCCCGTCGTAGATTGCCCGTCCGGTCTACGCTCCGCGCTCGGTTGCGTGGGTTGGAGGACCGCATTTCGGCATGAGTGTGTCGTTCGGTGGAGGCGGAGGTGTGGCCTGGTTCCCGCTCGGATGGGGAGAGCCGTCACGTTCCCTCGTACCACGTGAGCCGCAACTACTTCCAGCAAGTGAACGTCACCGAACACGCGCATCACCAACATCACCACCGTCACGAACAACTACTACGTCACGAACAACAATACGACGGTCGTCAATAACAACATCCATAACATTCGTTATGCCAACCAGAATGTGTCGGGGCCGTCACCGCGGTGCCGACGCGAGCCATGACCAACTCCGAGTCGGTTGCCCGGGTCTCAGTCGTGGTGCCGGCGAACGAGACTCGAGAACTGCCCTTCCGTCGCGAATGTGGCGGAGGTTGCCCCAGCGAGAACTAGCGTGTTGGGAGCGAGAGCCAGTGCGCCTACCGCGTTGCCGCCAGCACGCATCGCTGAGGAACCCGTCCGGTTGTATCGCACGTGGCTCCGCCTGCTCGTCCGGTTCGCGTTTGAAGCACGTGCAGGAAGTCTGCGGCGAAAACTCCGGGCCGCCCGCTCGATGCTGACGCTGGATCGAGACTGCGTTCGAACCTGGCGCGTCCGGCGGCACCCACTGCGCAGAATCCTCAGCAGCCGATGCAACCACGTGCGTCCGGGATCGCCAGATGATGGCCAGCCCAGCGGAGTCCAGGCGCGGCCAGTTCCGCGGCCCGGGATGCCTGCGGCCAATCCGCCGCCACCGATGCGCATGCCGTGACAACTCCAGCGCAGCCCCCGCAGCCAGTCGCGCCCGCCGGACGGCCAGGATCGCCAACGGCGACGAATCCTGAGAGCACTCAGCCGCGACCGGTACCGGTACCGCGACCCAGCCGGCCGATGTCGCCCGGCAATTTTGAGCTCGACGAGCCGAAGGCCGTCACGAATGACGACACCAGCTCCGCCCGACACAGCCCGCGCAACCAGTTCCGCACCGAATTACCGGCTGCCGGCAATCCCGTGAACGTTCAACCCCGGCCAGTCGCGCTCGGTCGACCAACAACGGTCTTCCGGGAACCCGGATGCCGTGGAAGCCGGAACCTGCGCTCAGACGAGATGCCGACCAGCCAGCCCGCGCCTCCAGGACGCTCTACGTTTCCGCGGCCAGGTGCGCAGACGTCTCCGGCTGCCCAGGAGCGAGCCTGGAATACCTCGCGGCCCACTGCCGCCAAACGATCGAGAATTCGGGAGCGGCGACCAACACGGAGAGTCCGCGCAACATAACACCGGCAACGGCCCGTCCGGGAGCCTCGACGGGAGTAGTTCGTCGCAGTGTCGAGACCGTCCAGCCCCAGTGCGCCCCGCGCCGCCGCAGGTCGTTTCGATGCCGCGCAACAGTCAGCCCTCGCCGGCTCCAGCCACGCCCACACCGTGGTGACGGCGCCGCTTGCGAGAACAACAACCCGCAAAACAATCATCACGAAAGCAGAGCGAGAGCCGGCACGAAGAAAAATCCGATCTGCAAGCAGAACCGGTAGCAGATCGTCTCTTGCAGAATGGGCGTGCCTAACCAGCACGCCCTATTATATGGCGCTCTCGGCACTTGGCTGTCGTGCGCGATCCCCTGCCGAAGCCTCGGCTGAGGTTCAAAGGCCTGGACCGCAAAGCGCGCCAAGAAACCACCAGGAACGCAAAAGGAGCCTCTTCTTCGCCGACCTTTGCGGGTCTTCTTGGCGGCCTTTGCGGTGAAAGCTTTTCCCGCGATAAAATTCGCGCTGCTCTTCAAGAGTTATGCCGATCATGATTGCGTTACTGCGCGGGATTAACGTCGGTGGCCACCACAAAATCAAAATGGACGAGCTCGCGCAAACTTTGCGAATCGTCGAAACTCCGCAATCCGCAAACCTACGTGCAGAGCGGCAACATCGTGTTCAGCACCGACGAGAAAGATGCAGCTGCGTGTGGCTAAGCGCATGGAAGAAGCGATCGAACGCAAGTTGCGGCTTTCACGCAGGACGTCGTATGTGCGAACGACCCAGGGACCTCAAAGACGCCAGTTGACCGCAGCCCCTTCGCCATCGCGCAATGGCCTCGAGCCCGGCAAACTTATCGTGACGTTTCTCGCGTGCGATCTGGCAAAGACAAGTGCGCCGGGAATCCTCAGCATCAAGGCCGGCCGCGAAGAAGTGAAGTTCAGGAAAAGCGCGAACTCTACATCTACTATCCCGACGGCATGGGCAAGTCGAAGCTCGTGCCCGCGCTGGACCGGGTGCTCGAGAAAACTGGGACAGCCAGAAACTGGAATGCCGTGACAGAGCTTGCTAGAGATGGCGGAAGCCATGGGAGCCGCCGCCAAGGCTGGCTAGAACAAGTTGCGCAGAGCGTCCGGGGCCTCAGAGCCAAACAAGACATTCAACAAATCGCTTTGCGCGACCACGCATGCCAAACCCGGAGGCTGCTGGCGCGCTATTTGATAGACCTCGCGTGGCGTGTTTCTGGGCAAGTCTAATGAGGTCGAATCGCCTGTTAACGTCAGCTGGACCGAATGCTGAGAGGCACGGCGATGACCACTACTACATCAGACGGTCCGGCATACATGGTCGATTGGTTTCGGCAATCTGTTCCGGCGTCAATGGAGGCATCACAAGACAACGCGATGGGCCACCGCTCACCACGGCGACTCTTTTCTCAACAGGAATGATGCAGAATGGTTTGCCCCCACGCATCGATCTTGTGATTGGCTTCAATGGCGAGCGACTCGCTGGTCCGGGCAGAATGTGCTACGTTCTCACGAAGGATCCATCGCCCATGCTTGGCATTCGTTGCTGTATCTAAGCATCTGGGCGTAACGGTAAATTTCTGAGGGTCTTTCTGGTGCCTCAATCAATCCTTGGCCTGTGTTGTCAGAAGGAGCATGAGCAAGCCAGCGCACGTCCAAGCCCCTCTCACGCTTCAATCGTCGGTTAGCTGCAACCTGTGCTCGCTGACCACCAAAGATAGCCTCAGCCAACGATCCACTCGAGGGCAATCTCGATGTCGGATCGCGTTGTTGGTCGCTCGAAGCGAAATGGAAATTGTGTGTGGTCGAGTTGTAGTGAGCAAACGAACGACACCGATGAGTAATGCTGCGTCGATCCCGCTGCCCCAAATGCAAGCAATCTCTCTTCGGTCATTATTCAGGTACTCTGGCAAGCGAGGCCAGTCATGGATTTTAGCGCAATGCATGCGCTGGCGCGCATTGTAACCAGTCAACTGTTGGAATTTCCCCATTTCACCACAACCACCGGACACCCGCCGAAGCCTTTTCATCGGAGTAGCACTTCACCCTATACTGGAAAAAGATTGGGGTCAGGGATGCAACCTGCTGTATCAACCTCCTTCGAGGACTTCATGGCCGCTCTAATTGATGCGATTACTGATCAAAACGGAAGACGTTCTTTGAATTTGAAAACACTCCGTTCTGCTGCTCGGAGGCTGAAGTGAACACGCCCACCGCTCGTGGCGGCCGGACCCCTGGTGCGCCTGAAGATGCTGGCTTAACCTGCTTACGAACGCGGTCTTTGAGAAGACATTCAAGGCCAGCGACAAATTCAGGAGCCGGACCTGCAGTCGGTGCAGAGCTTCCTACCTCGTACAGCGATGGCGATGGTTTCCCACTTTCTTGGACCAGGAAAGCTACGAGACCGTCACCCTTAACAGTCAGATGGTCGGGGATGCATTGGACCTCTTAATCGAAAGGCGCGCTTGATCGAGTTGCGCAAGTTCAACGGCAATCCGATTGGATCTAGAGCTGCCGATATTCGTCGAACTGAATGTTGCCTTCCACGGAGCCCGCGATTCCGGGGCGACTCGTCGGGCGACGGGACAAGCCACGGCCCGGCTGGAGACAGGTCTGGAAATTCGCGTTCCCTGCTTCATCAAAGAGGGGGAAAAGGTGGAAGTGTCCACCGAGACTCGGGAGTTTGCCGGGAAGGCATGGGGCGGTTGCGGATTGAAGTGGATCGCTGGTGGACCCTCGGCGCCCGGCACCACGAGCTCTGGTTTAGTTCTGCTGACTCCACGGCACGGGGTGTTCTTGATTCGTACGCCGGCGATCTCACTGCCTTCATGCTGCAGGTCAGCCCGATGTCGTCCGAGGCCTTCGAGCAAGCAATGCCGCACGAAATCGTCGATCTGAAAGTCGGCTCGAGAAGCCGTGGTCGTCATATACACCTTGCGCTGCTCCAGATCGACGGTCACGCTGATAATCCGGAACGTTCGTGGGCCCGCCGCATAGTTCGGCGACTTCGTCCTCTTGCAAAACTACGCTTCAGGAATCCGTTCTTCGTGCTGTTGTTGGCGAAGATGTCGGCAAACGATGTCCCGATGACGGCGCGAAAACCGAAATCGGCGAGCGCCCAGACCGCGTGCTCGCTGCGAGGATCCGCAGCCGAAATTCTTCCCGGCCAGCAGAATGCTCGCCTGCTTGTAGCCCGGATCGGTCCAGCACAAAAGGCTCTGCACCCGTCGCGGACTTTCTCCAGTCGTAAAAGGAACTCCCCAAACCCCCGTGCGCTCAATGCGCTCAGAAATTGCTTGGGAATGATCTGATCGGTGTCGACATTCACCCGATCGAGCGGGACAACGCGGCCACGATGTACTTACGGAACGGTTTCATTTTGTTCGCGAAAAGCGGTCTTCAATTCCAAGTGTTCGTCGCCAACCACGGTGCACACATCGATGAGTCTGGTCGCGTTCACCATCAAAAACTCCGCCTCGTAAGCCTGCCCCTCGGCGTCGTGGATCAAACTACTATTCCCTGCACCGACCGGTACTGAGGTACCCGGCAAGGTTTTCCTGAGCACCACGGCGTCATAGTCGCCTGAACATTGTTCGCTACTGAAACTTCCACTTACGAATATCCGTGAAGTGCCCTGAAATCGCGGCCGCCGCCGCCATCATCCGGGCTCACCGGGTGCGTCCGTCCCACGCCCCTGCCGGCCTTCGAAATTCCGGTTGCTCGTCGAGGCGCAGCGCTCGCCCGGTTGCAGAATGTCGGGATTCATTCCCAGCACATCGAGCATCCGGATTCGCGCCACTCGAATCCGGCCTCCTGGAAAATTCTCTGCAGACCTTCTTTCTCCGCCGCCTGCTTTATCCGCCTGCGATCCCGGCACCACCATCGCGCGCACGCTGCAGATTCACTCGATAGCCCTTTGCGACCGCGCGCCGCCGCGCGATCGTCCAGGCGCGAGTTGGTGCACGAGCCGATGAACACGCGATCGACAGCTATCTCCTCGATCGGCGTTCCGGGCTGCAGCCCCATGTACTGCTAGCGCTTGCTCGGGTCGCTCGCCGGTCGGCGTCGCTGCTGCTCCGTTCAATTCCGGGACGCGCTCGGTGACCTGCACCACCATTCCCGGATTCGTGCCCCAAGTCACGAACGGCGCGAGCGTCGCCGCATCAATGTTCTAGGACTTTGTCGAACCGCGCGCCCGCATCCGAAGTCAGCGTCTTCCAATAGAGCAACCGACTTGTCCACGCATCGCCTTGCGGAGCGACATCGTCCCTTCGACGTATGCGAACGTCGTTTCGTCGAGGGGCAACGCATCGCGGCCCGTCGCGCCCGCCTCGATGCTCATGTTGCACAGCGTCATCCGCGCTTCCATGCTGACAGCCCGCGCACGACGTCGCCCGCATACTCGATGACGTGATCCCGGTAGCGCCATCGGTGCCGATCTTGGCTCGATCACGCCCAGCGCCAGATCCTTCGCCGTCACGCCTTCGGGCAGTCGCGCCGCTGACTTCGATCTTGCATCGTCTTCGGCTTGCGCTGCGGTAGACACTGCGTCGCCAGCACGTGTTCGACTTCCGACGTGCCGATGCCGAACGCGAGCGATCCGAACGCGCCATGCGTGCTGGTGTGGCTGTCGCCGCACACGATCGTCATGCCGGGCTGCGTCAGCCCGGAGCTCAGGCCGATCACGTGCACGATGCCTTGCTCGGGCGAATCCATGATCGAACAGACGCACCCCGAATTCGCTTGCAATTCTTCTGGAGAGCCTCGATCTGCCGCGCGGCAATCGGGTCGGTGATGGACGTTCCCCGCGGCTCGGTGGGCACATTGTGGTCTACCGTGGCCACGGTGCGTAGTGGCTGGCGAACCGGTCGACCCGCGGCCCGAAGGCCGTCAAATGCCTGAGGGGACGTGACTCGTGGACCAAGTGGAGGTCGATGTAGATGATCGGCGACCGACCGGTCGGTTCGCTAACCAGGTGGGCGTTCCCAGACTTTCTCGAATAATGTTTTCGGTTCCGGCATCTTCGTGGATTGTGCTTCGGGAAATTCCGGCGGACGCGCCCGCCGGCTTGCTGCTGAATATTGTACCAAGCCGAGCGGGAGCGAATGTTCGACAAGTTGCGAGCTCAGGCAGCTTTAAACCACCACGGCTTTGTTCCAATCCCGCAGGTAAAGAACCAGCATCAACACGCACCTCAATAGCGGGATCACCAATCCGAACTTCAGACTCGACATCTCGGTCGACGTGACTCCCACCAGCCACGGCATGCAGGCCGCACCAAGACTCGCCAGCATAAACATGACGCTGCCGACGCGCGCTGCCATCGGTCCGAAGCAATGCGTCAGGAGCGCAATCGTAATCGGATAAATCGCGGACAGGCCAAGCCCGATGATCGTCGCGCTTGCCAGCACCAACGACCATCGAGTGAGCCGCCAGCGAGGACCATCGAGCCCCAGCAGCGCGGTGGTCACGCTCAAACGCACCAGCAGCACTCGAAATCTTTCGCAAGAATACGGGCGCCAGTGCGCGCCCCGCGAGCAGACCTCCATAGAAGTAAGAAGAGCGTGGTCACCCAGATCGTGCCCGGTGCTCCAGCACTCTTTTCGCATACGACGCGAGCCATCCGCCTACCGCGTTCTCCGTGCCCACGTAAACGAAGAACAAGACTCCGAGCACAACCGCGGTCGGCATCGCCAGCACAGCGCAAGTAACGGCGTGGAGGATTGTGCGGAATCCTTCGAAGCGGCGTCGGCCGCGGCAGGTCTCACCCACGCCAGCGACAGCGCCACCAGAAAGACAAACGCGGCAACCCCATGGAAGAAAGTCGAAATCCTGCCCACACGCTGAAAGGGCGCCAGCAGAAACGGGCAAGCCACCGCTCCCACCGTCCACGAAAGTTCAGCAACGACAAGGCCGATGCGCGAGTTCGCCGGATTCACTTCCGCCACCAGCAGATTGCAGGTCGGGAATCGTCAAGCCGAGACCGACCCCGTAACACGCAACAGCCACCAATCCAACAAAGCGCGAGCCCAGCGGAAGAAATCCCACGCCCGCTGCCATGAATACCAATCCGACAATCATGGCGAGCCGGTATCCGCCTTTCGGCACCAGCACCCCAGAGAGCGCCACGCCCAGGATCGAAGCCATGAACTGCGCCGTGAAGAACTGGCCAGCCTGCGCGTCGTTCAGGAGCCAGCGCGCTGGAAGCGCTGGCAGCACCGGACCGAGCAGCACGGTGACGATTCCAGTAGGAATAAAGGCCGCGTGGGCAACCGCGGTCGGCGCAAAGACGAACTTCGAGGTGTCACGACGCCCTCGACTGGATCGGTCACCGGCACCCGGCAGAACTCCACGGTTAGAGTCGAAGATTGACGACCGATTGTACGCTGTCAAGCCAGAGGTCAGCCGCCGTGAAGCGCGACTGGCCTCCTCTCGCGTCGTCCTGTGCTGCAAGATTTGTTGCGCGCAAGTAGCACTTTGTCGGGCTCAACACGCCAATGTAAGATGAGCCGAACCACGCCAATGATTAACGGCAAGCGCATCGCGATCGTGCTCCCGGCCTACAACGCCGAAAAACACTGGAGGCGACCGTCCGCGAAATCCCCGAAACCGTCGACGCCACCATCCTGGTCGACGACCACTCCACGGACCGCACCGTCGAGCTGGCCCGCAAGCTGGGGCTTGCGGGTCTTCGTCCACGACCGCAATTACGGATACGGCCGCAATCAGCAGACCTGCTATCGCGAAGCCCTCAGCGCCGGTGCCGACGTCGTGATCATGTTGCACCCCGACTATCAATACACTCCGCTGCTCGTGACCGCGATGGCCAGTATGGTCGCCTATGAGCGTCTACGACACAGTTCTCGGGTCCCGAATCATCGGCGGCACGGCGCTGCGCGGCGGCATGCCGTTCTACAAGTACGTCTTCAACCGCCTGCTGACGGCCTTCGAAAATCTTTTCCTCGGCGTGAAACTCTCCGAGTACCACACCGGCTATCGCTGCTTCAGCCGCAAAGTCCTGACCGACCTGCCGTTGATCGAGAACTCCGACGACTTCGTCTTCGACAACCAGATGCTGGCGCAGTGCGTCCACTTCGGCTTCCGTATCGGCGAAGTGTCGTGCCCCACGAAGTATTTCGAAGAAGCCTCGTCCATCAACTTCCTGCGCAGCGTCACCTACGGACTGGGCGTGCTGCTCACCACGATGCAATTTGCGCTGCAGACATGGGGGCTAGGCCGCTTCCGGATCTTCAGCTCGAAAGGCCGCAAACTAGAAACCAACGGCATGACGTACTACGCGCCTGGAGTGGGGAAGAGAACTGCATAGGCTCGCTTGACCTGATCGCTGATCGCTGATAGCCGATCGCTGGCTTCATCCTCAAAAACTTCCTGATCCTCGGCCAATATTTCCGTGTAGTCCCATCGGTGGAGATATGTCCCCGCGCTGCAGCAGATTCAGCTTGATTCCGGTCTTCTCCGCAAAGCGCACCACCGATCGATACGGAATATACGGGTCATCCTTCGCATGAAACATCATGACTTTCGCGGGATCAATCTCGTCGATGTGATGTGCTGGGTTGTAGAACGTGCCGTTGTGCAGCTTCTTCCAGTTACGATCCGTTAGCCGGTAAGCGCGGCCCCATGCCTCGCGGATGTAGGCAGAGTAGCTTGGATTCGACGTCTCAGCTTCTCGGAGGCTCTCAGAATTCTCCAATCCACCACCGGGCAATTCGCGATCGTTTTCTTCACGCGGGCATCGAGCGTAGCCAGCACGGCCGCTGCCCCTCCGAAGCTGCCGCCAATCACGTAGATCTCGTCCGGCTTCAGGGCGAATCTTTTCGCGAACGTGACCTCGCGTATACCCTTGGGCAATTCGTCAACGACATCCAGAATGTCGAGGTGCGGGGACGTCTTCAGAAACTCTCCTTCACTCTCCCAAGCCCGCGATACCGCGGATAGAACACCCAATATCCCTTGGCCGCAAGAAACTCCGAGAGCCCCTGCTTGCGCGGAACCGACGGCATCCCATCGCACAGCACAATGACTTTTTGCTTTTCCCGGAGCGCACGGGCGGTAGGAACTCGCAGACGATTTCTCTTTGAAGCGTGCGCGAAACATGTGTTGGGAACCAGGTAGCGCCGGCGTCTCGCCGGCAGTCGTGAGGGCGTGTCCCGCCCTCGCAGAGGCGTCTCAGCGGTTTCTCCAGAGCCGGTAAAGCAAACTGAAATAATCCAACCCGACGCGGATATTCGCTTTGCTAGTCCCCGCCCGTCGCGGCCCAAACGTAAACGGAATCTCGCTGACGGAACCCACTTTGCCGCGCACCAGGATCTCCAGCAAGATCTTGAACCCGCGATTGTGCAGCTCGATATCTTTCAAGCACGAGCGCCGCACCATGAAGAATCCGGCCATGGGGTCCGCGACGTGAATCTCGCGCTTCTGCAGCGGATACGTCAGCCAGATCGCCATCTGCGACAGCAAATGCCGCGCCGGATGCCAGTTGTCGAGACCACCCTCGGGTGCGTAGCGAGCTAGCCAGCACCACGTCGCGCCCCGCATCCATTGCTTCCCACAAGCGCGGCAGCAATTCCGGCGGATGCTGCAGATCCGCATCGATCACGCCCAGCACTTCGGCATCGGTGTGCTTCCAGCCGTAGAGCACCGCGCCGCCCAGACCGCGCTCGCCCTTGCGGACCAGCAGGCGCACGCGCGAATCCTCACGCGAGATTTCCTGTACGATGGTTTCGATTCCGTCGCCGCTATCGTCGTCCACCACTAGAATTTCATAAGCGACGCCCAGCCCGTCGAGACTTTGACGAATGCGGTCGAGCACGGCGCGAATGTTATCGGCCTCGCGCAACGTAGGCACGACCAGCGCAAGCTTCGCCGCCGGCTTCGGTGTCCCCGAAGCAGAGGCATCCTGATTGTCAGCAGGAGATTCGATCTCTTCTGCCGTAAGCTTTACGGCATGCAAGGACATGTAGCTCGATTCTAAGAGCTCAGCGCTTGAAAAACTATCCCATACTCAGGAACGCGCTCATTCTAGCGGTTCTGGCCGCTAGCGGCCTGCTGATTGCCGGATACCATCCCGGCGCTGAAGACGACGGCGTCTACCTCTCCGCAATCAAGCGCGACCTGAACCCGGCGCTGTATCCGTACGATTCCGATTTTTCGCGGTTCAGTTGCAGGCGACGATCTTCGACAAAGTGATGGCCGCGTCAGTCCGCCTCACGCACGCGCCCTTGGGTTGGGTGATGTTCGCCTGGCACTATCTGACGATCTACCTCGTGCTGCTGGGCTGCTGGCGACTAAGTCGGCGATTGTTTCCCGAAGCCTATGCGCATTGGGCCTCAACTACGCTGGTGGCGACGCTTCTTACCTTGCCAGTGGCCGGAAGCGCCCTCTATATCGTCGATCAGAATCTCCATCCGCGCGCCATGGCAACGGCCGCGATCCTGGCTGCGATCGTGGCGATCTTGATCGTACGTACGTGCAGTCGGTCCTGTTGCTCCTGCTCGCCGCGTTGCTTCATCCGATCATGGCGTCGTTCGAATCTCGTTCTGCATCTTTCTGATATGGCGGCCGCCGCTGGCAGAAACCAAGCCCTCGATCTTGATGCTGGCGCCGCTCGGCTGGATCTTTGAGCCCACGTCGCCTCGCCTGGCGCGTCGCCGCCAATACCCGCGACTACTACTTTCTCGGACGCTGGGAGTGGTACGACTGGCTCGGCGTCTTCGCCCCCTTCGCGATTCTGTGGTGGTTTCGCCGGATCGGGCAACGCGACCAAGCCACGATGGAAGTTCACGTAACGTCGCGTCTGATGGCTTTCGGGATTTTTCAGTTGATCGTCGCCATCGCGCTCATGCTTCCCGCAGAGTCTGGAGCGCATCCGCCCGCTGCAGCCCATGCGCTATCTCCATCTCTTTTACCTGATCTTCATCATCCTGAGCGGCGGACTGATCGGCCAGAAACTTCTGCGCAATCGATGGCTGCGTTGGGTAGTGCTTTTCATTCCGCTTGCTGCGTGATGTTCTTCGCCCAGCGCGAAACCTATCCAAGTTCCGCCCACCTCGAATGGCCCGGGTCAACTCCCCAAAATCCGTGGCTGCAAGCCTTCACGTGGATCCGCGAGAACACGCCGCCCGATGCCTACTTCGCCGCGGGCCCGGACTACATGCGCCGGCCGGGGAACGACTACCACAGCTTCCGGAGCCCTGGCCGAACGCAGCGTGCTGGCCGACGCAGCGCAAGGATTCGGCCGTTGCTACCCAAGTCCCACGCCTGTCCGCGAGATGGCTGGAGGAAGTCGAAGCCCAGCGCGGTTGGGAGGATTTCACGCCGGGGACTACGCGCGCCTGAAGGCTCGTTTCGGAACTAACTGGGTTCTGATCGAGCGTCCGGCTCACGATGGTATGGATTGCCCTTACGGAAATAATGCTTTGCTGGTCTGCCGCGTTCCTTGATCAAAATGTGGAATGTCATCCTAAGCACAGCGGAACCTAGCGCCGTTCTTAACGAAGGCGCGATCTCTAGTTCGATCCATAGTGCTAACTATTCGAGTTTGTGCCCGGTGTAGACAGTGATGAGCCATGCTAGAACGGCCCACAGACCAGGAAGGGCGGTGAGAAGCATCGAGAAAATCAGCCCGGCTCTGTGTAGCCTGCTTCGCGGTGCGCCGCAATAGAAAATCATGTCAACGAGCCAGCCAAGTGTGGAACAAACATTGGCGAAGAATCCATATAAGAATGGGCCGAAGAACATCACAACGGGTTCCTCAAAGTCCTCGCCCGGTTTCACTGCGGCGGCGCCCGCGATAAGGACAAGAAGCCAGCTCACCACGCCGACGGCGCTCAGGTAAACGTTGAAACGGAGACGGCGAGATTCCCACCACCGGATGATCTCTATCCGCGTGCCCGCAACGCCGCTATCCCTGGGATGCCAAAGTGCTTCGGTCACTTAACGTGCCTCGCCGGAATTCTACCTTTGTTTCAAGAACCGCGGTTGCGGCGACGAGTACGCGTTAGGGGCGAGGTAGTCGAACACCCTGCCGCCGACTGGCAAGAGTGCCCTTCTACAAACGCAGCCCTGCTGGTCTGCCACCCGCCGCAAGGAGTAGCATCTAACCAAAAGAATGGCCACCACCCCAACCACTGGAACCCCGGCCCCCGAGTGCCGACCGCCGACTCGCCAGCCCTTCCGCAGCCAGATTGGCCCGCCCTTGCGGCGCAGCACTATCCGCCTCAACGAGGTCATGAGCTTTGCGTATGAGACCTTTGTCAGCAACAAGGTCCGTTTCGCCCTGACTGCCCTGGGCATGGTCATCGGCACGGCTTCGCTGATTCTGGTCGTCACCATCGGCATGACGGGCAAGCAGTACGTGCAGCGCCTCATCCAGTCGATCGGCGCGAACATGATTTACGTCGAGTATTCCGGAGGCGCGCAGCGCATCACCGCCAGCGCCGCCGATCCGCTCACCGTAGACGACGTGCGCGCCGTCCAGGAACAAGTACCCAGCGTCAGCTACGCCTCGCCGCTCATCGTGCTCAGCGAACGCATCGCCGCCGGTTCCGGCAAAGAGAAAGACATCACCGTCATGGGAGCCGCGCCCGAATACCAGCGCGTGCGCAACCTGATCGTTCTTTCGGGAAGATTTTTCGACGGAGAAGACTCAACGTCCCGCAACAAGGTCGGCGTGCTAACCCAAAAGATGGCCGAGGAACTCTACGGTTCGGTCGACGCCGCCGTTGGCCAGGTTATCAAGTTGAACGGGTTGCCCTTCACCGTGGTTGGAACCTTCAAGGAAGGCGTGGACACTTTTGGCCAGTCTGAAGTGCAGGACTACACCATGGTGATTCCTCCACGGTGAGCCGCTACTTCACTGAAACCGCGGCCGTGAAGCAGATATTCTTTACCGTGGCCAGCCCCGATGACGTCATTTCGGCAACCAGCCAAATCCAACACGTTATTCAGGCGCGCCACCGCCCTGAATCCGTTTACACGGTCAGCAACCTGACCCAGCTTCTTTCTGTCTGGGACAAAATCGCCAATGCCCTCACGTTCGGCCTGCTGCTGATCGCGGCCGTCACCCTGCTGGTCAGCGGCATCGGCATCATGAATATCATGCTGGCCACCGTGAGTTCCCGCATCCGGGAGATCGGCATCCGCAAAGCCATCGGCGCCACCAACCGCGAGATCCGCTTCCAGTTCCTCGCGGAAGCCATGCTCATTTCGCTCATCGGAGGCGTCGCCGGCATCGTGATCGGCCTGGCGATCCCCTTCTCGGTGCGCTTCCTGACCGCCTACCGCATTCCGATCTCCGGCCTCTCAGCCATCATCGCGATCGTGGTTTCGTCACTGGTGGGCATAATTTTCGGCACTTTGCCAGCGACGCGGGCAGCTCAGCTGGACCCGGTTGAGAGCCTCAGATACGAGTGAACAGGTTACGAGCTTCGAGCCACGAGCTACCGACCACCAGCTATCAGCCAAAAGCAAAAGCCGGGCTGGTTGACCCGGCTTTCGGATTCTGATCACAACTCCCTTTCGGGACTAGGGTCAGATCTTGTAAAACTCTCTATTTTGCCACCGCTTACGAAGGCCCGGCTTGGGAAGTCACCTCTTCCCAAGGCTGAACTACATGACCAGTGCCAGATTCTCCAACTCCAACTGCAGAACCGGCAAAGAGCATCCGGCCATCTCCACCCGACCGGCCGCATCCAGAGCCGCCTGCGGAGAGACTCCGTAGCCGCGACCCATCAGGAACACCTGCAAAGCTCGGCCGCCTCTCTCGAATCGATCATCCCGCCTTGCAGGAGATCGCTTCTGAGCGACGCCAGCTCCGTATTTGTGAATCTTTCTTTCATGGCCGTCCTCACCTCCGACCTTCGGTCAACTTCCCTGTACCCATTAGACTCAGCGGCTACTGGAAATGTTGCATGCAATTTCCATGCCGCAATCGCCCTCTAGTTCCATATACGTGCAAGAAACCTTCCTGGTTTATTTAACCCCAATTGAATTTGAGAGTTGCGGGCAACCCTTACCACGGTACCCGGCGGGTGAGTACGAGTTGTACTGTTCGGAGAGTGACAGAAGGTGTCGTTCTAGGACGGAAAGCGGCGATTTCCGTTCATTTCGCGGCAAAATCCCCACAATGTCAGGAAGGATCGATGGTGGCCTCGTCGATCAGCAGAACCGGAAGTCCGTCGCGCACCGGATACACCCTTTGCACGACCTGCATTTCAACGCCTCTGGATTTGTCTTCACTTCGAGTTCGCTTTTGCACGCCGGACAAACCACCAGATCGAGGAGGTCTTGGGGAATCGTAACGGGGAGATTGTACGACGGTTAGAACCTTTTTCACCACAGAGTCACAGAGACACAGAGGAAGGCCAAGGACAAAACATCTACCGCCACTGCGCTCATCGGCATGAAAATACCGCCACAAGCGCTGGCTTTCTCTGTGCCTCTGTGTCTCTGTGGTGAATGATTTTCCAAGGTTTAGAATTGGACGGGAAGGGCAAGGAGAACTGATGGCGGCAACCATTCTCGACGGCACCAAAATCGCAAGCGAGATTCGTGCGGAGGTTGCCGGCGGAGCTCGAGCGCTCGCCGAGGCCGGCATGCGCCCTGGCTTGGCCGTCGTCCTGGTAGGCCACAACCCCGCCTCCGAGATCTACGTTCGGGGCAAAGTGAAGAGCTCCAAAGAAGTCGGTCTCTATAGCGAGAAGCACACTCCACCGGACACAGCCACGACCAACGAACTTCTGGCATTGGTCGAAGACCTGAACCGCCGCGACGAAATCGATGGCATCCTGGTGCAACTCCCGCTCCCGCCGCAGGTGGACGCCAAGAAAGTCCTGTTAGCCGTTGACCCGGCGAAAGACGTCGACGGCTTCCACCCCATGAACGTCGGCTTCCTCTCCACCCAGCGTCCCGGCCTGGTTCCGTGTACGCCGGGCGGCGTCATGGAGATGCTGCGCCGCTCGAACATTCAGGTTGCGGGCAAAGAAGCCGTGGTTGTCGGGCGCAGCGACATCGTCGGTAAGCCCATGGCCATGCTGCTGCTCAACGCAAACGCCACCGTCACTGTTTGCCACTCGAAGACGCCCGACTTGCCGGCCGTCTGCCGCCGTGCCGACATCCTGGTTGCCGCCATCGGCCGCGCCGGCATGATCACCCGCGACTTTGTCCACGCCGGTGCCACTGTCATCGACGTCGGCATGAACAAGGTCACCGACCGGGCCGAGTTTGAACGGTTCTTCAAAGGGAACGAGAAGCGCGAGCAGGCCTTCGCGAAGAATGGATCGACGCTCGTAGGGGACGTCCACCCAGAAGTTGCCGAGATTGCCGGAGCGATCACACCGTGCCGGGAGGCGTGGGACCACTTACCATCGCGATGTTGATGGCAAACACGGTCCGGGCAGCCAAGCTGCAGGCGCGGAGTCGCGGTTGCGATAGGGTAAAAGCGTTTTCACGACAGAGTCACAGAGAAAAATCTAACCACAGAGGACACGGAGGGTCACAGAGGGAACCGGCTATTTCGAAGAATCATTCCGTGTTTTGTTGGGAACATGAACGTTCACTGCCTATATCTCGATAGCCGTCCTGCCAAGGGCTCCTCTGTGTATCTCTGTGCCCTCTGTGGTGAAGGGTTTCTTCCGTCCCCGCGAGGCTCCCCTGCTAAAAGTCGGCTTAACCGGCGGGATCGCCAGCGGCAAATCGATAGTCGGTGAAATGCTCGTGGCTCGGGCGCGCACCTCATCCAGGCCGACCACATTGCCCACGAACTCATGCAGCCCGGCCAGCCCGTCTATGACGAAGTCGTACGCCACTTCGGTCGCACCATCCTGAATCCCGACGGCAGCGTCAACCGCCCGAAACTCGCGGAAGCCGCCTTCAGTCCGAATCCAACCGGAGCCACGCGAATCGGCGAACTGAACGCCATCGTCCACCCGGCCGTCATTCGCCACGAAGATGAATGGATGGAGGCCGAAGGCCGCCGCGATCCGAACGGTGATCGCCGTGGTCGAGGCAGCGCTGATCCTCGAAGCCGGCGCCGCCGACCGCTTCGACCGCCTGATCGTCGTGACCTGCTCCGAAGAACAGCGCGTGCAACGCTATGCCCAGCGCCTCAAGATCGACGTCGAAGCCGCCCGCCGCGAAGTCGTACGCCGCATGTCCGCCCAGCTCCCGGATTCCGTGAAGATCCAGCGCGCCGACTACGTCATCGACAACTCGGGCTCGCTCGACAACACCGAAGCGCAGGTCCGCACGCTGTATCCCATTCTCGAAGCAGAAGCGGAACGAAATCCTTCGTAGCGACGAAAATAGCTGGAATTCGCGCGACCAATATTGCTTTGGCGGTCTGGAAGCTGCGTCGCCTGTTAACGACGGTTACTTCGGCGCGCGGTCACGCGACCAGAAGCAGCACAACAAACACTCGCTGCGCGGCATGGCAATCGCTTTCTGGATGATCACTTCCGCACTTCAATGACACCTCTGAGAGAGATTCGACACCTGGATAGAAAGTGTCTCCATAGTGATAAACTCCCGGTTCCTTCAGGACAACAGTTCCTGTTTGCCCTTTCAACAGGTACTCCGTCTTCACCTCCGCGCCTTCCACGCGAAACTGGTGCGGCGGGTCGTCAATGTTGATCCACGTCACGGGGTTCCGATTGCACGATGATGCGGGATGGATTCACCGCGAAGCGCCACGATGGTTGCGACCACCGCGCCGGGAGGAACGGGTGCCGGGTTGGTCTCGACTCTCTTCCCGGCCATCGCGAAGTAGGTCTTCACATAGTCAAGCCGTTCATGGGGCTTGTGGCATGTCATGCAGACCTCCTTGGCAGGAGCCTGAGGGTTGAACTTGCCGTCTCGCCGTGAAGGCGGCAAACTCCCAATCGCCGTTGCGTAGATTCTCCGGGTACGCGGCTCCGCTGCCCGGGCGCTTTTCCATCACGACAACCCGATCCAACTCACCTGCCACAAAATTGCCTTTGGCATCTCTTATGGGATTGCCCTGCGGGTCAGAGCACCGCTTTGTAGTTAGCGCTGGTGATGACCGTGCCAGCGGGCAGGGGCTTGCCTGCCTTGGCAGCTTCGATGGCTTCCGGGCTGGTGTAGTTGCTGGTGGACCTCCTTTTGATCGTCACGATCAATCACGTTATAGAGCACGCCGGACTTGAAGTTCGCCGGGAAAGCGACTTTTCAGACCCGGCGTCAACGCTCGAGACCGGAATCCCGACTAAACCCACTAGTGCGATGGCTGTGCAGCGCAGTAAGGTTCATCAGATACTCCTATGGAAAGAGTGCATATCACGACCATCGTTCGCTCTGGACCGCCACCACTGCGTGCGAGAACCGAACAGGCTTCAGCTCCGTATCACCTGTGGAAGCCTCACCGGACGCGCTGCCCGACCGTGGTTGGGCTATCGAAGGGTAGCAACGGCGTATTTTAGTTAGAATCAGAGCGGAACAACCACGCACCATCCGGTCTACATTCTGGTGACAAAATCTATGAAGCTATTGCGCCCCATTATCCTGGCAGTCTTGCTGGCGGGAGCGTTTTTACTTCACGACCTGGAGTGTCGTCGCCGCTCCATCTGACCAATCTGATCAGCCGTCCCAATAAACTCGAAATCACCGAGGCCGCGGGTACCGAGCCGCTCGATTCCGAAGAACAGAACAACATCCTCGTCTACCGCAAGAACATTCCCTCGGTCGTCAACATCACCGTCGAAGGCCGTCACCTTCGACTTTTTCTACGGGCTGGTTCCGCAGGAAGGGCAGGGCTCCGGCTTCGTCATCGACAAGGAAGGCCACATCCTGACCAACTACCACGTGATCGCCGACGCGCGCCAGGTGGAAGTCACGATGCATAACCGCAAGAAATTCCGCGCCACGGTCGTTGGCACGGATCCACCGCACGACCTGGCGATCATCAAGATTGAAGCCCCCAGCCTTACCCCGGCCGTGCTTGGCGACTCGCGCAACCTGCAAGTCGGCCAGAAGGTCTACGCCATCGGCAATCCCTTCGGCCTCGCCGGCACTATGACGCGCGGTATCGTCAGCTCCATCCGCCCTGTGAAAGAGCCGAACGGCGCGACCATCGACGAAGCCATCCAGACCGACGCCGCCATCAACCCCGGCAACTCCGGCGGCCCGTTGATGAACGGCCACGGCGAAGTCATCGGCATCAACACCATGATCCTCTCCAGCGTCGGCCAGAACGCCGGCATCGGCTTCGCCATCCCGATCAACACTGCCAAAGCCGTACTGAACGATCTGGTCACGCTAGGCCGAGTCCGGCGCCCAGCCCTGGGCGTCTCGACCATCCCGATCGGCCCCGAACTTGCCGAACAAGTCGGCCTGCCGGTCGATTTCGGATTGCTCATCGTCAAGGTGCAACCGGGTGGCGCGGCCGAACGCGCGGGCCTGCGCGGTGGAAGTGAGCGCGCCTATCTCGGAAACATCCCGATCATGCTGGGTGGCGATCTGATCGTCGCCATCGACGGCGAAAACGTGCAGGACCAGCAAGACTTCAGCCCAGGTCATGAACGCCCATCGCGCCGGCGACGCGGTGAAAGTCACGATCTACCGTGGCAAGCAGAAGATGGAAGTGAACGTGACGTTGGGCGAGGCCCGGAGCAGGTTTAAGAAACAGCTCAGAGCATCTCACCGCTTGAACACGCGGGGCCCAAACGAACGAGCAACCGAGCCAGATGCAAAAGGGAATGGTCGCGAAGCCTCGAAATCCAAAGCCCTGCGACCATTCCACCCCCATGCCACCAATCAAGCGAACTCTTAGCGTCCTTAGCGGACTTCCTTTGCGCCCTTCGTGGTTAGAGGCTCTTCTCTGGAGCCAAGTAGTCGTGGCCGTCTTTCTCGTGACGACGGCTCCAGCGCAAACAACCCATAACCCTTCCCGCCAGGCAAGCTCAACTTCGAGTGGATCGACAACCGCATCTTCGTGCAAGTGATGCTCAACGGCCAAGGCCCATTCCACATGATCCTGGATACGGGCGCCGACCTCTCCATCAGCCCGGAAGTCGCGAAGAAGCTTCAACTCTCGCTCGCGTCAGCCGGAGAAACCGGCGGAGTCGGCGAGAAAACAGTCCCGCTTCAGTCGACGCACATCCGCGAACTCAGCTTCGGCCCCGTCCACCTCACAAACCTGGAAGCGAACGTAATCCGCACCGCTGATTCCACCCACGTCTTCGGCAAGATTCCGGTCGACGGATTCCTTGGTCTCGAAGTCTTTCCAGCATTACGTGGTCCGTCACGATTACGAAGCTCGTGAACTGACCTTCTACGATCCGAAAACATACGTCTACGAGGGCCCCGGCGAATCCGTGCACTTCGAACGCGACGGCAACATCCCGGTCATCGACGCAGCCTCTCGACGGCATCCCCGGCAAGTTCGGCGTCGACACGGGCGCGCGCTCCGCGCTCATCCTCTACGGCCCGTTCGTCGCCTCCCACAAAATTGACGAGAAGTATCACGCCACCTTCCAGGGAGTGAGCGGATGGGGTATCGGCGGCCCCGTGCGCTCTTACATGGTGCGGTCGCAGAGTCTGAAGATCGGTAAGTTTGAACGGCGCGATCTGGTCGCACGCCTCTCGCTGAACAAGTCCGGTGTTACGGCGACCTCCAGCAAGGCAGGCCTCATCGGTCCCGACGTCCTCAAGCAACTTCACCTTCATCTGCGACTACGCTAGGGGCCGCCCTGATTTTCGGGAAGAACTCGAACTTCGGGGCTCGCGACCACTACGACCGATCCGGCATACGTGGATCTCGCAAAAGGTGACGCCTTCGAGGTCTTCGACGTGATCCCCGGCGGTCCCGCCGATCACGCCGGACTGAAAGTCGGCGACGTCATCCTCGCCGTGAATCGCAAGAGCACGGCGCAACTCGCCCTGACCGACGTCCGCGACCAGTGGAAGAACGGCGATCCCGGCACCGAGATCAAGTTGCAAATCCAGAACGCCGCAGGGCAGGAAGCGCGAAGCCACCCTCAAGCTTCGCGATCTGGTATGAAAAGGCTTCAAGCCTGAGCCACGAGCTCAATTCGAGTCCGCGTGGTAAGCTATCCGCCTTGCCTATGACTGCCGTTCGCTAATTTAGCCTCTCGTGTGTGGCGCGGGCGCCCCCGCCCGCGCGAAAGCGAGGCAGCGCCACGCTTCCCCGCGGCGTACCCAACAAGCAGGAAACAAGATTTAAGGGAGGATTCCATCGCAATTTGTCGATCAGGCATTCGCCCGCCGTCTGGAATCGGCGGAAGAAGTTCCGCAAGTCGATTGCGCTCGCATGCTACAAAAGTTGCGTCCGGAAATTGGCGCTGACTTTGCCCCCATCTGTGGCGGACACATGATGTTCGCCGGAGTGAACTCCCCATCGGCCATGCCGCCGGGCTAGGTTTCGACGGTCCCGTCACCGCCGCCGATCTCGACCGCCTGGAAACCTTTTACCGTTCCCACAGCGCGCCCGCTCAGCTCGATATTTGCCCGCTCACCGACCTGAGCGTGCTCGAACCTGGTGAGCGCCCGCGCGCCCTACGGCGTGCTCGAACTCAACAACGTTCATGTATCGCCCGATCGATTCACGGGAGAAGTTTGATATACCAAAGGGCATCGAGATTCGACAGGAGCAATTCGGCGGAAGCAGATGTCTTCCCGACCTCCTCACCCGCAGCTTCTTCGACAGAGCGAAGCCGCTCCGCCAACTTCGCCGACATGCTCGCCCCGTTGTTCCACTTCCCTGAATGCCTCACCTTCGTCGCGACCGCCGACGGCGCTCCCATCGCGGCCGCCGCTGGGCGTGTCATTCCCGAGCGTCGCGTGTTTGCTTTGTTCGGTGCGGGCACGTTGCCGGAATATCGGGGTCGCGGAATCCAAACAGCTCTTCTGCGCACTCGAATGAAAGCGGCGGCCGAATCGGGTTGCGAACTAGCCGTGGTCGTGACACGCGGCGGCACCACTTCCGAGCGCAACTGCAACCGGCTCGGATTTCGGATCGCGTACAGCAAGGCAACGGTGATTAAGCACTGGGAGAAAAACTGGTAGCGGGGAGAAGTTTCGAGTTTCAGGTTTCAAGTCCAAGGGGTGTCGCCTGAAACTTGAAACTCGCTCTGCCTCTGAGCCTCTGTGATAAAAGACGAAAGGTCACTTGTCAGCCAAGCCCGCTGAAGACTGACGACTAGCGACTGACGACCGATTCCGTGAACGTCGACTCCATCCGCGCCTACTGCCTCGCATTCCCTCGAGCCACCGAGAAACTGCAATGGGGCGACGACCTCTGCTTCAAAGTTGCCGGCAAGATCTTCACCATGCTCGGCCTCGATAATCCGCGGCTGTGCTTCAAATGCTCCCCGAAGTCTTCGCCGAACTCATCGAGCGCGAGGACATTCGCCCGGCCCCGTACGTTGGCCGTTATAGAGTGGGTCATGCTCGACCGTCTCGACGCAGTCTCCGACTCCGAACTCGAAGGCCTGATCCAGCAGTCATACAACATGGTCGCGGCGAAAGCTCCAAAGCGATCAAAGTTGAGGCCTCGCAAGTCCGCAAAGAGCAAAGCTCCCAGGAAGCAGAAATCCCGAAAAACACCGCTCCAGGCGAAGCGTCGCAAACGTCGCAAACACTCAAACAAGAATCGCTTCCCATAACTTGATCCGGTGTGCAAGACTTTCCGGTCGCGAGGATCCCCTTGAGTTTTTTCGGTTGCATCGAAGCGGGAGGAACCAAGTTCGTTTGCGGCGTCGGCACCGGTCCCGACGATCTGCAACTCACGACCGTCCCCACCACCACGCCCGCCGCTACGGTAGATAAGGTCGTCGCCTTTTTTCGTGGGCAGAAGTCCAGGCAACCTGAGCGCGGTCGGCATCGGCTCGTTCGGACCCATCGATCTCCATCCCGAATCCCCGACCTTCGGCTACATCACTTCCACCCCCAAGAAGGAGTGGCAGAACTTCGACCTTGCCGGAACCCTGCAAAAGGCGCTCGACATTCCGGTCGGCTTCGACACCGACGTGAACGCCGCGGCGGCCGGCGAAGCCCGCTGGGGAGCCGGTCGCGGCATCGCTGACGTCCTCTACCTCACCGTGGGAACCGGCATCGGCGGCGGCGCGCTGGTCAATGGCGAAGTCATTCATGGCCTGCTGCACCCCGAGATGGGGCACATCCGGATTCCGCACGATTTGCAGGCCGATCCCTATCCTGGCGGGTGCCCTTTTCACCAGGATTGCCTCGAAGGCCTCGCCAGTGGTCCGGCTCTGCAGGCCCGCTGGGGAGTTCCCGCCGCTGAATTGCCCGCCGACCATCCCGGTTGGGCACTCGAGGCCCGCTATCTCGCGCTGGGACTCGCCAGCTGGGTATGCACACTCTCGCCCGAGCGAATGATTCTTGGCGGCGGCGTGATGCAGCAACCTCACCTGTTCCCGCTGGTGAGGCACGAATTGCTAGGCCTGTTGAACGGCTACATCAACGCCTCCGCGCTGCTCGAAGGAATCGATACCTACGTGGTACCGCCGGAACTGGGCAATCGCGCCGGAGTGCTGGGAGCGTTGGTTTTAGCCGAACACATTTATCGCAACCCAAGCGCTCGCATCGGGGCGCCGCTCGCGGGGACAGTGCATGGCGCTGAACACGACGCTGGTGAAGAGCACGGTGGTCGCGGCTCTCGGTGGTTTGCTATTCGGGTTCGATACGGCGGTCATCGCCGGGGCCACGGCCGCCCTCACCACCACGTTCCAGCTCTCGCCCAACGGCCTCGGCATCACCGTATCCGTAGCGCTCTGGGGAACCGTATTCGGCGCGCTGCTGGCCAGTATTCCCGGCGATCGCTACGGCCGCCGCGACAGCCTGCGCGTGATGGCGATCTTCTATCTCGTTTCCGCGCTGGGCTGTGCCTTCGCCACCAATTGGTACGCGCTCCTGTTCTTCCGTTTCATCGGAGGCGTCGCCATCGGCGGTTCCTCCGTCCTCGGCCCCATGTACATCACTGAAATTGCGCCCGCCAAATGGCGTGGCCGCCTGGATCGGACTATTTCAATTCAACGTCGTCGCCGGAATCCTGATCGCCTATCTCTCGAACTACATCGTCGGCCTTTGCTTGCATGGCGGCCCGACCGAGTGGCGCTGGAAGCTCGGCGTCTCAGCTCTGCCTGCCGCTCTGTTTTTCGTGATGCTGTTCGAATTCCGCGCAGCCCGCGCTGGCTCGCCACGCAAGGCCGCACCGCGGAAGCCCGCTCCGTTCTTGAAGCCATTGGGGAAGAGAACATCGATTCCAGAACTGCGCGCCATGAACGAAGCCTTTGAACAACGAGAACAGCCAGGGGCAGGAACGCCTTTTTCAGGCGAAGTATGGCTTGCCGCTCTTCCTCGCGATTCTCCATCGCCATCTTCAACCAGTTTTCCGGCATCAACGCACGATTCTCTACTACCTCAACGACATCTTCGCCCGCGCTGGTTTCAGCAAAGTTTCCTCCAGACCTGCAGGCCGTCGCCATCGGCGCCACCAACCTGCTCTTCACCATGCTCGCCATGTCGATCATCGACCACGTCGGCCGCCGCACCTGCCTTCTCATCGGCGCGCTTCGGGACGGCCTTCTGCCTGGCGGGTGCCGCCGCCATATTCTGGACTGGCCAACATGAGGCCTTGCTCGTCTGGCTGCTCATCGGCTACATCATCGCGTCTTTTCGCGCTTCTCGCAGGGCGCGGTCATCCTGGGTGTACCTGAGCGAAATCTTCCCCCACCGCCGTGCGCGCCCGCGGACAAAGCCTGAGCAGTTCCACCCATTGGGTTATGAACGCCCTCATCTCCTGGACCTTCCCCATCATCGCCGTGCATTCCAAGTCGGCGCCCTTCGTCTCTGTTCTCCGGCATGATGGTCGCTGCAGTTCTTCATCGTGCTGCTCTTCTATCCTGAGACCAAGAACATCGTGCTCGAAGATATGGAGAAGAAGCTCAGCGAGGCGTGACCCTCCGGATTTGACTGTCACTCGCGCGCTGGGCTAGCCTCAACTTCACCATCAGATCTGGCGCTGTCTCCAAAGGCTTCCCACACGCATGCGCTTTCACCGCAAGCTGCTCGTTCTCATGCTGATGTTCTGGCTCGCCAAGGCTGCCAATGCAGCCGGACTGCGTCCCTACCACGCTCAGCATGCGGTCGTCGTCGGTGCGAGATGAACTGGCCTCGCAGGCAGGCGTCGACATGATGAAAGCCGGCGGTAACGCCGTCGATGCGGCCGTCGCCACTGGCTGCACTGGCAGTCGTCTTCCCGGAAGCGGGCAACCTGGGCGGCGGAGGCTTCAGTGCTCATCCCGCATGGCCGACGGCGACGTGCACTTCCTCGACTACCGCGAAAAAGCTCCCGCCGCCGCGACCGCCAACATGTACCTCGGCAAGCAAGGCAGCGTCATCGAGAACGCTAGTCTTCTCGGATACAAAGCCATCGCGGTTCCAGGCTCGGTTGCTGGCCTCACCTTCGCCCGGAAGACGTATGGCAAGCTGCCTCTCAGTGCAGGTGATGGCCCCTGCTATCAAGCTCGGCCCGCGGAAGGATTCATCCTGACTTACGAAGACGCCGAGGATCTCCGTGATCCCGAACTCGGTCATTTCCTGGAATCCAGGCGGATCTTCCAGCGCGACGGCAACCCCTACCCAGCCGGGCGACATCCTCCGCCAGCCCGACCTTGCCCGAACCCTCGAGCGCATCGCCAAAAGTCCCGAGGACTTCTATCACGGTGCCCTCGCAGAAAGAATTGCGTCAGCCGCCGTGCAGAAGGGCGGCGGCCTCATCACCGCAAGCGATCTCGCGAGCTACGAAGTTAAAGAGCGCAAGCCGATCCGCGGGACCTATCGCGACTACGACGTCATCAGCGCGCCTCCGCCTTCCTCCGGCGGCGTCGCTCTTCTCGAAATTCTCAACATCCTCGAAGGCTACGACCTCAACAAATACGGCAACCGCTCCGCAGAAGCCATCCACCTGACCACCGAGGCATTGCGCCGCGCATTCTTCGATCGCGCCAGAATTCCTCGGCGACTCCCGACTTCGCCAAGATCCCGGTCGCACAGTTGATCGACAAGCGTTACGCCGCAGGGTGGCGCGAATCCATCGACCCCGCCCACGCAAGCCCTAGCAAAGATCTTCGCCGGCCTGCTGTCTTCAACGAACTGGAAACCTACGCCGCCGCTCATCCTCTGGTGCCGAGAGCCATCAAGGAGCCCAGCAACACGACGCACTATTCAGTCGTCGATCCCGCGAGGAACGCCGTGGCTGTCACGACCACGCTGAACGATTCTTTCGGATCGCATGTCACGGCGGAAGGCCTGGGCTTCCTCCTCAACGACGAAATGGACGACTTCACCTCCAAGGAAGGCGTCCCCAATGTCTACGGCCTGATCCAGGGTCCCGCCAATGCGATCGGCCCGGGCAAGCGCCCGCTTTCAGCGATGACTCCGACCATCGTCCTGAAAGACGGCAAGCTCTTACCTGGTGCTTGGCGCCGAAGGCGGACCGACCATCATCACGACCGTCGCCAACATCCTGATGGGCGTGGTCGATTTCGGCCTCGACATGCAAGACTCCGTAAACGCACCACGGTTCCATCACCAATGGCTGCCCGACGAACTGCACCTCGAGGATAGAATCTCTCCAGACACTGTTCGCCTGCTCAAAAACAAGGGACACAAGATTCAGATAGAACACTTCTGGGCCGACGCGGAATGTATCGCTATCGACCCAAAACCAACGAGCGCCTGGGCGCTCTGACGGCCACAACAACGGCAAAGCAGCTGGGTTTTTAGTTTGCTATGAAAAACGTCGAGTTGCAGCGCAAGGGTTCGTACGAGCTTAGGCGCGCCGTCAAAGCTACAAATTGTTCGCGGTTTAGCCGCTGCTCCGCGGACGATCAAACAGAGAGATTTAAATGCAAAAGCCGTTTCCACCTTCGTATACGTGAAAGAGCGTCTTCACCCCGGGCTGCTCGACGGCCTGCTCCGTGAGCGGCGCGCAAGCCATCGAAATCTTCGCCGCCCGCCAGCACATCGACTACGCCAACCGCAAACAGCACGTCCACGCGAGATCGCCGACTGGTTCCGCTCCACCGGCATCCCGCTGAATTCGGTCCACTCGCCGCTCTATGGCGACTACGAATTCCGGACGCGCCGGCGCACCACCCGTGAACGTCGCCTCCACCGACCGCGCACGGCCGCATCGAGGCCATGGACGAGATCAAGCGCGCTCTCGAAATCGCCGAGCAGATTCCATTCAAGTTCCTGATCCAGCACCTGGGCACGACCAAAGCGAATCCTTCGACGAGCGCAAGCTCGAAGCTGCGTATGACGTCCATCGAACACCTGCGCGCATTCGCCAAGCCGCTCGGCGTCCGCATCCTGCTCGAAAATATCCCGAACGAACTCTCCACGCCCGACAAGTCTGGTCGACTTTATCCAGGCCTCGCCGCTTCGATGACGTTGGCGTCTGCTTCGACTTCGGCCGCACGCACATGATGTCGAGCGTCGCCGAGGCCTTCGAAATCGTGAAGCCCCACATCCGCTCTACCCACGTTCACGACAACGCCAAAGATAAAGATTCGCACCTGTGGCCGGGCTCCAGGCACGATCAACTGGAAAGAAGCGATGGAACTGTTGCGTTCCGCGCCGCAAACGCCGCCGCTCCTGCTCGAAATCGAGCACGACGACAAAGATCAATCCCATCGAGAACTTGCAGCCGACGTTCGACAAACTTGAAAAAGCATAGCCAGGAAGGACCGTCATGCCATTGAAAGTTACCGGAATCACGGCCCTGGCAATCATACTTGTGACATCGCTTGGGTTTTCGCGCCACACAACTTCCCCTCAAAGCAATTGCGGAGTGATAGAGGAAGCATTGCAGGAAACTAGTAAACTGAAACCTGGGATAACCGGGGCAAAGGTGGAAGTCACGGTTTCGTTCTCGACGGTGGGCTTCAGTTTGAAAGGACGTCGCGTTACTCGTTCAGAAAGTGTCCATCAATCAAAGTGGATGTGGAATTCTCAGAGCATGGAGCAGGCGAGTACTCGCGGACTTCTGCGACTGACAGAATGGTAAAAGTCTCCCGCCCGTACCTCGACTCCCAGCGTATGACTAGTGGGTAACGTGCTGTACAATCTAAAGTCGAAAAATCAGAAATTGCTCTTATGTCTTCTCCGTCTCCCACCATCGCCGAGATCGGCAAGCACGAAAGCCAGTCGGTCACCATCCGCGGCTGGCTCTATAACCTGCGCGAGAGCGGCAAGCTCCTGTTCCCCATCTTCCGCGATGGCAGCGGGCCAGATTCAGGGCGTGTGTCCGAAGAATGCGGTCGCGCCCGAAACGTTCGACGCGCTCAAAGGACCTCACGCAGGAGTCGAGCGTGATCGTCGAAGGCAAAGTCCGCGCCGACAAGCGGCGCGCCCCGGCGGCTACGAACTCGACGTTTCGACCGTGCAGGTTCTGCAGAGGGTCTGCGGAGTCCGACCCATACCCCGATCACTCCCAAAGAGCACGGCGTCGACTTCTTGATGGAGCACCGGCATCTTTGGATCCGATCGCCAGCGGCAAGCGGCAATTCTGCGCCTGCGAGCCGAGATCATCAGAGCCGCCCGCGATTTCTTCGACTGAACGCGACTTCACCTGACCGATCCGCCGATCCTCACGCCGGCCGCGTGCGAAGGACTACCACGCTGTTCCCCGTCGACTACTTCGAAGAGCGAAGGCGTATCTCACGCAGTCCGGCCAGCTCTACATCGAAGCGACGGCTATGGCGCTCGGCAAGGATTTACTCCTTCGGACCGACGTTCCGCGCCGAAAAGTCGAAGACCCGCCGCCACCTCACCGAATTCTGGATGGTCGAGCCCGAAGTTGCCTACGGCACGCTCGACGACATCATGGAACCTCGCCGAAGAGCTGATCACGTTCCTGGTAGAAGCGTTGTCTCGAAAAACGCCGCGCCGACCTGCAGATCGTCGGCCGTGACGTTGCCAAGCTCGAAAAGATCGAAGCGCCGCTTCCCGCGCATCACGTACGACGAAGCGGTCGAGACGCCTGCAAGGAAGGCCTGCCAAAGGCGAGCTTGAAAACAAATTCGAATGGGGCGGCGACCTCGGGTCGCCCGACGAGAACCTATCTCTCGTCGCAATTCGAGCGTCCGCTCGATGATCCATCGCTACCCGGCAAAGGTGAAGGCGTTCTACATGGAGCCCGACCCGCAGCGGCCCGATCTTGCGCTCTGTGTCGACGTGCTCGCGCCCGAAGGCTACGGCGAAGTTATCGGCGGCTCGCAGCGCATGGCATCATACGAGCTGCTTGCTGCAGCGTATTCACGAGCACGGCCTGCCCGAAGAGGCGTTCAAGTGGTATCTGGACTTGCGCAAGTTCGGCGGCGTCCGCACAGCGGCTTTCGGTATGGGAATCGAACGAGCAGTAGCCTGGATCTGCGGCTTGGAACACGTCCGCGAAACGATTCCGTTCCCGAGAACGCTGCACCGACTGTACCCGTAATAGATTTTCTTTGCGTCTTTGCAGCTTTTCATCGCGGACTTTGCGGTTAAGATCTTTCTCGGCTTTCTTTTCTGCATTCTGTAGTTCATGTGATTCGTATCAGGGCGCGCCTTCAGGCGCGAAGGACTGAATAAAACGCGCCTTTAGGCGCTGTGTTTGAAACTTCACAAAACTCGAACCTGAAAACTCGAAACTCTCTCATGACCACCAACGCCCAACACCTCCTTCACCAGCGTCACTCCAAAACAAATTCGCGTCGATCGGCGTCCCGCTCGATCTGGGCCAGTCGCGCCGCGGCGTGGACATGGGTCCGTCGGCCGTTCGCGTGGCCGGACTCGAAGCGCGCCTGGAAGCGATCGGCCACAACGTCGAAGACGGCGGCAACATCGCGGTCGCCATTCCCGAGCAGAAAAAGGAAGGCGCGGCGCAGCGCGAAATACCTGCAAAGAAATCACTGCCACCTGCACCAAGAGTCGCCGAACTGGTGCTGAAGACGCTCGAAGCGGGTAAAGTCCCGCTGGTGCTCGGCGGCGATCACTCGATTGCGGCGGGAACCGTCGCGGGCGTCGCCGAATTCTATCGGCGAGCAGAACCAGAAGATCGGACTGATCTGGATCGACGCCCACACCGACATGAACACACCCGAGACTCTCGCCCAGCGGCAACGTCCACGGCATGCCGCTTGGCCGCGATCATGGGCTCGGCCCGCTCGAACTCGGCAACATTTTCAACTTCTCACCCAAAGTGCAACCGGAAAACTGCGTGCTGGTCGGCATCCGCGACGTCGACGCCCACGAAAGAAAACATCCGCAAAGCCGGCGTCGAGGTCTTCACCATGCGCGACATCGACGAGCGCGGCATGCGCGCCGTCATGGAAGAAGCCCTGCGCATGGCCGGACGCGGCACCGCCGGCTATCACGTCTCGCTCGACATGGACTGGATCGATCCCGAAGACGCTCCCGGCGTGGGCACGCCGGTGTGGGGCGGCGCGACTTATCGCGAGGCGCACCTGGCGATGGAAATCATCTCCGATCACGGACGCATGCTGAGCTTCGAGATCGTCGAAGTGAATCCCGTCATCGACGAGCACAACCAGACCGCCGACCTGGCAGTAGAGTTAGCGCTGTCGGCTTTCGGCAAAGATTCTCTAGCCCGTGTGGCCAGCACGTCTCCTGTGCGCGTCAATCGGCGCAATCTTCCAGTCACCGGGGCGAGAGCCTTTCCATCCACCCGGCAGCTCCGCCACACTCGGCAGCAAGGCGGTGTGCGGTTCTCGTTGCAACCGTTCCTTCCCATAGTAACCCAGTAAGCACTCCGGCGACCCCGAGCACACCGGCGTTTGTCCCGGCCTGCAAATCAAGCGGCGTATCGCCGACGTTGATCACTTCTCGCCACTGCGTGACGCCCACCGCTTCCATCGCCCGGAAAATCATGTAAGGCGCCGGGCGCCCCCATCGGAACGTCGCTGCTCGAGATCCGGGCCGGAAAGACATCGCGCCACCCTGCCAGCTCCAGAATCAACTCCGAGATCTCGCGATAGAACCCGGAAGTCGTCGCCAGCAGAATGCCGTGTTCGTGCAGCCATGCAAAAGTCTCCGCCGCCCCGGAATCGGCAGAACACCATTGTCTCGACAGTGACGCTCAAGCTCTCTGCGGAAGTCCCCATACACATCCGCGACCGCACTCTCGCTCACTTCGGGACCAGCCTGCCGCCGCACAAAATGCCGGATGACTTCCTGCTTCGAGGACCCCTTCCACTCTTTCAACTCGGCAGTGGTGTGCGCGACGCCATGTTTCTCGAGTGCCGTCGAAAACGCGCGCAGCACTTCGCCGCGATCTTGCACAATCGTGCCTGCCACGTCGAAAATCAACAGCTTGATCGCGTCCATGGGGATTTTCATTCTACAAGTACAAGGAACCATCGGCATGATTGACGCCGAACGCCTCTACCGTCCACACTGAAATGTCGTGACGAAACTGCGCGTGGGGAGTCCTTTTCGGCGGTCGCAGCGGAGAACACGAAGTCTCGCTGCTTTCGGCGGCGTCTGTGGTCAACGCCATCGACAAGAGTAAATATGAAGTTGTGCCGATCGGCATCACCAAGGAAGGCCGCTGGCTCACCGCGGCTGCCGCGGAAGCGCTTGCTGCAGGGCAAGCCGGTGGAAGAGTCCAAGCATCTGCGCGCCGGTGATCCCGAAGCCACTCCGGGTGCGGCCGTGCTGGCCAGCGGGGAAGCCGTGGTTGTGCCGCCCGAGCCCGTGCACCGCTCGGTCGCTAACCTCCTTCCAGACCGATGCCTCCAGCCCTACGCCGTGCTTCCGACCGCGCCATCAACGTCGACGTCATCTTTCCCGTGCTGCACGGCACGTTCGGGGAAGACGGCACCATCCAGGGCCTGCTCGAACTCGCCGACATCCCCTTACGTGGGTGCCGGCGTCCTGGGCTCCGCTGCGGGCATGGACAAAGACATCATGAAGGCCTTGTTCCGCGCCGCTGACTTGCCCATCGTGAAGCACGTCACCATCCTGCGCAGCGACTGGGACACCGACCACAAGAAAGCAGAAAAGACTGTCGACCGTGCGTTGAAGTACCCGGTGTTCGTGAAGCCCGCCAACCTGGGATCATCGGTCGGCATCTCGAAAGCGCGCAGCAAGAAAGAACTCGGTCCCGCGATTTACGAAGCCGCCAAGTTCGATCGCAAAATTGTCATCGAACAGGGCGTGGGCGGCGCGAAACACAAGGCCCGCGAAATCGAGATGCTCGGTGCTTGGCAACGACCGCCCGCAAGCCTCAGTCGCCGGTGAGATCGTGCCCGTGAAAGAGTTCTACGACTACTCGGCGAAGTATATCTCGACGAAGGTTCCGAACTGATCATCCCCGCGAAACTCGACCAAGGCCGAAGCGAAGAAGATCCAAGACCTCGCCATCCGCGCCTTCAGGCCGTCGATTGCTCAGGCCTGGCTCGCGTCGACTTCTTAATGGACCCGAAGACTCGCAAGCTCTATGTAAACGAGATCAACACCATGCCCGGCTTCACCGCTATCAGCATGTATCCGAAGCTGTGGGCTGCCACCGGCCTGTCCTACCCCGATCTCATCGATCGCCTGATCCAGCTAGGCATGGAGCGGCATGGAGACAAGAAGAAGAATCAGTACAGCCGTTGACCCCGAGCAGCAAAGTCGCAGAGTGAACAAATCGAATTGCGGATGGAAATCTCTATGCCACAGCACGAGTCCCGCAGGGATGCCAGAAGCAAGCCCGCACGTAAGTGCGGGGACAAGTTTGAAACGAATCACAGAGTCCCGTCAGGGATGACACTCCACCGGCGCACGGCTCAAATCTCGACCCCAATTTCCCGCAACATCATGGTCAGCCGGCCCGCCGGCATCGCCGTCCCGATGTTCGGACTCCCGACTACACGATCCGCGAACTTCAGTACTGCTTCGTTTTCAAACGCCCCCGCAAAATTCATCACCGGATACGCGCGCACGTATTTCTGAATCTCCCGCTCGAGCAGCGGGCGGAACAGTATGGTCGAGACCTCAACCGCCGTCAGCATTTTGCCCTGACCTGGTGTGCAACACTGCGATCGCCAGTCACAAACTGAAAGTCATTTCCGGAAAGCTCTCCTGAGAAATCGCTCCGCCTCGTCAGGTCGCGCGGCTTCTCCGAAAATGCGCCCACCGAGCGCAACCACCGCGTCGCCCGACACGATGACCGCATCCGAGTGCGCCGGCCGCCACCTTCCGGGCCTTGGCCTCGGCCAATGTCCGGGTCAACACCGCCGGATCGTCATGCCGGAACGCCTTCTCATCAATCGCGCTGGGACAAGTCTCGTAAGGCACGCCCACCAGATCCATGGCGCGCTTACGAAAGGGAGACTCTGATGCAAGAACAATTCTCATGGGAAACCAAAACGACCGCCGAGCACGCCGAGACCGCAGAGAAAACAATAAATGAGAAAAAGACTCCTCGGCGCTCTCTGCGTGCTCGGCGCTAAATGATTCTGTGTTCCTCAGTGCTCTCTCTGGTGCAGCTTTAGGTTGTCAATTTGTCATCCTGAGTGAAGTGAGGCGCCAGCCGAACGCAGTCGTAGGACCCCTGCTCCGGCAGCAGCGCCACTGCCACTTAACAATTTCTCCACCACCGCTCACGCTATCCCATCCCTTCGCGCCGCCTCGAGCGCAATCGCCAACTCCCGCACCCCGCGCCGAATGTCTCCCGGACGCACGGCCGCGAATCCCAACTGCAGTCCATTCAATCCTCGTCCTCCGTAGCTCGCGAGCGAAGTGACATCGACGCCGCGCGCACTGCGCAGCTTTCACTGCCTCGTCGGCCGGAAACTCCGTGCAGCCATCCAACCGTCTGCAGTCCGGCTTCCACCTCCGAGAGCTCCAGCACTCCGCGCAATTCACGCCGCCCTTCTTCGAGCAGCACGCTCAATCGCTCCGCATACTCCTCGCGCATGCGCCGCACGTGCCGCGCGAAGTGGCCCTCGGTGATAAATTCCGCCAGCACCGCCTGCTCAAGCACCGGACAATGCCGACTGGTGATCGACTTCGGCGCTGCGACGCGCTCCACAAGTGTGTCGGGCAACACCACATATCCCAGGCGAAGCGCGGGGAACAACACTTTGCTGAAGCTCCCCGCGTACAGCACGAGGCCGGCATCTCCCAAGCCCTGCATGGCGGGAATCGGCCGCCCTGAATACCGGAACTCGCTATCGTAGTCGTCTTCAAAGATCACCGCCCCGAGCGGCGCGCCCATTCCAGCAGTTCCATGCGGCGCGCCAGGCTCATGGTGGTGCCGAGAGGAAACTGGTGCCCGGGCGTCACGTAAATCAGGCGCACACACCGCGCGCGGGCAGTCGTTCGATGCGTGCTCCTTCGCGATCCACCGCCACCGCCGAAAGTTTCGCCCCGCACGCGCGAAATACAAGATGCGCGCCGATGTACCCTGGGTTCTCGACGCAGACGCGGTCACCGGGATTGAGCAGCAAGCGCGCCGTCAGGTCGAGCGCCTCCTGCACGCCTGAAACGATCGCCACCTGCCCGGCCGCGCACTTCACGCCGCGCGACGCGGTCAAGTACTCCGCCACCGCCTTGCGCAGGGGAAGATAGCCGAGCGCATCGCATCCCATGAGTTGCAGAACGGGCGCGCGTCGCAGGCTGCGGTTCGCGATTTTTGCCCATAACTCAATGGGGAACAGGTCGAGTGCAGGCAGGTTCGCGCGGAACGCACTGGAGCGGACGGTCTTCGTAGCCGGGGAACGCCTGCACCCGTTGCCCGTAAGCTGACAGCGTGGGCTTGCATGCTCGCCGGGACTCGCGCCGCGTCCGACGGTCCGGCGAAACCTGCAGCCACTGTTCCGGCAGCACGCGGCTCACATACGTTCCCGATCCCACGCTGCCTTCGATGTAGCCTTCGGACTTCAGTTGCTCGAACGCCGAGAGCACCGTGCCCCGCGCCAGCGCGTATTGCCGCGCCAGGTCGCGCGTGGCCGGCAAGCGTCCGCCGGAACCAGCCGCCCCTCGAGAATCGCGCTGCGCAGCGACCCGTACAGCCAGCGATACGCGGCTTCGCCCGCCCTGCGCGGCGGGACGGCAAGATCGAGAACGGAGGCGCGTTTCGACATGAAAGTGGTCCATACAAAATATCACAATATGGCTCTTCCGCATGGACCACTATGCGAGTAGCTTGAACGATGAAAAGGAGCTGCCATGCGAATCACAGCTCCAAGCCGCAGTTCGGCAGGCGACCCTCACCGGTGTTCCTGCTGGCGGTCGGCATCGTCCTCGCCCTGGCGCCGAATACCGATGGCAACGCCCCGAAGGATCGTGCCCGCGTTCTGCTCAGCATGCCCATTCCTCCGCTCGACGGCGCGCACTTAAAAACAACTCTGGTGGAGGTGAACTACGGGCCGGGCGAGGCTTCACCGCCGCATTCCCATCCCTGCGCCGTGATCGGCTACGTGGTGGAAGGCGCGATCCGCACCCAGGTGGAAGGCGAGCCCGAGCACACTTACGAGGCCGGAGGCAGTTTCTACGAACCGCCGAACGGCGTGCACGCCGTCTCCGCAAATGCCAGCGCTACCCGGCCCGCGAAGCTCGTCGCCCATTTCGTGTGCGACCATGACGCGGCGCTCAGCGTCGACGTTTCCGGCCATAACCATGCGAAAGGAAATTAGTCATGATCAGAACTGCAGAGGCTCTTCCCACGAATGTTGTCGCCAAGGCCAGCACGATCGACTGGCAAAAGATCGCCAAGACTCTACGTGTCGCGTGGCGCTGGCGGCGGCGTTTCTCTCGGCCGTGGGTTCGCGCTTCGGGATGTACGGCAAGGACGTAGGCTGGGGAAACTTCGCGAACTTCACCAAATACACGGCGGAAGTGAATTCCTTCATGCCGGTATGGATGACTCCATATATCGCATGGATCGCCACCGCCGCAGAGACTTTCTTCGCGCTCGCCTTGCTGGCTGGAATCTGGCCGCGCTGGATCGCTGTCGGCACGGCGCTATTGCTGACTCTGTTCGGAATCGCGATGGCGATTTCGTTCGGCATCAAGTCGCCGCTGGATTACTCCGTTTTTCTGCATCGGCCGCCGCGTTTCTGCTCGCCATGCATGAGGGGCCGAAATCCAGCGTGGCTTAGCGAAGCCACAGAAACCCGCAGCAACGCTCATAAATTTCTTGAGGAGGACGAAATGCCGCGTATATCCAGATCGATCGCGCTCCTGATCATCGTTCCAGCCATGCTGTTGCCTTTGGCCGCGGCAAGCTCCATCCCACGACCAGGCCGAACTGCTCAAGGCGCGCGAAGCCGTTTGGCGTACTTTCTTCGCAGGGGACGTGAAAACCCTGGCCGAGCTCAGTGCCGCCCGAGACGATCGTGATCAGCGGCGACAAACCCGCAATGGAGACACCAGGCCGACGTGCTCGAATCCTCCCGAAAATTCCATGCGGCCGGTGGAAAGCTGGTCCGCCTCGAATTTCCGCGCACCGAGGTGCAATGGTACGGCGACGTTGCCATCGTGTGGAGCAGCTACTCCCTCGAAACCGAGATGGATGGCAAAGTCAACCCCTGAGGACGGCCGCGTCACGGAAATCTTCGTGCGCCGCAACGGCCGCTGGACCAACCCCGGCTGGCATACAGACTCCGGCAAATAGGCGCGCGGACCAACTATCATGGAGGCATGTCCGAGTTCTCATTCCTCGCCCTCGACCACGTACAGCTCGCTATGCCTCCGGGAGAAGAACCAACGGCTCGCCACTTCCTACGCCAGCCTGCTCGGGATGCGGAGAATTCCGACGCCCGTGCCGCTGGCCTCGCGCGGCGGATGCTGGTTTGCCAGCGAAAGCGTGCAGCTTCACCTGGGCGTGGAGCAGGACTTCCGGCCCGCCAGAAAGGCGCACCCGGCCATTCGCGTCAGTGGATACGCGGCGCCTGCTCGCGAAGCTGAAGGCGGCTGGAGTCGAGGTGATCGACGCCGACGATCTCCCCCAACGTGCAGCGCTCCCACATATTTGATCCCTTTCGGCAATCGTATTGAACTGATCGCGGCGTGAGCGCGACATCCGACGGCGCGCCGATGAAACTCCGGGCGCGGATCAGTCGTTCGGTTCTTGGGCTGCTGGTGAAAGAGATGACTCTGAAGACGATGCAGTTTGCGTCCCAGCATCTGTTCTCAGGAGTTCCGAGTCAATGAAAGATGCAATCTGGTCTCCAGACTTGGGGGTCGTTCTCGATTTGGTGGTGAGGTTGGTTGAAAACCCGGGAAAGCCATCGATAGTTGTCGCAATTGACTTGATGGTCTTCGTACTTCATGTGAAAGTTGCCCAAGATTTTGGTTCGTCCCGCATCAGCTGCAACGATTAGGGTTGCCCACGCGTGAGACCTTTCCTTTGATAAAAATTCACTGCTTTCGCCACATTTGCGGGAACCGTGCGATTGTCCTGTCCAAACTTCTTCACGCTGTCGATTTGGATGATCAGTGACACCGGAATTGAGCGCCGTTGCAGGTCTCTTGCGAAGGCTAGCGTCTGCGAAGCACCCCAACTGTGTCCGTAGAGAATGATCTTCACTTGTTCTTTCTCGACGGCTGTCAAGAACCCGTCATTGTCCGTATCCAAGCGCCGAATGGTGTCTTCTACCGCTCTCTTCTCTTCGTGATTCCCGAATACTTCGGCGCGAACAGCGGACCCATATCGGTTCTGGAGATACGTCGCGAACAAGACTTCAGGGTGATTTATGTCATCCCGTTTCACAAAGCCACCGACGAATCCAAGAATGATGGCTTTTCGAATCTCGCGATTTGCAGGTTCAATGGGCTTCCTGGAACAGACCAGACGTAGAGTTTCCGCAAGGCGGAAGGCGTCAAAGGATCTTGGCATGGGTCTGCAATCGTTCGAGCGCCTCGATGATCGACACATAATACTGACGAGACGTCTTGGGCGTGCACTATTCCCAGTCGACCGGGCAAACTGATCGTCAGGATGAGGATTACTATCACGGCGGTATGCACCATTCCCACACACGGAACGGTTGCATCGGAAGCTTCCCGGCGAAATCGCAAGAGACGCAGTCTTTTCGTGGTAGGCCGCACCCTGTCGCGGTGCTTTCCAGATGCCGCCCGGAAGACTTCCACGTCACCGGTTCTGATTGCCAGCACGGTATTCTGGATCCTCAACGGCGGTCGAGGCGCGTTTGTGGAGGCGTGGTGTCAATCGCCGAATGACGGAACTCTTGAAGCACACCTCGAAGGCAATTTCACCCAGCCTGATCAACGAGTTCTGCATCACCAAGCCGGCGCCATTGCGATCGCTCTGGGGATAGTAAGAGGTATGAAATACCGGCTGAAGCAAAGGATCCGGCTACGTTCGAATAATTCGGCTGCCAGCGCATATTGTCGCCCTTGCAAATTACAGGACTGGCGAGCGCGTACAGCACACCGCGATCGAGTACTACCCGTTCCTTTGTAGAAATAGCGCGGATCCTGTTTCAATAGGGACGGTAGCATGGCGCTCCCAATAAACGTGGCGGTGACCGCGTCAGTGTAGGAAGCACCCATGCGCTTAGAAATAGCCTTGCGCTCCTGGCCCATATCCCTCGAAAGTATTCGTCGCCTGTTCAACTCCGGCCAGGGCGGCAACTCCCACGACCGTGAAGGGATCCCTCGTGGTCTTCCAGGCAAGGCGGAACTTCTGCTTCGAGTTGAGAGGGAGCGCGTCGCGGTCGTAGCTCACGTAGAAATTTGGAAATATACCGAGGACGCGTTGCTTCTCCTGTTCCTTAATCTGTATATCCGCAACCTGGGCTTGGGTGAGCGGACTGTCTTTTACATGGACTGCGGTCACGGCCGCCGCTACCGTCAGGATGATCGGAGGGACTAGATAGGTTTCCAGGCCGCAGAGCTGCGGAGAATTCTCGCGTTGCAAAGCCGGGCGCGGCAACGATCAGGCGAAAGGATCCGGGAGCGACATTGCCGAACAGAAATTGACCATTGCTTCCGGACTTTATCTCCTGGCTCGAAGCTTGGCCCGCGTCGGCTAGGACGCACCTCAGCTCCAGCGCTCACGGCTCCTGACTGATCAGAGAATAGTCCCGCTGATGTAACCCGGAGGTTGGTGACGGGGCGCCTCTTTCCCCCGAACGACCCATGTAGGACTTGTTGAACCTGGAAGCCGTCGGCTGCCGCCGAGCTATCGACGCCTGCTCGCGACTCGCGCCATTGTCGGGTCTTCGTCTACTCTGCGCGCTGGAAAGCGTACCAATCAATCAGGAACAGCAGCAGTCGAGCCGATGCTTCAACAATCGGATGTCTCATGCTGAGGGCTTTCCGCGGTGACTCATCTCGCACTGTATATCTGACGACTTGCCGGGTTCGCGGACAACTAGCAAAACGCCCAGACCCTTCACTATGCAGTTTCCTTACTTTTGAGGGGATGATCGAAGAACTGGAGCGAGTCTTGTCCGCTGTGTGAGCACCCCCGCGATGGTTGAAGGCGGCAGCAGATGGCCACTCGCGTTTCTTCCTTTGCACATCGCGGACTGGTGTTGTTGACAGTGTCCCGGACGGGGCGATGAATAGTACTGGTTGAAGGCAGCCAACCAGGGTTGATGAGCTTCTCTATGCATCGCTTGCTGCCGCTGTTGTTCGCGCTGGCGTGCAATACCGCCTTATGGGCGGATGCCACCCTGTTTGTGCAAGAGCCCTATGGTGTCTTTGGGGCCATCAATCCTACCGGACACGCTTCTGTTTACCTGTCCCGAGTCTGCGCCGAGACACCCGTTGTGCTGCGGCGGTGTGACCCTGGCGAGTTTGGAATCGTGATCAGCCGCTACCGCAAGATCTCCGGATACGACTGGATTGCCATCCCGCTAATCCCCTACCTTTACGCTGTGGAGGATGTTGCAAGCATTCCAGCGGAGGCTGAGCGCTGAGACGGTGGCCTATCTCCGGGACGAGTACCGACGCAAAGCATCTGCTAGAGGTTGTTCCTGACAGGCCAGGTGGCCAAACTCCGAAGGGATCCTGGACCGAATTAATCGGCGCTGCCTACAATCGAAAAATCTACGGCTTTCAGATCGAGACCACGGAAGCGCAGGATCAGTATCTGATCTCCGTGCTCAACTCACGGAAGAACAAACGCCACTTCGATCTCTTTTTCAACAACTGCGCCGACTTTTCCCGTGGCATTCTCAACCTCTACTATGCCGGCGCGATTCGGCGAAACTATATCGCAGACGCTGGCATCACCACGCCTCAGCAGATCGCAAAATCCTTGATTTCCTACGCAAAGCACCATCCGGGCTTTCTGCTTTCGGCCTTTTTCCTTCCGCAGATACCCGGCAGCCGTCACCCGAGCCACCGGGTGGATGGTGTTTCTGCAAGCCTTGGTGAAATCTAAGAAATACATTTTGCCACTGGCGGCTTTTCATCCGTGGGTGGCGTGCGGCATCGTTGCAATCTACCTGGCGAACGGCCGCTTTAACGTCGCCCACTTCGCTGAAGCGGAGTACTCTCCTGCTGACTTGTCGATGCTGCAGGATTCCGCACCTCCAAGAGGGGATGAACTGGCACAAAGAAAGTAGCCAAATCATGCCCTCTTGCTGTCGGATCGTTCGACTCTGTTCCGTGGTCTGGTCGTGCTCTTGCTTCTGCCTGGGTGCAACTCGCTGAATCCCCTGTGCGGGAGTGCCCGCCCTGTACCGATCCTCAACTCGATCTCTCCAAAACCATGGCCTTTTCACAGCTACCGCCCACGTTCGTCATCACTGCGACCGGCAGTGCATTTCGTTTCCTCCTCCGTTGGTGGTCTTCAATGGCGCCACCCTCGCCACCGGCGTGACTAGTCATTCCCAGCTCACGGCCACTATTACATCCTCCATGATCCTTGCTCCTGGAAGCTTCAACGTCGTGGTGAAGACGCCCGGCGGCAATACTGCGGACGTTGGCTGCTCTCAGCGGCGGCACCAGTAGTGGGCAAGTCCTGACCGTCGACTGACCGCCTGCAAAATCCCAATCACCTCATGCGCTGCTCCACTCCTGCAGGTCGTGGGTTCAGCTGCCGTTAGCAGGATCGTCGTTGACGTAAACATCGGTGACTACACCCGTCGAAAATCCTCTCTGAATCTGAACGGCAGCCGTGGCCGCAGCTTGGTTTATGGGTGTGATGGTGACCTCGTAACCGAGCTTGCGAAGTGCTCGCGCCAGCATCTGGGCACGTTTCTTTTCTCTCGGGGACCAACTTCGCGGCCTTGCTCGATAAATCGCACCCCTTCATGCAAGATCTTCCAAACAACGCGACAGAGCCGATGGGCAACAGCCCAGATGGCGGACTGATAGCCTAGGCGGGGCAGCAGACGCCGGAACACGACCTGAAAATGAGTGCCTTTCTTCGCGACCGCGGCGTGCGCTGCTTGGTTCAGCACTCGGCGCAGGTATTTATTGCCTTTCGCCTGGTTGACCTTGAGTCGCCATTCGCTGGTCGCTCTCGCCAACTCGACGGTACCGCTAACTCACCAGAGGAGACTCATCAGAATGGGCACAAGTCACACTTCTCCAGCGAAGCCTAACTACCGTGGGCTGGATCTCGAGAAAACATCTCGCCTCCGGTCGAGGCAGAACTCTTCTTGACATCCGCTTTGATAGAACTCATTGACCTTTCGGCAGGAGGTTATGAGTGTAATCGCCGTGATTTCGTCAACAATGGATGCTGGGAAGGGGTAGACTTTACTGGGTGGATCCACTCGAAAACATCTAACGGTCGGCGCTTAAGCCAAATTCTGCTGCTCGCGATCGGCGCATGTTTTTGCGTCGGTCTCCCGCTCTGGGCGCAAACCCCGACTCCCCAGACAGCGGACGGGAACAAATCCTGGACGGCCACGACCGAGTCGCAGAGCGCCAACGTAAACCCCACCCGTACCACTGAAAGCCACAGCCAGAGCGGCAATCACGCGATAGACAAGCAATCGGTTCAGCGCCGTGGGCCGGACGGGAACTTCGAGCCTTTTCAGGATATCGAAAAGCAGTCAGTGCAGGTGAATGCTGCACGCTGTGCGAACCGTCACGCGCACATTCGTCTGGGCAAATGGGGCGCGAACGTTCACTTCAGGTGATTGAAGAAGAAAGGCAGGGTCTTGCCGGGCGATGAGTCTGAAGGTGGTGCGCGCCACCTCTAGTCCCGATGTGAACGGCAACCTTCAACTGGTTCAGCGTGAAATTGAGGAAACGAAAAAGACCGGCGACAAAGCGGAAGAAACGAAAACTACGGTGATGCGCCCTTAGCGTAAACGGTGGCCTGGCCCCTGCCATGCAGGTGCAAAGAGCGTCGCACCCGAGGCGCGAATGATACGGTTGAATCTCAAAAAACCACGCTGTTTCCCGATGGTTCGGGAAACTGGCAGAATCAGCGAAACACGACAGGCTACGACCAGGCAAGAAGGCAAGAGCAGCAGCAGTGAAGAACGGGTCTCGCGCGTCGACTCTGACGGCAAGCTGCGTGAAGTCTCTCGCAGCGTGAGCAAGGAATCCGAGAGCGCGTCAGGAGAAAAGCGCAACTCACTGGAAACGTATTCCGTTGATGTACCAGGATCGGCTCGAGATGGCAGTCTCTGCACCTTATTGAGCGCGCAACCACCACCCAGCGCACTAACTCAACGGGTGAGCAAATCACCGAACAGCAAGTCGAGCAGTCTAAACCCGGCGATCAGGTGCCGGTCTAAGAATCACCACATTAACCACCGACACGGTGCGCCCAAAGATTCCGGAGCGCAGGCCACGCGGACCGTTCAAGTGCGCGATGTGAACGGAAGTCTTGGAAGTTATCGTTTCGTGGACACCCACCAAGTCGGACGACGTTCACGCCATTCACGGTTCAGGATAGCGCCTTCTCAAAAGCCGAAATAGGGCAATCAATCGCAGCTTTGCTGGCGAGACATCCCTATCAGATTCATTGAGTCTGGATCAGCCAATACCAGCATGACCTAATGAGGCTCCCGACCGTCGCAGTGGATTCCCGGCCCATACTGATCAAAACAATAGTGCTTCCCCGTCCACCTTTTGACCACTCTTGTCAGTTGACGCCCCGACACGCCAATCCTACTGTCGGCCGCATGACTAACAACCAGTACCTCTCCGATTACGACGCCATCGTCAAGACGGTGCAGATGTACATCGACGGCAGCAAGCAGGGCAAAGCGGACTCATGCGTCCGGCATTCCACCCAGACGCCTCCTTCTTCGGCTATGCCGGGAACGACTCGCCACCGGGACCCAGTTCCTCTTCGACTGGATCGACAAGAATGGTCCTGCCCCCAAGATCGAACCCCGCGTAGTCAGCGTCGACATTCTCGATTCCATTGCGGTCGTTCGCCTCGAGGTCGCCGGATGGTCCGGGAACCTCGCTGGCTCGGGTGTCCGCATGTCTGACCTGTTCACGCTCCTCAAAATGCCGGGCGGATGGAAAATCATCCAGAAGGCATTTCACTGGCACGCATGATGTTTCCAGCTTATGGGCGCGGCTTCTGGTGGTATAGTCTCCCGCGGGGATTTTGGGATGCGCCTGCAGGAACACCCCGCAGAAGACGCCTCGAGTCGTGGAAACAGATCGCCGCCTACCTTGAGCGCAGCGAGCGCACGGTGCGGCGCTGGGAAGCGAGTGAGGGACTTCCCGTCCCACCGCCGCGAGCACGAGAAGCAGGACACGGTCTTCGCTTACAGGCATGAAATAGAAGCGTGGAGCCGTTTACGCACCAGAATGCGCGTCCGCCCGATCTCCTCGATCGACGAAGTTGGAGCACTCCCACCGGTCAAGCCCGCCAGCAACGCTTATCTCGCGGAGCATGACGCCATCACGCCGCACCATGCACCGCTACATTGCGGGCGCTCGCGCGGGCGACGGAGAGCTCCGATGCGCCCCGCCTTTCATCCTTCCGCCACGATCTCCGGGTACTGTCAGGGTGTCGAATATAACGGCTCCGGTCGAGCACGTGTTCCAGTGGATCACCGCGAACGGTCCGGCGCCGAATATCAATCCGCGTTTCGCGCGCATCGAGATCATCGAGACCATCGCCGTTGTGCACTCGAAGTGCAACGCTGGTCAGGCAACGCTGGCCGGTGCGAATGCCCGGGCGTCCGACGTATTCACTCTGCTCAAGTGCAACGGCGAGTGGAAGATTACTCATAAGCTGTTCCATTGGCACGATCAATAAGCGACCACTCGGACGCACGCGCAATCTGAGTACTGGCGCAACTGCGTTCCGTGTCACGTCACTCCCGTCCGATCCGTGGGTCACGAAAACCGGTGAGCCACGTCACTGGCCACATGACGGGTATTTCGTAGACTAGCAACGGTGCTGTATTGTGCTCTGGGCGGACTTGCTGGTCACCATTGGGTGAAAGTCCGCCTGGGGCACTCTTAGTTTAGCCTTCCGAAATCGCGCAAGACCCGCTGGCTCACGCGAACAAATCGCCCTGATCATTCCCCAAGCGCCCGACTCAGACACGAGCAGGAAGACAATTCTCATGACTCGCACGCAATTCGTCGAATCCAGACGCGATTGTTTTTGGGCATACGATGTCGTGCTTGGCATCTTCCTCAAGCATCTGATCGATGCTGCGGAAGCGAGTGCCGAGGCCGACGAGCCATGGTTGTCCAAAGAGGTGTCATGGTGGCCAGTAGTGGCGTGCGTCTCGACTTACGGGCTCACCCTCGACGGAGATGGTCGGAGGCTCACCGGCAAACCTTCATCGGCTTGGCCGAACGGGCATGTGAAAAGCTCGCGACACGGGAGTGAATCCCGGCCGAGGAAATCGTCGGTTGGCCTATACGAGAAGACCTGAGAATCTTCCCCCGAGGCGCGACAAAGGTGGAGACCGCGCGCGTCGATCGAACTCGGTCGTGCGATTATCGCGATGATGTCAGGGCAACTGCCCGAACCGCCTGAGGGCACGTTAGTGGTTCTATGGCACGGAGAAGGGTCGAGACACGATCGGATGCAGATCGTCGTAGGAACGCCCGGTACAACAGTCCAGGACCCTGAGTTCCCTTTCTTCGGTTTTCTAGTGCGCAACAATGGGCCCAAATTATCGAGACTTCGTGATCATTTAACGGAAACCTGGAAACCAGGAGACATCGTGATCGAGCAAAAGATTAATGAATTCTTCGGCGATGCCGAGTCTACCGGCTTTGGAACGGGTTGGTGGAGCGGGATATTGTCAGCGTTTTTTGGATTTCTTTCCTTCGGCGGAGTTTTGTGCCTGCACTTTCCCCAGCTACTGAGCTCTCCTGAACTGCGCCCGCATTATCCGATGCACACCATGCGCGTTTTAATCCAATGCCTCATCGTGGGGGCGATTTTATTCGGAGTCATTTCTTCGATTCTGCGCAAGAAAAAGATTTTGGCATTGACGGGAATGTTGCTGGCCATCGCGGCAACGGCTTTGGGTGGATCGAGCGTACCGATCAATCGAGACCCTGCACGATGGGCCCGCCATCGGCCTTGACTGGTTTTTGCTTGATTTGTTTTTGATGGCACTCATCTACGTGCCGCTTGAAAGACTCTGGCCGCAGTATCCAAAACAAGGAACATTCCGGAACGAGTGGACTCTTGGATGTGGTTTACTTCATGTCCACTCATCTCCCGATTCAGATTTTATCTTTTCTGGTTTTATTGCCCGCTACCCAGGCCACTAAATATTTGGGTGTTCCGGCTCTTCAACATTTGATCGCCTCGAATGCCCTGGGTTCTGCAATTTTTCTTGGCGGTTGTGGTTGCGGATGTTGCTGAATATTTCATTCATCTGGCGTTGCATAAGGTGCCTTTTCTATGGCGCTTTCATGCCGTTCACCATTCTTCGAAGGCGCTTGATTGGATCGCGGGCTCACGCTCGCACTTTGTCGACGACACCCTTGTCCGCGGATTCATCCTCGTTCCTCTCATGTTTGGATTTTCGCAATCGATCATTTTCGCGTATTTGATTTTTGTTACCCTGCACGCTACCTGGACTCATTGCAATTTCGGTCCCAATGCGAAATGGCTCGAAAAGTATCTGGTTATGCCCAGATATCATCATTGGCACCATACTTCTCAAAAGAGAGGGTATCGACAAGAACTTTGCCATCCATTTTCCGTGGATTGATAAAATCTTTGGAACTTACTACTATCCTGATGAATGGCCGGAAAGTTATGGCCTGGACGGCGAAGAAATTGCGCCCGGCTTTCTGGGGCAAACCATTGAACCGTTCACTGAAAAGAAAAAGAACGCCCTAAAAACCTAGTGCGCCAAGCGGAACGTCATTGGGTAATCTTCTCACCTCTTTCGTTGCCTTCACCAAGCCCAGATATTTCATAACTTTGACGGTTACAAATCCAAAGTCGTATTCCGATTTGTCGTGGCTCAGCCGCAAAAGACCCGGATAGTGGTGATGGTTATTTTGCAAACAAGCGCTAAAGGTGGCCGTTACCGGTAGCCACTCGCCAATGTTCATGGCGTTGTCGTGATCATCGTCGTATCGTCGGTATCCGAAGTCGCCGCGTGTGGGTCCAATAGTTTTGAATCATGTTTACCCATCAGCGCAAAGATTCGCATTCCAAACCACATCACCAGCGCAAACTTCAGATCTCCGACTATCTTCCATAAGAGATAAAAGCTAAGGGCTTGCGCAATGATTGCATAAAACGGGCTGGCAACGACGCGAAAAGTGCGAGACTGTAAAATCTCGTCGACCGCCAAATTCTCATTGCATCGATACGGCATGACACAGAGATACATGGTTCGCCAAAAGCCATCGCCTGAAAGTTTATTGGGATCCCCATCGATGGTCAGCAGTGTTTGTGATGCAAGCGATGGCGATTCACCCAGGCGATCGGATCGACATAGAGTCCCGAAGGTGTTATTCACGACCGTGACCGCTTTTGATGAACCATTCCTTGTAGTCGAGTGAACGATGAGCGATTCCCAATAGATGGAGGGATATCGGCCAGGTACAGCCCGGCCAAAACCAACAAAAAGAGAAAATAGACGCCACCAATGAACAGTCCGGCCCAAGGCCCCGGTTGAGTTGGGGCGGAAAACATACAAGCCAGCAGGTAGAGAAGAATGATCAGATAGCCGTATGACGTTATATATCTTCACGATGACCCCGCGTGCGTGGATTCAAGCAGAAATCAAAACCCGTTTCAGTGATCAGTTGAAGAAGTCGCCACGCGCGATGCAGGCGATCTGATCTCAATCACTGATTCACAAAGCCGAACTCTGCGTACGAACCCCAAACCGGATCACGCCAATTCGTCCGTACTAACAGTGTGGCTGCCCCACCCTTCGCGACTTTTGTAAAGTCCCGGGACATCCTTTACAAAATGTCCCTAGATATCCTTTACAGCGGTGGAGAGGAACTGGGCCTCGGAAGCCAGCGCTCGACGATTTTCGAGCGCCGGCTTCCGGGGTCCAGTTCGCGAATCAGCGTGCTGCAGTAGAACACCATTATGCGTTGCGCCACCGGTACCACTTGCACCCACTCTCCAGCCAGCGACCGGTTGATCCTCCACTTTCTTCCTTGGATATCCAACTTGCCCTGACAATCCACTTTCAACACCCAGGCCCCAGTGGGATATTCCCAGCGTGGCGGGTGGGGATCGTAACGCTGCAGGCTAGGCTTCCACAGCGTCGCCGGAGTCCGCATGCCCAGCGCCTCATGCGGTCGTACGTGGTTGTGCTCCCAGCGATACGCATCCAGCCAGGCTTGCCGGTTCTGCCTCGGCACTCCCGCCGCTCCCAAGCCCGTTGCAGCGATCCGTGAAATCGTTCCACCTTGCCCTGGGTTTGGGGATGGCGAATACCGCTCCAGTACAACCGAATGCCCTGCCGCATCAGCCAGAGCGACAACTGCGTCTGTCCGAACTGTGCGTGTGTGCTCCACCAAGGCGTGCCATGATCCATTAACATTGCTTCCGGAACCCCGCAGCGCTGGAAGGCTTCTTCCAGTTGCTGCTGCACCGGTTCGCCATGCGTGCCGCCGGTGGCGGCCAGCGCGATCAGGTAGCGGCTGTGATCGTCGAGCACCGACAGCGGACCCATGGGCTGCGGCCATCGCTTCGGCCCTTTGAAATCCATCTGCCACAGTTCGTTGGGGCGCTCCCGTTCGAACCGCCGCGTAGCCGCAGTACCGCGGGCGAGCCCCCGATCAAATCGTGGCGCCGCAAAATGCGATGAATGGTGTTGCGTGGCAACGGCACTCCTGCGCGGGCCAACAGCACCTGCAGCTTGCGCGCCCCCCAGTCGGGATAGCGTAATCGCAACTCGGTCACCTGTCGCTCCAAGCCGCTGTCCGTGCGGCGCGGGCTGTGGTGTGGCTTACGACTGCGCTCTGCGATCCCCTCCACTCCCTGTTCCCGATAGCGCCGCAGCCACAGATACCCGGTCGGGCGCGAGATCTCGTAGGCCACGCACAACGCCCCAAACGGACACCGCTTCTGCGTCGCCTCAACCACAAATCGCACCCGTTGTTCCTGCACGTCCATCGTCTTCCAAGCCATCCTTTCGCACCTCCGCGCGCGACGCGCGCGGAGTGTAAAGGATGTCTAGGGACACTTTGTAAAGGATGTCATGAGACTGAACAGACTCTCGAAGGGTGGGAGGCACGGACTTCAACCTTTCGTGGTTATCTGGGTGTTTAAGAGTCCGCCCGCGTGCGCTCGGTGCCCCAAGCAGCGTCGGTACGCTGGACCTTCAGACCGATCAGGTGATCGAGCCATGACCACGCGTCTTTGCGCTCGCTGGCTGGGTTGTGCTGTTGGACTCATGGTGTTCGGCGTCGTGCGCTGGGCCCTTCTATGGCCTGCAGTATCTGGCGTCCTCGTAGTTGGCCGTACCGACTTGATGTATGTATTGTGGCCGACCTCGAAGTTGCTAGTCGTTAGGATGGCGAAGCACACCTTTGGGCATGATCATCACGGCGTTCTCAGTGCTGACCAACCGCCTAACTCTACATGGCGCTCACGCATGTGCCCTACGCCGCGTGGTCGGGTTCGTTGTCCAGATTCGGTGACTGACAAATCGGCGGGCTTAACAACTCTTTGGGACGTAAACTCTGCTCTTCCTGCAGATTCTGCCAACGTCCTCACGCTTTCCATATAAAAATTCTGCCCCATGGGTCTGATCTTGGCTTCCGCCTCGCCCCGTCGCCAGGAATTGCTGCGCGCTGCCGGGATCGCCGTTACTGTGCAGCCCACCAACATTCCCGAGGTTCCGCTCGACGGTGAGGCCGCCAGCGTCGTTCGCCGAGCGCCTGGCGCGCGAGAAGGCCTGGGCCATCTTCAAGCAGCAGCCCACGGATTTCGTGCTCGGGGCCGACACGGTGGTGGTGGTCGACAAGGAAATTCTCGGCAAGCCGCGCAACCCTGCCGACGCCGAGCGCATGCTGCGTCCTGCTCCTGGCCGCAACTCACGAAGTCATCACCGGCGTTTGCGTAATGGGGCCGAGGACCAACGACACCGGCCGGCGTCGAAGAACCGAAACGCCGCTCGGCGACACGCGTCTCGGAAACGACGCGTCGTGACTCATGAGCGCGATCAGCTGACGACGAGATCCGCGCCTACATCGCCACCGGCGAGCCCATGGACAAGGCCGGCGGCTATGCCATCTCAGGGCATGGCCTCGCGCTGGATTCCCGCGCATCGAAGGCGACTAGCTCAGACGTGGTGGGACTTCCCATCGCGCTGGTCTATCGCATGTTGAAAGAAGCAGGCGGGATGTGGCGAACGCTAGGAATCGCAAACATCGAGAACGACGGTCAGCAGCACGCGCCGCCGGAGCATCGAAGAAGAACAGACGTAGCTTGGGACTTCTTGTCCGAGTTCTGCTCGCCGTCTTTCACGGCCGACTTGAAATTCTTGATGCCCTTCGCCCAGTCCCTTTGCCCCAGATCGGCCAACTTGCTCGGCCCAAAATCAATAAGCGCGACCGCCAGAATCAACAGAATCTCCGGCAAACCCAATTTTCCAGGCATGTCTAACCTCCCATGGGATACCCGCGGCGCATCTCGGGCGGCGCCTGTCCCTTGCCTTGAAGTTTAGGCCTGTTGCGGGCGGGAGTCAAAAAGACAGTCGTTGGTCGTCGAAAGTATGGTCGTCGGTCGTTAGTCGAAGACTTCGTGCCACTGTCAGTTACCGCTGAGGCTATCGCCCATCCGCAAACGGATGGAGCGGCGGGCGTTCCGCCCCGCCGGACGGCGTGAACGACCGCTCACTCCATTACAATCCCGCGAGACAGCGCACGACGTCTTCGCTAACGACCGACGACTAGCGACTGTTTCTTACACGCTCAATCAACCCAGCCAGCAGCGCCGCACGCCGCGGCAGTTCCGACACCGTAGATCGACTCGTGCGCCGCGTGCGCGCCGTCACCCACGCCGCCCAACCCGTCGAGCGTCAGGATGCCGAGCCCCGCCGTGAAGTTTCCATCCGAGCCACCGCCCACCGCCGCCTCAGTCAGCTTCCATCCCAGATCGCGCGCGATCACCGCGGCCCTGTCGTAACAGCATGGCGACGCCCGCGGTCCGCTCCATGGGCGGACGGTTCACGCCTCCGCTGATTTCCAGCTTGCATCGCCGGTTCACCGGACGCAGCGCGCGCAGCTTCTTGTCGATCGCAGCGCATCCTTCATCCGCGCCACGCGCACATCGATTCCTGCATTCGCCTCTGATGCCACCACGTTCGTGCGCGTGCCGCCGTTCATCACGCCGACGTTTACCGTGAGCCCGCGCTTCAGATCCACCAACTTGGAAATCGCCGGGATCTGCCGTGCCAGCTCGAGGATCGCGCTGTGTCCCTTCTCGAAGTCGAGCCCCGCATGCGAGGCGACGCCAGTAACTTTCAGCGCATACTCGCCCACACCCTTGCGCGCTGTCTTCACCGCGCCCTTGGGTCCATATGAGGGCTCCAGCCACCAGTACCGCCGACGAGCGTTTCGCCAAATCCTCGGTGATCGCGCGCGACGTGTCGCTCCCCACTTCCTCATCCGAGACCAGCAACACGTTACCGGACCGCGGAAGCTGTCCGTTCCACTCCTGCAGCCCACGGATCGCGCACATCATCAGCGCAATGCCCGACTTCATATCGAGCACGCCCGGCCCCCACAGCCGCCCGTTACCCAGGCGGCACGGCATGGTGGTCAGCGTTCCCAGCGGATACACCGTGTCGTAGTGGCCCAGCAGCAGCACAGGTTTCTGCTGCGTCTCGCCTGGGAAGTCCACCTGCAGGTGATTGCCGAAGTCCGGCGACGCGATGAAACTGCGCGCGTCCGCCCAGCGCCGCGAATTCTTCCGCGGCGAAAGCGCTGCAGCGGTCGACCGCTTGCTTGTTGTCGCTGGGCGACTCGATCTCAACCAGCCGGCGGATGATGTCGATCATGTGATCGCGCTGCTGCTCGAAGTAGTGCAGCCGCATCTGCGCAATCTGGTGATTGGATTTTGGAGTGGAGTGAGCGGGGTTCTTGGTCATCGAATCAGGTTCGGGGCGATCCTTCCGGTCGAGACTACGACTGCCGAACCCCGTCCACGCAGCTCCCGATGGCGCCGGAGCTCTACGGTCAGAGCGCGGTACAGTATAATCTCCGGGCTGCACGAATCCAGCGCATGACTGGATATCACGCACCCCGAAACTGAAGCGCCGAAGGCGGCCGCAACTACACTTGGATATCAACGACATCCAGAAGATTCTGCCCCACCGCTACCCGTTCCTGCTGATCGATCGCGTCATCGATCTGACGCCCCGGGAACGCATTCGTCGCCATCAAGAACGTCACCATCAACGAGCCGTTCTTTCAGGGACACTTCCCCAGGCCTGCCGATCATGCCGGGGGTGCTGATCGTGGAAGCGATCGCGCAGGCTGGCGGCGCTCTGCTGTTGACAGAAGTCGCCGACCGCGGGCAGAAGCTCATGCTGTTTACCGGAATCGAGCGCGCGCGTTTCCGCCGCCCGGTAGTTCCCGGCGATCAGGTGCGCATTGAAGTGGAAGTGAAGTCGTGGCGCATGAACGCCGTCCGCATGGAAGGCAAGGCCTTCGTCGGGGAGAAAGCGCGTGGCCGAAGCGACTGGTAACGTGCCAGCTGGTGGGCCGAGGTGTTGCGCAAACCGACAACGCCGAACCGCCCGCGGAAGCCGGAAGCTGAAGTCGCGGATCGTAACGCCGTAGCTTCGAATGACCATCCACCCCACCTCCATCGTCAGCTCCCGACGCCAAGATTCACGACTTTCGTCAAGATCGGCCCCTACTGCACCGCATAGGACCGAACGTCGAACTCGGAGAAAACTGCGAACTCGTCTCCCCACGTCGCCATCGAAGGCCCGACCAAAATCGGCAGCGACAACAGCGTTCTTCCCGTTCTCCTCCATCGGGCTCGCGCCCCAGGACCTGAGCTACGCCGGAGAGCCGACGCGCCTTGAAATCGGCGACCACAACGAAATCCGCGAATTCGTTACCATCAATCGCGGCACCATGAAAGGCGGGGGCCTCTACCGAAAGTTGGCAGCCACGTGCTCGTGATGGCCTACACCCACGTCGCGCACGACTGCAAGATCGGCGATCACGTCATCCTCGCCAATGCCGCCACGCTCGGCGGACACGTCATCGTCGAGGACTGGGCGCAAGTCGGCGCCCTCTGTCCCCGATGCATCACTTCGTGCGCATCGGCACGCACGCCTTCATCGGAGGCGGCACGACCATCACGCAAGATGTCCTGCCATTTCCAAGACCTCCGCCGAGCGCAGCACGCACGCCTACGGCATGAACAGCGTCGGCCTGGAACGCCGCGCGGCTTCACGAAAGAGCGCCTTCCGCAAAATCCACCACGCGTACAAAATTTTGCTGGCGTCGAAGCTGAACACGACGCAGGCTCTTGCGAAGCTGAAAGCAGAAAGTCGATCTTGGAGAAGACGTCGAGAGGCTGATCCGTTTTGTGGAGAGTTCGGAACGGGGTGTGATTAAGTAGTGGGCAGTGGCCAGTGGTCGGTGGTCAGTAGGGACTGAGCGATTTGGAAAGGTCCTCAAGGTGCGGGTTCAAAGCTACCGAGAACTGATTGCCTGGCAGAAAGCGATGGATCTCGCGGAGGGAGTCTACCAGGGCGACGCGGACTTTTCCAGCAAGGACGAGTTGTATGGGATGACCAGCCAGCTGCGTACGTGCAGTGGTTTCGATCTCCAGCAACATCGCTGAAGGCCAAGGCCGCCAATCGACGGGCGAGTTTCGTCAGTTTCTCGGTCATGCACGGGGCTCTCTGCTGGAGGTCGAGTCTCAACTTTCGCTAGCGCAGAGACTCGGATACCTTCCGCAGCCGTTAGTGCCAGGATTTACTCGAAAAATCCGCCGAAGTAGGACGAATACTGAACGGCCTGATCGCCTCTCTACAAAGTATGTACACCGGCGGGGTTCTGACGACAGGGGATCACACACCTCCGGACCGAGTGAGTGGTAACTGACCACTGCCCACCGACCACCGCCCACTATGTCTTTAAAACAAAAACTCGGCCTAATCGCAGGCAACGGCAAGTTCCCATTCCTGATCCTCGACGCAGCCCGTGCGCAGGGCTTCGACGTAGTTGTGGCCGCGATCAAAGAAGAGACCTTCCCGGAAATTGAGAACCGCGGCGCCGCCTCCGTCCATTGGCTTTCGCTCGGCGAACTCTCCAAGCTGATCGACACCTTCCAGCGCCGAAGGCGTCCACCGCGCCATCATGGCCGGACAGGTCAAGCACAAACAAATCTTCTCCAGCATCAAGCCCGACTGGCGCTCGCCAAGACTTCTGCTCTCGCTGCGCACCCGCAACACCGACGCGCTTGCTCGGCGCGGTCGCGAAGGTCCTCGGCGACGAAGGCATCGTCCTCGAGAACTCCACCGCCTTCCTCGAACCGCTGCTCGCCAAGTCCGGAGTGCTCACCTCGCGTCCACCTTCCGCCGAAGAGCAAAGGAATATCGACTACGGCCGTGCCGTCGCGCGCCACCTCGCGCAATACGACATCGGCCAAACCGTCGTGGTCGCCGAATCTGCGTGCGTCGCCGTCGAAGCCATGGAAGGCACCGACGCGACCATCGAACGCGCCAGCCAGTTGATGAGTTCTCTCGCGGGCGATGCTTCGACCCTCAGTCCGCGCGCTTACCGTCGTCAAGATCGCGAAGCCCAATCAAGATATGCGCTTCGATGTGCCGGTCATCGGCATCAAAACCATCGATGTCATGCGCGCCGCCGGAGCCACCTGCCTGGCCGCTCGACGCGGGCAAATGCCTGCTCCTCGACGGAGACGGAGTGCGAGATGCCGCGAACCAAGCCCAAATCACCATCGTCGCCACCTAGCCGCAATCCCGAATCCGCGCTTCTCGCGGAACAACTGCGCAATGCCTTCGAGGGCGATGCCTGGCATGGTCCCGCCGTGCTCGAACTGCTCGCCGATATAGACCCCGAGACCGCGGCTGCGCATCCACTTCCGGAAACTCACAGCATCTGGGAAATCGCTCTGCACATCGCCGCTTGGGACGACGCCGTGAACCGCCGCATCGTTCTTGGCAAGTTTGGCAAGGCTCTCCAACTCAACGCCGCCGAAAATTTTCCGCCGGTCACCGACAAGAGCGCGGCTGCCTGGAAAAAGGCTGTCGCCCACGTGAAGGCGGCCCACGCAGCACTTCTAGAAACGGTCGCGGGTCTCCCGGATGCTCGCCTGCGCGAACGTGTTCCCGGCAAGAAATACGACATCGGTTTCATGCTGCAAGGCGTCGCTGCAGCACGAGATCTACCACGCCGGGCAGATCGCGATCCTGAAAAAGACCCGTTTGTAACAAAGGCTACGGCGACAAATCTCCGATACGCGCGGCTGCGGTTCGTGAGTACAATCCAGTGGCGGCGGCAACCGGCTGCCGGGAACTCGCCCTGGACCCAGCCAGTATCGTCAACGTCATCGTGGTGGGCGTCGGCGCCTTCGGCCGCAACCACGCCCGCGTTTACAAGAAACTTGAGCAGCAGGGCGAGCCGCTCCGCCTACTGGGCGTGGTCGATCGTGACGTGGCGCGCGCCGATGTGGTGGCCCGCAGAATTCAATTGCCGCTCCTTCGGATCGCTCGACCAGTTGCTCACCACGCACAGCGAAGTCCAGGCCGCTTCCGTCACGGTCCCGACCGTTGACCATCTTGCGGCGCGCGCGCGTTGATGGACTCCGGTGTCACGATGTTCTCATCGAAAAGCGCTGCTTGCAACATCGCTCACTGAGGCCGATGAACTCGTAAAGATCGCCGCTGAAAGAGGCCGCATCGCGCAGGTCGGGCATCTCGGAGCGCTTCAACCCCGCCGTCCGCGCCACCCGTCCCGTTGATCACCCAACCCATGTTCTTCGAAGTCCACCGCATGAGCGTCTTCACGCCCCGCTCGCTCGATGTTGATGTGGTACTGGACCTCATGATCCATGATCTCGATATCGTGCTGTCGTTCGTGAAGTCACCCGTGGAAGAAGTCCGCGCGGTCGGTCTGCCCATTCTGTCCGGCAAAACCGACATCGCGAACGTGCGGATTGAATTGCCTCCGGCTGCGTCGCCAACTTCACTGCCAGCCGCGTTTCCACGGAACGCATCCGCAAGCTGCGCTTCTTCCAGCCGCGCCAGTACATTTCCATCGACTATGGCCGGCAGGACGTGGTCGCGTTCACGGTAGGCGGCGGCTCGCCGCACATCACGCCGTCGGTCAATCCCGCAGATCGGCATGCTGAAGCCGCCCGTGACGTCCGAAGAACCGCTCCGTTGCCGAACTGCGTTCGTTCCTAGACGCGAGTCCGCTGCCGCTCCACGCCCGTCGTCACGCTCGAAGACGGACGGCGCGCCCTCGCGCTCGCGCTGAACATCGTCACCGATATTCACCAGCACGGCAGCCGCATCAACCTGGAAAACTCACGCGCTCTTGAGCAAGGCCTTTAACCACAGAGGACACAGGGGAACACCGAGGCCCTGGGGGTCTCGCTCCGTGCTCCTCTGTGGTCCTCTGTGGTAAGGGTTTCACATCCAAAAATGTTACATTTACACATTCATGTCCGCCCCTGATTCCCGCTTCATCAAAGCCTGCAAGGCGCAACCGGTCGACCGCACGCCTGTCTGGTTCATGCGCCAAGCTGGACGCTACATGGCCGAATACCGCGCCGTGCGCAAACAACATTCGCTCATCGAGATCTGCAAAGCCCGAGCTCGCCGCCGAGGTCACCATCACGGCCGCCGAAGCCATCGGCGTCGATGCGGCGATCATCTTTGCTGACCTGCTGCTGCCGCTTGAAGTCATGGCCTGCCCTTCCGCTTCGAAAGCCGGCGAAGGCCCGGTCATCGAGAAGCCGGTGCGCGAGCCCAAAGACATCACGCGCCTGCGCACCGATCAGGCCGCCGACCTCGGCTACGTCGCCGAAGCCATCCGCATCGTGTGCAAGCATTTTGGCGACAAAGCTGCCAATGATCGGCTTCTGCGGCGCGCCCCTTTTACGCTGGCCAGCTACATGATCGAAGGCGGCGGCTCGCGCAACTACGTGCACACAAAAAGATGATGTACTCGCAGCCCGCAGCGTGGAACGAACTCATGGGCAAGCTGGTCGCAGTGACCACAGCGAGTACGCGGCCGAGCAGGTGCGCGCCGGGGCCGATACCATTCAGATCTTCGATAGCTGGGTCGGCTGTCTCAGCGTCGAAGACTATCGCCGCTACGTGCTCGTGCACGTCACCGATTGTAGTGAAGCGCCTACAGAAGACCGGTGTTCCGGTCATTTACTTCGGCACCGACAGCACTACCCTGCTGCCCTCAATGAAAGAATCGGGTGCTGAAGTGGTCGGCCTCGACTGGCGCATTCCGCTCGACAGAAGGCTGGCGCCTGATGAACTTCAAAGGCGCCGTGCAAGGGAATCTGGACCCGGTGGTCCTTTTTGCCGACTGGAAAGAAATTCAGCCGCGTGCCGAAGACATCCTGCGCCGCGCCGCAGGCCGCCCGGGCCACATCTTCAACCTGGGTCACGGCATCCTGCCCGAAACGCCCGTCGACAACGTGAAACGCCTATGCAAGTTCGTGCAGGAGCATTCGGGAAAAGCATTAACCACAGGGGACACAGGGTTCCACAGAGTTTTGATTTGCTCCGTGCTCCTCTGTGATCTCTGTGGTCAAAGCCTTTGACTCTGATAGAAGTGATCCGATGACTGCCCTCCCAAGCCGCTGTCCTGCTGCTGGCCCATGGCACTGCCGATTCCGTTGACGACATCCCGGAGTTCATGCGCCACGTGACGGGGACGGCCCGTTTCCCAAACAGTCATCGAAGAAGTGCAGCACCGCTACTCCCTCATCGGCCATTCGCCGATGGGCGAAATCACCGCCACGCCAGGGAGAACTCCTCGCTCGCGAACTCGATCTTGCCCGTCTACGTGCGGCATGCGCAACTGGAAGCCATTCATCCCCGACGTGGTGAAGAAAATCGCAGCTGACGGCATAGCAACGGCGTCAATCGCCATCTGCCTCGCGCCCGCAGAACTCCCGCACCAGCGTCGGACTCTACCGCAAAGCCGTTGATGGATCCAGAGTCCACCATTCGCCCTCGACTTCGTGGAGGCCTGGCGACGACCACCAGTTCCTCATCGAGGCCTTCGTCGAGAAGCTGCAAGCGCGGGACGCGACCGAAGGCTTCCGTCGAGGCCGGCGCCAAGTTGCCCGTCATTTTCGCAGCGCACTAGCGTGCCTGAGCGCACCATCGCCGAAGGCGATCCCTACGAGACGCAAAGCCCGCGGAGACCGCCGGACTCGTCGCCCGCGAAGCGGCAACTCCAGCCCGAAGAATGGAAGTTCGCGTTCCAAAGCCAGGGCATGTCGGGCGGAACCTGGCTGGGCCCGACCGTCGAGGAAACGATCCTCGAGTTCAAAGCGCAGGGTCACACCGGAGTCTTCGTGCAGCCGATCGGCTTCCCATGCGATCACGTGGAAGTGCTTTACGATATTGATATCGGCTGCAGGAATTCGCGAAAGCACGACCTGCGCCTTGGCGCGCCGATTCGCTGAACGAATCGCCCAGCTGATCGCGGCATTGGCGGATACCATCGTGAAGGGCCGGGGAAAGCAGTAGCGTGCGGGAGCCTTATGTCGTAGGCTTTGCATCTGCGCCGTCTGCGGAAATTCTCTGCGAACTCCGCGTTTAAGATTTGTGGGTTTCAAGCTCTAACAGAGTCGCAGGAGCGGAGAGTCGGATGTTCGGGCTGTTGTCAAACTCGAAGCCTGTATCTAGAGTCAGCGATCCGTGCCGTAGCTGTAAAGCTGACGACTGATAGCTGACAGCTGCTCGTATGAAACGTCTAGCCATCATCGGCGGCGGAATCTCCGGTCTCGCGGCGGCGTACGCGCTCGAAGAGAAACGCCGGCGCTGGCGTCGAGGTCGAGTACATTCTCTACGAAGCGAGTGCGCGCTTCGGCGGCGTGCTCGTCACTGACAAGGTCGACGGCTGCATCCTCGAAGCCGGCGCCGACTCTCGTTTCTCACCGAAAAGCCCTGGGCCATCGAACTCTGCCAGAAGATCGGGCTGGGCGATCAGCTCATCGGCTCCGAATGACGCCGACCGCAAGACTTACATCTTGGTGAAGGGCAAGCTGATCGAAATGCCCGACGGCCTGATGTTCATGGTCCCCACCAAGCTCGCGCCCACGGTGATGTCGCCGCTGTTCTCCGACGCAGTCCAAAGCTCGCATGGCGCGCGAATGGTTTCATCCGCCGCGCAAAGCAACCGAAGACGAAACGGTCGCCGCTTTCGTCGGAGCGCCACTACGGTCCCGAGATGGTCGATCGCCTGGCCGACCCGCTGCTCTCCGGCGCTCTATGGCGGCGAAGCGTCGCAACTCGAGCGTGCGCGCCGTGCCCCGCGCTTCGCCGAGATGGAAGCCAAGCACGGCAGCCTGGCCGCGCCATGCTCGCTGCCCGCAAGGCTGCCATGGCACGCGCGCCAGAAGGCGAAGCCGCGTCCGCTGTTCACGTCGTTGCAGGAAGGCATGCAGCAGATGGTCGACGCGCTGGTGGCCGCGCTCGACGCCTCAGCATTGAAGACACGGAACACCGCGGTGCAGGCAATTTCTGCCCGAAGCAGGCGGCTGGGCGGTCTCCGCCGGGCTGCAGACTCGACCAGTTCGACGCGCGTCATCGTCGCTCTGCCCGCGCACGCGGCCGCCGCCTAGCTCCAGCGATGCGGCCACGGAGCTCTCCGCCGAGACTGGCCGCGATTCAATACAGTTCTTCCGTCACGGTGGCGCTCGGCTACGGCAAGCAGCGGTGCGCGACTCACTGCCGCCGGGCTCGGATTCCTCGTGCCGCGCAGCGAAGGCAGAGCGCATGCTGGCTGCCACGTTCGTGCACAACAAGTTCCCGCACCGCGCCCCCGACGACCGCGCCATCCTGCGCTGTTTTCCTGGGCGGCAGCCCGCGGCGAGCGAATGCTCGCGCTCTCGAAGATCAGATCCTCACCATCGTTCGCCGGAGCTCGACCAGATCCTCGGCTCAAAGCCGAACCGCTCTTCACCCGCGTCTTACAAATGGAAAGGCGCGATGGCGCAATACGGCGTCGGCCACCTGACCGCCTCGAGCGAATCGAATCCGCTCGCGCCGAACAACTCCCGGGCCTCGCCCTGCCGGCAACGGCGTACAGCGGAATCGGCGTGCCGTGACTGCGTGCGAACGGGCACGGCGGCGGTAGAAGAGATGCTGAAGCGCGTTGGGAGTTCTCAATTCAGAATCTGACGGCGAAGTCCTAGAAGAAGCAGGAGTGGACGGGCGTCTCGCCCATCCGGCGGGCGGGGACGCCCGCCGCTCCATCGCCGCGCAACGTGCTCAGCCTGAGTGACTTCAGCGTCACCACCGCGCCGCAAACAAGTCTGCGCGTTCCCAGTGTTCGTACAATCGACGCGGTGGGGAGACGCACTATGCGCCAAGCCGTTCTTGGTGTGTTCTTGCGCTTTATCACTTCGATCGCGAGCAACGCAGTCAGCCAGCAGACGTCAGCCGGCCCAGTCCATGCCCGGCATGGACATGTCGTCCCACGATATGTCCAGCCATGAGCAACGAGCATCCTCCGGCATGAAAGACATGCCCGGCATGGACTGCCGCCACCAGCGCCCCGGCCATGCATTCCATGGAAGGCCATCACATGGACATGGGCCCGCACATGAAGATGACCGCGCTGCGCGATCCCAAGCCCGGCGACGCGAAGAGCGCGACCAGAAAGTCGTCGAAGCCGCGCGCGGCGTTGCCGAAAAGTATCAGGACTACACACACGGTCGCTCGCCGACGGCTTCAAGATCTTCCTGCCCAACGTGCCGCAGAAGCATGTATCACTTCACCAACTATAAGTGCGCGTTCGAGGCCGCGTTCAGCGTTCAATCCCGAGCATCCCGACATCGCTGCTCTACGAGAAGCAAGGCGACGACTACAGAACTCGTCGGCGTGATGCACACCGCGCCCAAGCGCTACGACGAAGCCGACCTGCGACAAGCGCATCCCACTGCTCGATCGCGCAGTGGCACGAGCACGTGAACCTGTGCATACCTCCCGCCGACCGCAAGCAGAAGCGCTCGGCCCCAAGTTCGGCCTGCACGGATCGATTGCCACAAAAGAAGATTGGCGACGCGAACGGCGGCACGCGTTCCGCCCCCTGGTCTTCAACCGATGGTGCACCTCTACCCGCTGGAAAACGAAGCAGAAATCGGGGATCAACCGCGGCCACAACCACAACCGCCGACTGAAACCACGCCGACTGAAACCACGCTCTATCAGCATTGTCATCCCGGAGCAAGCGGTGCAGCTTGAACGCAGTCGAGGGACGCTGCGTTTGCGGCCCAGAGAACCTCGTTCACGACCAACCACAGCTCGGGATGACAACGTGGTGGAGTTACCCTTCACTCACCGCTGCCACCAGACTCGGCCGCCCGAGCCGCGATGGCTGGATCGCCACCAGAATCACCCCGCACCACGCCGGCCTGCAGTGCCAGCCCGGCGTACAAGACTACCCGAGTAACGTCCCCACCCGAACGTGGTCTGAAAGACGCCCGTCGGTGTGAGAACGTTGAACGCCGGCCATCGCGGCCGATCGCCCTGAGGATGCTGAACAGCGTCACTTCACCGACGCCCGCCGGCGCTGCGGTGGCGAGGCACAAGAAGCAGGATGCCCTTTCAGCACCGGGCTGCCGCAGCCGCGTCAGCGTGCACCGCCACTGGATAGAACAGAATGTCGCGCGTCACAAACACCAGCACCACTCGCGAGCTGCAGGCGCCGCCGTGCGCAACGACGACGAGTGGAAGCTCGAGCGCGAACCGCCACCGCCAGCAGTCCCCACACCATCAGCCCATACGCCACCGCAGCCCGACAGCACGAGCCACGGCCAGGGCAAGCCTGTCGGCCGACGAACATTCCGCCGCGTCCTTCCGCCCGCTCCCGCCACCACACCTTCAGCCGCCCGGCGTGGGCGCGCCGTCAGCGACGCCAGCCCGGATCACGCAAATTCAGGATCGCGCCATTCAACTCCAACCACGCAGGCTGGCCAGCACGTCGGACTTCGCACCAGCACATCGCGCGACGTGAACAGCGCGCATACACCACTGAGATTCGGTAAACGGCGGCGCAGCTCACGGCCTGCCAGCGCGAAAAGCAGCCGGATCTCCGTCGTAGTCCCGCTTCAGGTTGCGCACGATCATCATCCACAACCACGCCCCGAACGACACGTAGAGCAGCAGGCTCATCAGCACCCACGGAACGGCATGGGCCGAACAGCCGCGGCAGACGACGAATCCGTGATAGTCGAAGCGCAGATCGAGGATCCGGTACAGGTTCGTGAACGGATCGAACGCGGCCAGCCCTGGGAACCACGATCCCGTGAACCCGTACATGCCGAGGCGTGGCGCCGAATACGGCTGACCGCGCCCAGCAGGCCCACGCTGCGGCTGCGATGCTCCACCATGATCGATAGCCACAGCCCACAGACACCGCCAGAAACAGCGCGCTCGCCACGATCCCAACCATCGCGTTGAGAATGTTCCAGATCGTGAATCCCGCGCCCAGCCTCGGCGATCACCGTGAACGGCAACGCGCACAGCGCTCCAAAGTACGCTAGCACCGGTTCGCCCAGCACTCTGCCGATTGCGAGAGTTCTGCCGTGGTGAGGCTCGTCGTGCGCTGAAAGTCCCATGTCTTGCGGTCGCGCTCGCCCGACACCGACTGCGCGCACATCACCAGGCGACAAAAACGGTGCACCAGCCCGCCAGCAAGCCGAACATCCATTGCGAAATCTCAAGCCAGGTTTGTCGCGGAGTCTCTCGCTGCAGGTGATTCGCATACTCCACCCACGCGCCGCTCATGCGTGCGCGCGTTCTGCAGCGCACTCGCCAGGACGGCCTGCTTCTCGCTCCAGCATCCCAGCCCGATCAGCGCGCACAGCAAGAACACTCACCAGCGCGACCGTAATGTGCGCGCGCCGGCGCGGTAACTCCGACCGCAGTAAGCCGTCAACGAACTCCGGATTCCGCCAGAATTTCAGCACGTCACATCACCTCGTGTCGCGAAAGTTTCATGCATGCAGATCTTCCACCGTCTGCTTGAGTTCGGTGAACGTCTTCACGCGCACGCCAGCGGCCACCAGTTCAGCAAGCAGCGCGGCCGCATGTCTTCATCCGATCCTGCGAACTGGAGCGTTGCCGTGCCCGCCCTGAGTTGCAGATCGGTAACGTGCGCGCGTCCGCGAACTGGCTTCCAGTGCGGCTTGCGCGTCGCCCAACCAGTCTCACGTCGGAAGTCGCGCGCCAGGCTCTCCGCAGCTAGTGACTTCGTCGATGCGCCCGCTGCGCACCATGCGGCCCTTTTTCCATGATGCCGATCGAAGTGCGGAATCCCCAAGCTCAGTAAGAAATGTGCGATGAAATCAGGATGGTCGTGCCCTGGTCGCGCAGACTGCAGCAGCAGGTTGCGCAGTTCAAGGCGCGCCTTGGGATCGAGCCCCGACGCGGGCTCATCGAGCAGCAGAATCTTGGGCCGGTGAATGATGGCGCGCGCAATGCCCAGCCGCTGCTTCATTCCGCGCGAGAGGCCGCGAATCATCGCGTCCGCGCTTTCACCTCGAGCGACACCTGCCCGATCACTTCGGTCAGCCGCGCGGGAATCTCGCTCTCGGGAACTCTGTACGCGTGCGCGAAGTAATCGAGATATTCCCAGACCTTCAGGTCTTCATACACCGCAAAGAAATCCGAAAGATATCCGATGGACAGCTGCGCCCGCTCCGGCTCCTGCGCCACGCGTCGACGCCATTCACGAGCGCGCGCCCGGTGGTGGGCGCAAGCAAACCACAAGCCATGCGGATGGTCGTCGTCTTGCCTGCCCCGTTCGGCCCAATCAGCCCGAAAATACTCACCGCCCGGAATGATCAGGTTCAGGTCCTGCACCGCGACCAGCTTCGTCAATATTCTTTACGCAGATGAATCAGCTCAATCATGGAGCAAACTCCCAGACGACACGTGTATGTGTAGGGCGGGCGTCCCCGACCGCCAGGTCTTTCTCGACGACTCGTTAGCCACGTGGTCCAACTCACGGGCACCGCGAATCCGCCGCCAGTCAACGAATACTACGCCCGAACCGAAGCGCAGGTGGTTCCAGAAATCTGGCGCCGAATCTGTCTAAACACCTGAACAAAACTGCGTAGGTCTGGGGATCCCACCCCACCGCCCGAACTTGGAAACAGGTGGTGGGGCAGGATGTAGGGCCTTGGGTTGTCTGAAGAGAAGAACGCGCAAGAAGGAGAGAACTTGCAGAGAAAGAAGTGAACCTGCGAACAACTCTAAGAACCTGTCATCCAGAGCGGAATGAGGCGAAGCCGAATGCGGTCAAGGGACCTTGTGTTTCACGGAGAAACGCCAAACCGAGGGTGCTCCATCCTAGCGCGTCCTTTGCGCTAGGGTGGGATTCCACGAATGCGTCGATCGAGGAAGTTAAAACTCTGAACCCTGAAACTTTGAAACCTTGAAACTGTCGAAACCTACTCCCCGATACACCACGCGCCCGCCGACGATGCGGTAGCAATCACTTTCCCCGTCATCGCCCATCCATCAAACGGAGAGTTCCTCGCCATCGACCGCGACTTCCCCACATCAAACGTCCACCGTTTCTTCGGATCGAAAATCGTGACGTCCGGCATGACTCCCGCGGCCCAGCGAACCGCGCCTCGCGCAAATCGAACACGTGCGCCGGACCGCTGGTAAACAGTTCGACAATGCGCGCCAGTGAGATTTTTATGTTCGCGATGCAGCTTCGTGATCGCCAGCCCCAACGCGGTCTCCAGGCCGGTAATCCCAAACGCCGCGCGCTCGAACTCCACCTGCTTCTCGTGGCTGGCGTGCGGGGCGTGGTCGGTGGCGATCGCGTCCACCGTGCCGTCGGCCAGGGCTACGAGGATCGACTCGATTTCCGCCGCCGAGCGCAGCGGCGGATTCATCTTGCAGTTGGTCTCGTAGGTGCCGACGGCCTCATCGGTCAGCGTGAAGATGATGCGGCGTCACCTCGCAGGTCACACGAACGCGGGCGCGTTTCCCCGGCGCACGGCCTTCAGCGAATCCGCAGCCGACAGGTGCGCCACGTGCAGAGCGCGCGTTCGAGTCTGCTGTGCAAGCTGGACATCGCGGTCCACTATGCTGGCTTCCGCCGACGCTTTCCAGCCGCGCAACCCCAGCCGGAACGATGTTGGCCCGTCATTCATCGGACAATTTTTCCGTGACTCGCGTGTCTTCCGCGTGCTGCACTACGGCGAAACTCAACTCGCCGCTTAGCCGCGAGGCATTCGCGCATCACGTCGTTGTCTGAGAATCGGACGGCCGTCGTCGGTCACCGCCACTGCACCGGCGCGCTGCAATCCGCGGAAGTCCGTGAGCACCGCGCCTTTGCTGGCATGGGTCGCGGCCGCTACTGGGAAAGACATTGACCACGGCACCCCGCTCCGGTTGCCGCACCCAGTTCACCCATTCCTGCGAGTCGAGTCACCGGGATCGTGTTCGGCATGCAACACACCGACGTGAAGCCCCCGGCAGCTGCGGCTGCCGTGCCTGAAGCAATCGTCTCCTTTGTAACTCTGACCGCTCTAACAAATGGACATGCAGGTCGATAAATCCCGGCGCCACGACCAATCCACGTGCGTCGAACTTCTCCTCGGTGCTGCCGCGAATCTTGTTGGGGAGCGCCACTTCGGCCACCTGCCCATCGCGCAACAACATATCCATAAGGGCATCGATCCGGTTCGCCGGATCGATCACATGCCCACCTTTGATCAGCAACGACGCCGGTTTGGAGTTCTCATGTGCCATGAAATCAGTCGTCAGTCTCCAGTCGTCAGTCGCCAGCAAAATCCCTTGTCATCCTTGAGCGCAGCGAAGGACCTTGCACCCTCCCAAGCGAACTCATGAGCCCAAGGGTGCCCTCCATCCTAGCGCGTTCTGGTGCGCCAGGATGAGTCCACGGACGCTGCGAACTCCAGCGGAACCGAGCTTTACCGAACTCTCCCGCCGCTCGCGCCAGAATCGCCATGCGCGTGGGCACGCCATTCCGCACTTCCTCCACGATCACCGATTGCGGCCCATCCGCGACCTCGCCAGTCAGCTCCAGCCCGCGGAATAATCGGCCCCGGATGCATCACGATGGCGTCTTTCTTCGCCATCTTCAGCCGGTGCGCGGTCATCTGATAGCGCGCGATGTAGTCATCGAGGCGCAGCTTCAATCCCGCTGAGCCGTTCTTTCGCACGCGCAGCAGGGTGATCACATCGGTCCCGCGCAGCGCCTCTTCCAGGTGCCGCGTGACGCTGACTCCAGGTGCAAGCGTGGTGGCCACTTCGGGCACCAGTTCAGGAGGGCCACACAGCACGACTTTCGAACCGAACTTCGTGAGCAGATGGCACGCCGAGCGCGCCACCCGGCTGTGAAAGATGTCGCCCACGATCGCGACCCTCAGCCCTCTTCAACGTTTTCTTGTGTTTCTAAGATCGTGTAAGCGTCGAGCAGTGCCTGCGACGGATGCTCGTGCATGCCGTCGCCCGCGTTTACCACCGGGATGTCGAGATGCTCGGCCATCAGCTGTGGCGCGCCCGCTCAGCGGGTGGCGGATGACGATCACGTCCGCGCCGACAGCGCGCAGGGTGTACCCGGTATCGAGCAAAGCGATTCGCCTTTCGATGCTCGACCCGCTCGACTGTACAAGCGTGGTCATCGCGCCCATCGACTTGGCGGCGATTTCGAACGAGGAGCGCGTGCGCGTGGAGGGTTCGTAGAACAGCAACACGACGCGCTTGCCGCGCAGCAGCGGGCGCGGCTTCTGCGGGTTCATGCGCCGCGCCAGCGTCAGGATCTTCAGGATTTCCCCGGCATCGAGCGACTCGATGCCGAGCAAGGAACCGCGTGCGACCTTTGTCATCGATTGCCTGCGGAGGCGGGGCGCGTGTGGCCCGGGACCTATCCCGAATTCCGCTCAGCCTTCTGTCTCCAGCGCACGCTGGCTCGTCGTGCTTGCGATCCGGAAGGGTGAACGCAGCATCATACGCGTCCCCTGCGCCACGCGGCAAGCTTTGCGTGGAGCCTGTCGGAACAGGTGCTGTCTATCCGCGGAACCATTATTCGAAAACGCCAATCATCAGAAACTGGCGTGGCTTCTTGTCGGGAAGCTGGAACTCGTAGATGCGCCACATCTGGCTCTCGCTGGAGTGATGGTCCTTGACGATCCGTGCCTTGTAGTCTCCCGGCAGGAGCAGCGCATTGGGCGGAGCGATCGATTCCAGTTCGTACTGCTTCCCGTCGATGACCGCTTTCACTTTCTGGAAGTGAGCGCCGCCGCCGCGTTCGAGCACCATGCGGCTGCTGCTCACATGAACGTTGAGGTTGTAATCGGATGGGTCAGCGGCCGAAAGAAACGCACGAGCTACAAACGACAAAACAACCAGCAAATGTTTCATGGCGCCTCCTACGAATGGCGAGAACATATCAGCAAAAGCGCGGGGTGCGCCAACGGCAGCATCCAGCCTTCTACCGCGGGGATCGTCGAGCACGCCGAGCGGACAATGAATGAAGATCACGACGGTTTCGGCGGCATGTGACTTTTGCCGGCCTTGGTCGACAGTCTCGGCGTTGGACAATGGAGCTATAATGTGCGGGTTGGAGGTGTTGCCATGCGTATCACCGGCCTCCTTGGTGGTACTGCTCCTCATCCTGCTTTTCTTCTCTTTGCCGCGCCCGCAGCCAGCTATGCGCAAACTGCGTCTTCGGTGAAACCTGCGGTCAGCTACTGACGGCAAGGACGCTCCGGCTCGCGCGTTTCAGAACTTCCTGCGCGGGGACGGCACGCAACTCCAGATGGACGGCGTCTGCTTCACCATGCGCACTTATGTGGTGAGCGCGGGAAGACAGAGACTCCGATGTCACGCGCCCGGTGCGAGTTACGCGCTGCCTACCCGCGATGAAACTGGAGTTCAAGTCGGCGGTGGCCCCAGAGCGGCGGGAAGAGGATCGCCGCGAGCAGCGGTAGAGCGGATTTCAGATTTTCGATTTCAGATTGCGATCTGCAATTTGAAGTCAAAGAGAAATCAGCATCACGAAATCACATGCGTGATGCCGGTAAAGGCCTTCCCTAGATTGCTGGTACCGTGGAATCCCACCGTTGACGCAGAGAACACGCAAAGATGGGGCACCCGTGGTTCGAGCTCTGCCGCTGGGCAGCAAAAGGCTAGCGACCAGCGACTGACGACCAGCGACTACATCTCGATCCCCACGTAGCACACCCGGCCGATCAGGTAGTCGGCCGCGGATTTACGCCGTCGTCCATGGTCATGACTTCGATTGGGTAGGCCTGGTTGTGAGGGCGCAGAATCAGGTGGTTGCCGGCGACCTCGACGTACTTCACGGTGCAGTCTCCGTCTTTGGCGACGGCGTACATGTTGAACTCGCCCTTGCGATACGGCTTCAGCGAGTTGTAGTGCCGGTCGATGAGCACACTGGCGCCGGGCAGCAGACGCGGGTACATGCTCATGCCCTCGCGGGCGTCAGCGCGGATGATCACGAAACGCTCCCAGCCTTCGCGATCGCCTTCGATTTCCGGCCGCATCTTGCGCAGGAAGCTTTTCTTGAACTTCAACATTTCACGGACGTTCATGCTCATGATGAGCGGTTCGGTCGCGGCGATGGGGCCGTCCACCAGCAGGACGTTGTCGAACTCGTCGTCGGTGGGGGGCAGGATGCTGGCGCGCTTGTTGACCTCGGTGGGTTCGATGAGGTCGAGCACCGACAGGTGCTGCACGTTCAGCACTTTATCCATGCCTTCCAGGCTCAGGCCGCGCTTGCGGTTGAGGAAGTTGGAGATGTGGGCCTGCTTGAAGCCGGTCTGCTGGGCCAGGCGGATGCCGGTGAGCTCGCCCTCTTCAATGCGGTCCCAGAGCGTTTTGCGCAGGTTATCCTGCAGAGCCTTGAATTTCATGGGAAAAGTATAGCACCGACTTATAGCGTTGGGAGACGTCTGACATCGAT
>ERZ1370068.11198-contig-9833_pt1 | contig 71993 bp, 94 predicted proteins | sample MGYA00561227_ERZ1370068 | MGnify/ENA primary metagenome ERZ1370068 (study PRJEB38410, sample SAMEA6850437) | metagenome | study: Metagenomic assessment of the ecological functions of the soil: analysis of the soil microbiota associated with the... | reverse complement strand
AAATCTGGAGCATCCACTCGGACCGTGAGCTTGCCGAGCTGTTCCGCCCGGCCCTGCGCTGAGCGGTCGAGAGGACTGACCGATCCCCCAACTCCGGAGCCGAGCCACCGCGTGAGCCCGCCGCGCGTCACCGGCTGGAAGGCGTCGCCGAGCGCGCGCTCCGTCATCGGCGCGCAGTGAAACGGCCCGCGCGCGGGCGAGCGAGCCAGACCGCCTCGCGGCGCGCCGGGTCACGCGGCGTCCAGGAAGCGGCGCGACACGCGATCCGAGGGACGCGGATGATTCCTGGCGATCGGCCGCCGGGCCAGGTTCTCCTCGCGGGCGTCCCGAAGCACCTGAATCCATCGCAGGAGATCGTCGGGGCCCACGACGGGCAGGTGGAGCTCCAGGGCAGTCGTGCGCGGGGCCGAATCGGCGGCTGGATCTGCCGTCTCAGAGAGCCCTCCTCCCGAGGCCGAGCGGGAGGTAGAAGGCCGCGGTCATGGTTAAGCGGTCCGGCGGGGCGCTGGCTTCCGCCGCCGGCGAACGCTCGTGCTCGAGAGCAGCTCGAACGGCGAGCTGAGCAGCCGCGAGCATCCGGCGCCGAGTGGAGGCCGGCCTTCCATGGCGTAGCCGGTCGCCGACACGCGCGAGCCGATGTCCTCCGTCTGAATCGCGAGCGGGATCTCCGATGTTCGCGAGGATCGCAGTGGACGGGGATGCCGCGCGCTCGCCGTCCGGCTGCTCCGCCGAGGCGTCTCGGGGTGGAGCACGCGCGTGCGCGCAGGGCGGGATTCGCTTCCCAGGCTTCGGCGGACGCCCCTCGTGCGCGAGCGAGGAGATTGTCGCCGTAGAACTGGCTGCCCATTCTCAGCGCGCGCCGTATTCGTTGATCCACGGTGGCTCGGCGGGATGCCGAGCTTGCCGCTGGAACGCCGCCGCGACCTCGTCCCGCGTGAATTCCGCAGCGTTGTCCCTTCGCGCCGCCAGCGGCCCATCGCGCGCGAACTCCGGCGGCAGCGCGAACTCGCTCTGCCCGTTCAGCCTGCGAGCCGCTCGAAGTGGGCCAGCTGAAAAGCCCAAGCGTCGAAGCCGAGGAGGATGATCGGCGGGCCCTCCTCCGCCGACCGCAATGTCCAGTTGCGCCGCGTCCGTCGGTCCCAGCCGGGCTCCCGCTCGCGCATCGATCCACGTTCCGCCCGTCGTCCAGCTTTTCGACGATCCGATCCACCACAGAACCAGAGCGAGGACCGGGGCGCCTCCGCGCGACGGCGGCCGAAAGACGAGCGCCGGAAGTCGGGCGTCGTCCGGGAGCAGGTGCGCCGCGAAGCTTCGATGGCGAGGGGCCTCATGGGGCGCCGTCGATGATGAGCCGACACGCGCCCCGGCCGCGAGATCGTCGTCCCGCCTGCGTCTCGAAGGTGACGGCTTCAGCTCCCGGAGGTGGCGCCGCGCTCCAGATCGATGCGACTTGAACGCCGACGTCGGCATCCGGCGGACGTCACGCCAGCCCGCCGTCAGCGATGGATCGACGCCCAGGTGGCGCAGACAGTCGGCGTGCACGCCGGAAGCGCACGACGACTGGGCCCGGTATGGGAGTCGAGAGCGCCACCACGGCTCAAGTCGGTCATCCGCGACACTCCTGAAACGAAGCAGATCAAGTCGCCGAGGTTTCCATCGAGACTCGACGCCAACGTTTCACGCGCCATCACCGCGACCCCCGCGCCCGCTGGATTTCGCCCAGCTCGCACCCTATCGACGTACTCAAGACCGTCGTGGCACCGTGAGCGCGGCTAACAGATCATCGAGATGCGCCACCTAAGTCTCGTTTGCCTCGACCTCATCCCCTGGCGCTCTCGCAGCATCGATACCCACCGGCAACCTTCGACCACATCCAAGTTTCCATGTTGGGTGAGCATCAGATGATCCAGGCGTCGAGACGTCATCGGCGCAATCCAGTCCGCCTGGTCTCGCCGTTCGTCCGGCGTGGTCTTTCAGTAATCCACGTCGTTTATCCGTCAGACCTCCAGCCACCGATCTACTCGTCATCCGGAAGGGTCGCCTCCAGTTCCATCAAGACGTCGCTCAGCCGGACCAAATTCCCCTCTTTGCCGAGCGCGGTACGATGTCGAAGTCCCTGGCCTTTCGAGAGCAACCCTGCATAGCTTCGCTGCCACCGAGCCGACGACCACATACTGATTCGGTGGGCTGCAAGAGCCTGAATCAATTGTGGTACGTCGGGAGGTGCTGCGCCTGGTGCGTCCCGGGACTCGTCATCCTGAATACTGCATCGCGTCCGAAGATCCGGTTTCGCCACTCTCGAACGCGATCGCGGCCGCTTCCATCCGCGGACTGCGTCAACTGCACGAAGATCCCGGATCGGCTGGGAAAATTCGAAGCGCCGCGTGAGCACCGCCATGAATTCCTCCCACGGCTCGCCCAGGAGCAACGATCGATTGCGGACCCTCATCGCGGTCGAAGAGCAGCAACGTCCACACCCAGAATAACTTCGTTCAGGTCCCGACGCCGCCTGGGAGCACCACTGCGCCCGCTGGCGCCCCGGAGCAGACACTCGATCCGCGAGTGCAAGCTCGCCGCCTCGTGCACCTCGTCGAGATGGCTGTTGGGAGCCCGGCTCCCCGCGAACCACCCGAGCGTGCAACCGACGACGCGCCCGCCGGCGCCCTTCGCCCCGGACGCGACGGCCTGCCATCACACCGCCGTAGCCGCCGCAGCGCACCTCGGCGCCGACCGCCGTGCCAAGGCGGCGCCCAAATCCGCCGCGAGTCGGTAGTGGGGCGAATCGCGCTGGGCCTGACTGCTGCCAAAGACGACCACGGAATCTCGTTGTCATCACGTCGATTATACCGCCTCGCCGGCCGCCCATCGTTGGGGTCCCTTGGCGGTGGCGGTCACGGCCAACCACCGTGGTAGCATGGGGGTATGAGTCCGACGAAGGCGCCCCGCGTCGGGGGCGCTCTCCCGGGTCGTCCGCATCGCGCTCGCCCAGATCAATCCGACCGTAGGCGACCTGCCCGGAAACGCCAAGCAGCGTCATCGAGTTCATCGATCGCGCGCGCGCGGATGGGCACGCGACATCGTCGCCTTCCCCGAGCTGGTGCTGACCGGCTATCCGCCCGAGGACCTTCTCCTCCGCCCGGAGTTCCTCGACCAGAACCAGGCGGCCCTGGAAGAGGTGACGCGCAGCCACGCGGGCATCACCGCGATCGTCGGCTTCGCGCAGCGCGCCGGAGGACGTCTACACACCGGCGGCGATCGCGCACGACGGCGAGATCGCGGGCGTCTACCAGAAGAGCCACCTGCCCAACTACGCGGTCTTCGACGAGGTGCGCTACTTCCGCCCGGGCGCGAGACCCTTCGTCTGCAAGCGCGGGGCCTCTCACGTTCGGCGTGAACATCTGCGAGGACATCTGGCGTCCCGTCGAACCCGACGCCGTGCTCGCGGTCTCCGGCGACGCGGAGCTGGTCATCAACCTCTCCTCCTCTCCATTCCACGTGGGCAAGAGCGTCGGGCGGGACCGCATGCTGCGCGACGCGCGCCATGGACGGCGTCTCCGTCGTCGCGTTCGTGAACACGGTGGGCGGGCAGGACGAGCTGGTGTTCGACGGAAACAGCCGGATCTTCGGCCCGCGACGGCGACTGCTCGCGCTGCGCCAGGCGTTCGAGGAGGACCTGGTCGCTCGTCGACATCGATCGTCGACGCAGGTTTCAGCGCCCGCCTCAAAGACCCGCGAAGCCGCGAGATGTCGCAGCGCGAGGATGCCGCCGAGCCGCTTCCGATCGTGACGCTGCGCCCGATCGTCGCCGCCCACCGCCCGCCGATCAGCCGCGCCCGATCGAGACGCCGTCGGGCGTCACGGGAGATCTACGAGGCGCTGATCCTCGGGACGCGCGACTACGTCCGGAAGAACGACTTCGACCCACGTGCACTCTGGGACTGAGCGGCGGGATCGACTCGCGCCCTGACCGCCTCGATCGCGGTCGACGCCCTGGGCGCCTCGAAGCGTCACGGGGTGTTCATGCCGTCGCCACTTCACGCGAGCGGGCGAGCGAGGAGGATGCCGCGGCGCTCGCGAAGAATCTCGGCATCCAGCTGCCTCACGCTTCCGATCGCGGAGGAGATCGCGGCGTACAGAGAAACGCTCGCGCCCGTCTTCTTCGTGCGATGCCCGAGCGACGTCACCGAGGAGAACATCCAGTCGCGGATCCGCGGCAACCTCCTGATGGCGCTCTCGAACAAGTTCGGCTGGCTGGTGCTGACGACGGGGAACAAGAGCGAGTACTGGTCGGCTACGCGACCCTCTACGGCGACATGGCGGGCGGCTTCGCGGTCCTGAAGGACGTCCCGAAGACGCTGGTCTACGACGATCGCGCGCCATCAGGAACGCGGCGCGCGGGCCCGGCCGCTGGATCCCGGAGCGCACCGATCGACGCGCGAGCCGACGCGCAGAACTTCGGCCCAGGTCAACAGGATACGGACACGCTTCCCGCCGTACGAGGTCCTCGACCCGATCCTCAAGGCGTACGTCGAGGAGGACTGGGAGGTGGAGCGGATCGTCGCGATGGGATACGATCGCGCCCTCGTTCAGCGGGTCATCCGCGATGGTCGACCGGGCGGAGTACAAGCGCCGTCAGGCGCCCCCGGGCATCCGGATCACCCCGCGAGCCCTCGGCAAGGACCGCCGACTTCCGATTACGAACCGCCACCAATCGTGGCGTGACTGACGTGACCAAGCGTCCGAAAAATCCGGAGGGAGGATCGAAGTGAAGAAGCTGGCCGAGGCCGCCGCGGGCGCTGACGACAGATCGCTCCCGCCGTGACGACGTCTCCTGCGACGCGACTCTCCTGACGCACCTCAAACAACCACGCCGAGGACCAAGAGGAGCCGAAGTGACCAAGCACCCTATCCGACCGTCAACCTGGAGCCGTTCCTCACGCGCGCGCGACCGAAAGGGCGTCGAAGCGCGTGATCCGGGATCGGTCCGGCGAGATCGCGTTCGTCCGCGAGGACGCGTACTTGCTCTGTTCCGACGCATCCGAGGCCGGCATTCCGCTCTATAACGTGGGTCGTCGGTTTCGCGTTCTCGGGCCCGGACGGCATCACCGAACAGGAGCGCTGGATCGCGCCGTTCGACGTCATCCACCGCTCCGCGGGAGAATCCGAAGGACTTCGACGGGTTCATCCTTCCGCTCGAGTGAGCTTGATCTCACGACCACGGTCTCTATCTGAAGTTCGCGCCGAAGCATCAGCGAGTCTGGGCGTCAACGACCTGGCGGCGACATCCTGCTCCGGCGCGATGCCAAGCAGAAAGATCCGACGGTCGGGCCTGGTCCTCAACTCGTTCAACACCGTGATCACCGGCCGCGCCAAGCGCCTCGTCACGCGCACGATCTACGACGAGCATCGCGCGGACGTGAAGGAAGGCGCTGGGCCTGGCTGAAGGCGCTCGAGGCGGTCAACGAAGGCGAAGACCCTGATCTCCCACTTCGCTGCGCCGGCGTCCAGTACACGCAGAAGGGGAACGTCCCGTATCTCAAGAAGACGTCGCAGGTGAATTTCTTCCCGCCTGACGACCTGAGATGCGGGTGATCGCGAAGGCGATCGAGGAGCGCTTCCAGGAGCGCGGCGTGGAAGCGCGCGCCGCACGTCACGATCTCTCTCGCTGATGGGCGTGCCAAAGACCGAGGCCGAGTACCGAGCGATTCCTGCTGCGGCTCAAGCGGGCGCGGCGTCTCGGCCGCAGAAGCTCGGGCCTTCCCGGCCACGCCCAGCGACTCGCGCCTGTGGGATCCCGGAGTCGAAGGCCGTCGTCACGTCCAACTTCGTCTACTTCGCGCCGCTCACAGGATCTGGCGGAAGAAGTCACGATCCTCACGATCAACACCGACTACCACGGCGAGGTGAAGAGCCGCGGCGTGCTCTCGCCGCTCATGGCGATTCTCTCGCAGGTCGACATCATCTCGGCGCACGCGGGCGCCGCGGTGCTGAACCGCAAGGGACCGCGACCACGTTCACCGGGCCGACCGGCACCGGCAAGACGACCGCCGGCGCCTTCTGGGCCGAGAGAAGAACGAGCGCTACCGCCGCGAGGAGCTCGAAGCGGCGCTACCGCCTCGATCTGGAGCGCGAGGGACAGAGCGGGCGGTGACCTGGAAGAAGCGAGCTGGATCGCGCTTTCCCGAATGTCGGGATCCTCTGCCAGGAAGACTGGATCGAGATCCTCCACGACGAGAGACGCGGCTGGGTCTTCTGGTCGACCGAGCGTTGCCTCTACGCGCGGACGGGCGGCTTCCCTGGGCTCAAGTTCGTGCTCGCCGAGAACACGCCGATCTTGGAAAACGTGACGGCGGACTTCCGGCGGCGCCCGCTCGATCGACTCATTGGGGCGGATCACGCACGACTACTTCCCCGAGCGGATCTTCTACGACCCGACCTGGGGCCACCTCCTCTACGACCGCACCTCGCGGCCGATCGCCGCGAACGTCTTCCTCGAGAGGAATCCCAACCTCGACTTCTGCGTCAAGCGTGTCTGGCGCCGACGAGGCGATGAAATGGCTCCTGATCGGCCGCACGCCGGGTGGAAAGTACGAGCCGCTCTACAACGCCTACCCCGATTTCAGCGGGCTATTGATGACCTACGGGATCGTCGGCGACAAGCTGGTCGAGGCGGTCAAGGCGGCGGAGCACGGCGACCTGGCAAGATTGGGCAAGGGGGACGCGACGCTGGGGCGGGCGATCTACGACAAGCTGAAGATCCAGCTCGATCTCTGGCGCGAAGAACTGCGCCCAGGTGCCCACCTACATCGTGAACGGGCGGCGGGCCTCGAGCTATGACGCAGGACATGAACTGGCTCCTCCGAGCACCCGGAAGCCTTCGGCGGATTGGCAGAAAGTCACGACCGTGGAATTCCAGGCCCACATGGGCGAGAAGTACGGCGTGACCTACAACGACCGGGGCGCCTGGACGCACATCACCGCGGCGCAACGCGCCGCGCGCTAGCGCCTGGCCGGCTCCGGGCGCGGCCGCTTCGGGGCCGCTCAGCGGAGCATCAAGATCGAGCGCCGAAGCCGAGCCGGATCCCAAGAGCCTCGTGACCCGAGCCCAGTAGCGTCCCGGACGATAGTCTCCGCCCCTGCTCGTCGCGGCCATCCCAACGAAGCCGCGCGGCCGGCGCCGCCCTTGCGCCCCATCGAGCAGCGTGCGGACGAGCCTTCCTGCACATCGTAGATCTCGATCCGCATCGGACCCGGAGCCGGCCCCACGCCCGCGGCGCGTGATCCGCGCTCCGGTCCCGGCCGCGTCCCACCTCGACCGAACCAGAACACCCCGCCGCCTTCCGATGGGATTACGCGTCACGTCGAGCGTCGACCCGATAGGGCGGCGGTCGACTCCACCTCGACAGCCGTGATCGGGGCCGTACCCGGCCGGAGCGAGAGAACGCGGCCCCGTCGCTCACGAGGAGATCGGGAATCGGGCCCGAGGTCCCTCGAAGCAGAGCGCGGAGGCGCTGCTCGTGATCGACTGGTGCGACGCGACCTCGAGCGGCGGCGCCCGTCGCCGCCCAGGCGACGCCTCGTCCGAGCGACGACAGGCGCCGTATACGGGGGCCCCGCTGCCGGGGCGATGCGATCGAGAAATGCAGCTCCCGGGCGGATCGCATCAGCGCGACGCCGCTCGCTCCCTCCGCCACGCCGAGCGTGCCGGTCCACGCCCCGCGATTCCGATCGCGGGGCCCAGCGTCTGCTGCGCAAGAACGAGGCCTCGGCGCCGTAGCGCGATCGAAGACGGTACTCGGCTGATCTGCACTCCTCCGGCGGCGGCCGCTACGGCGACGTAGGTGCTCTCCGCGAATCCGAGAGATCCAGGCGAGATCGCGCGGTACGGCGCTCCCACGCCGACGAGACGGATCGCCCCGCGCGGCGTGAAGGTGACGCGCGGCCGGACATCGCTCGAGACGACGGACAGCCGGTAGACGGAGACGCCGGCGGCGCCGTCCGCGATGACGAGGTCGCGACCGATCCGCCGCGGACCTCCAGATCGAGGCGCCTCCCGGCCTGGCGAGCGAGCCCGACGCGAACGGCGGATCTCCGACCGTAGTCGAGCGCCGGCGTCGACGTCGATGGCGCACGACGCCCCGTCCGGTCCCGGCGACCGACGGCGGCGGCACTATATGCGGAGGAAACCGGAATCGATCCGCTGTCGGCGTCCGCGACGAGGGCGGCACGGTGCGCCCGGAAGGACGCGGATCCAGGCCGCGTCGGTCGCGAACCCCGAGAGCGGGATCGTGCGGAGAATGCCGGTCGTCGATCCCGTTCCCGTCCACGTCGAAGAAGTCCTCCCACGTTCCGAACGGCGGATCCTCGAGCACGCGGAGGTCGAGGAGCATGAGCCCCGCGCGGCCCGCGGCCAGAAGGCCGACGTCGCAGCGTATCGCCCGCGGCCGAGACGAAGCCCGGGGATCACCAGCGAGCGCCGCGGCGTAGGCGGGAATTCGTATCGGTCCCAGCGAGTGCGATCGTCGACGCCGTCCCCGTTGGTGTCGACCATTATCGCGATCGAGTCGATCGAGACCTCGCGCATCACGCGCACGCCGGTCAGCCCCGACGGGATGAGCCGGTACGCCCGAGCGGGCAGCGAAGCGCCGAGCCGTCCCGCCCCGCGACCGATGCGTCGAAAGGCACCAGACCGACGGGCACGAGCGCCGGGCAGTCGCCAGCTCGCTGCGGGGCCGATGACGATCGCCTGCCCTCACCGACCGAGACGCCGGCCGCGGCGGATACGCTGCGCTGATCCTGAATGAATTCAGGTTGTCCGCGTACGGCGTTCGACGCGAGGGTGGTCGGAGCCGTCATCGTGATCGTGCCCCGCGGGGAGGGTCTGCTATCCGTGAAACCTCCAGCGAATGATGGCGCCGAAGTTGTTCGCATCGGGGGTGTCGGCGCGGTTCAGGTCCGACTCACCTCGGCCGACCCGATGATGCTGTGGATCTGGCAGCTCATGCTGCCCGATGTACCGGCGACCGCGCGAAACGATCCCGGAACGGGCTTCACCTCCGGCCTGCCGAGCGTCGCCGCGTAAACACCGCCGCGGCTCTTGGCCGCGCGTCCCCGCCAGCGCAGTCAACTCTGATCAGAGGTGAGAAACCCGCGCCGTGTCGGCCGTGTCGGACAGCGGTGACCGTGCAAGTCGACCGTTCCGTGTTCCCTCGGTGGAGTCGCGAGAGAAACCCGGCGGGCTGGGGTCACGGCCAGCGCGGGAACTCTCCCGTGAATGATGCCGACAGAATAGGCTCGCGGGCGCGCTGCTGCGCTCATGACGACGAGCTTGAGCACTGCGGAGGCGGGCGCCAGCGCCGACGCTCGGCAGGAACGCGGTCACGGGCCGGGGCGGAATCCAATCGAAGTATGGCCGCCGGTGTCGAATTCAACGCGAGGACGTAACGCCAGCGCGGCGCCTGCCGCCAGAAAGAAACGGGGCCGGCGTGGACCGCCGGCCCCCACGAGACCGAATGTGCACAGGCCTACTTCAGAGATTGTGACCACGGTATTCTTCGTGAACGTCGGCTCCATCTCGATCCGGGCGTAGTAATTCCCGGATGCGACGGAGCGGCCGAGGTATCGTCAGCGACCGTCCCAGATCGCCGTGCATGGCCCGGCTCCCTCGTTTCGCTCAACAAGCGTCCGCACCAGCCGTCCGCTCACGTCGTAGATCCTCAGGCGCACATCCTGGGAACCCAGGTTCCTCGGGATGGCGGTAGAGGCAACTTCGCGATCGGATTGGCGGGGTTCGGCCCCGTTCATCACGAAGTTGTACTCTGTTCGGATTGATTCCGCCTGGCGAGCGTGGTGGCCGCGCCGGACGACGCCGCAGGCGTCACGCTCGCGTCCAACCTGTACGTCAACGGAGAGCGGGATTCTCGTGGGCACCGGTCGGGTTCAGGCCAGCGATCCGTAGAAGTCCGTGACTCGGACCACGAACTGCTGCGGCTTGCCCTGTCCTGGCTGGCCCCCGGGGCCGGCGGCGGCGCGGTGAACATGAGGCCGAGGGTCGAGCCCGGTGAAATCGTCGCTGAACGCGAGGAGGTTCTTCCCGTTCTTTGTCCCACGGGAACATGACGTAGTCGGGATCGTTCCTGCCGTCCAGCGCGCCCGTGGGGTCGCCGCCACGTCGATCGGTCGCCCGCCTACCCCGAGACCGTGAAGGAAATCCGACTCGCCGGCCGGCGAGTAGGTCTCGGGGCGATTCACCGCGGGATAGCGTGAGAGCCGCGATGGCCGAGTTCTTCCGTTGTCGAGCCGTTCGGCTCGTCCGCGTCCTCGCTCAGACCCGTGATCGCGACGTTCGACCGCAGGCTGTTGCAGGAGATTGTCGTCCGGTCGCCTGGCTCAGACCAGATCATCGAGCGGCGTCGTTGCCGGTGGCCCGGGCGTCAGCTTGATGCTCGTCGCACCCTCGCCGACCGACGCGAGCGTGGAGTACGTCCCGGTGCGCCCGCCGAGACGCATAAGATCAGAGTTCATCGTGGCGAGCGAACCGCCCGTCATCGGGAAGCCGTCGGCTTCCGAGTGTCGGCCGGCTCGATATTTTTGCATACGAGAACTCCGTGTAATCGGTGACGCCGATTCGCACCGAGGTTCGCCGGGGCCACGATCGGCGCGACCCTGCCGGAGATCCGACATCTGGCACTGTCATGCTCACCGACGATGTTCCGGTCGTGATGATGATGCCCGGCGCCCGCCGGTCCCGCGCTCGCCGGCAGCGTGTACGAGTTCTGCGATAGTGTCCGCTGCTCCATCGTCACGAAGTCCATGCGCAGGAACGGGAAGTTGTTCGGGAAGCCCGGGGTCGCCTGCGACGGGAACTGAAGCGCCGCAGAAGAAGGTCTGGTTCGCCGCGTTGACCGGGCCAAGTTGAGCGGCACCGGTGTTCACGCCGTTGGGCTCCCGGTGAACGGGGTCTGGATGAAGAGCGGGTTCGCGATGTCCGGGAGTCCGGTCGTCTGGTCCAGCAGCCGCAGAGCTGCGCGCTCAGGAAGGGCGCCGGCATCGCCGTTGAACGTGAACGACGGGAACTCGACGTTGTTGATCGTGTACGGCGGGCGAACGGCGGATCGAAGCCGAACCGCGAGGTACCCCGTGCTCCGGAACGTCACGACGTTCTCGAACGCGCCGTACTGCGCGCGATCGTCACGCTGGCCAGGAACGTGTTCGTGATGAAGTCGACGCCGCCGGTGTTGGCGCCGCGCCGCCACCGAGATCGTCGGAGAAGTCGTTCGGCGTCATCGGTGAATGCCTGTTCCCGCTCTCGCCTCGCGCCGTTCCAGAACTCCGGCTCGAAGTTGATGTCGATGCCGGCATAGGGGCCGCCGACGTTCGCGTCCGCGGCGGCCGTGGATTCCGTCAAGCGGAATGATCGCGATGGCGTAGTCGCCCGGCGGGAGGCCGTGGATCGTGTATCGCCCTGGCCGTTCCGCAGGCGTCAGCTCGCCCGAGATGGCGCTGATCTCATTGGCCAGGCGAAGGATCGGACAGGAGAAACGCTTCCACGTGCGCGCCGAACGTAGCCGAGCTGTGCAGCCGCTCACCACGGTTCCCGACACCTGGTGCCGGTCGGGCGCCGAAATCGACGCGCCCGGCGAGAGGCCGCCCGGACGCTGACGCGGACTCCGGATAGAATCGTGGAATTCCCGGCGCGATCAGTCCAGCTCCAGCGTGCGCTGGCTGATGTTGTTCGAGATGAAGGGGATCATCGTCGCGCCGGTGTTCTGGTGTGGTCAGGCCGAAACAGTGCGTCCGCGGCCCCCCAGGCGTGACCACGACTGAGAGCGCGCAGGGTGAGGGGAGCCGGATTGCTCGCGGTGGGCTTCGTATACTGCGGCCTGATGGCTCCGGCCGGCAGCGCCGCCACGGTCGTCTACGTCGGGAACGCCGAGAGCAACGAGATCATCGTGCTCCAGCTCGACCGCCGGAACGGCGACCTGACCGTCGTGGAGAAGGTGTCGATCCCGGGCATCGAGAAGCCCGGTGGCTCGACGCCGATGGCGGTGAGCCCCGACCGCCGCGTGCTCTACGTGGGCACGCGGGGCGAGCCGAAGGTCGCGGCCGGGTTCGCCATTGACCCCGCGAGCGGCCGCCTCCGGCACGTCGCCAGCGGTCCGCTCGCCGACAGCCTGGCCTACATCGCCCTCGACCGCACCGGCCGCTTCCTCCTGGGTGCATCGTATCCCGGGCACAGGGTCACGGTGAATCCGGTCGGGCCGATCGGCACCGTCCAGCCGCCGACCCAGATCCTGCCCGGCTATCCCAACGCGCACTCGATCCTCGTCGATGCGGCGAACCGTCACGTGCTCGTGCCCACGCTGGGCAACGATCGGATCAGCCAGTTCACGTTCGACGCGGCGACCGGCATCCTTGCCCCGGCCACGCCGCCGGCCACCGAGGTGAAGGCCGGGGCCGGGCCCCGCCACGTCCGCTTCCATCCCCGCGGCACACCTGTCTACGTCGTTGGCGAGCTCGACGCTGCCGTCCACGTGTTCGACTACAACGCCGGGAACGGCCGGCTCACGGCGAAGCAGTCGGTCAGCGCGCTGCCCCCCGGGTTCCAGGGCAAGCCGGCGGCCGCCGACCTCCATGTCACCTCCGACGGCCGATTCCTCTACGCCTCGGAGCGCACCTCGAGCACGCTGGCGGCCTTCCGCATCGACCCGGCCCGCGGCACCCTCACGCCTATCGGCAGCGTGCCGACCGAGCAGGAGCCGCGAGGGTTCGCCATCGATCCATCCGGACGTTACCTGCTGGCCGTGGGCCAGCATTCCCACGCGATGTCGAGCTACGCGATCGACCCGACCAGCGGCCAGCTCGGCAAGCTCCGCGAGTACCCGATGGGCCGGAACCCGAACTGGATCGAGATCATCGATCTGACCTGAGGGACACCCATGCCTCGGAAAGAAATCGTGAGGGCCGACCTGGCGGTCGCGAACACCAACCTGTCGCCGGCCACGAAGTTCGGCAACCTGGTGTTTGTCGCGGGCCAGACCGGGCGGCACCCGGTGACCGGCGAGCTCGGCCGGGACATTCGGGAGCAGACCCGGAACGTGCTCGAGCGCATCAGGGTGATCCTGGCCGCCGCCGGGACCTCGCTCGACAACGTGCTGAGCGCGATGACCCACCTGACCCGGGTCGAGAACCTGGCCGCCTACAACGAGGAGTATGCGAAGTACTTCCCCACCGACAAGCCGGCGCGGACCACCGTGACCGTCGCCGCCCTGAACCAGCCCGAGCTGCTGGTCGAGATCACGGTCATCGCGGGCATCCCGGGTTGACGGGTCTGCGGATCTTCAGGCCCGCCACGCACCAATCGCGCCACGTTGGAACCAAGGGCGCCCGCTCCGATAATGCCAATGCTCATGCGTCACGTCCGAGAATCAGTGTGGAGGCTCGGCCCGCAATCATATGGGTCGGCGCGTTCGTCGGCCCCGTAATGATCCGCGGCATCACCGATGCGTCGGCCACACGCAAGCCTGTAAGGCCGTGCACGCGGAGTTGTGGGTCGACGACCGCGAGTTGTATCCACGCCCATTTTGCATGTGCCGACGGGATGTCCGAAGCTCGCCGAGCCAAGCCGGGCAAGTTCCCGGATCTCCTCGGCGGTCGCCTTGGGGCCAGGGCATGACTTCAATCTCGCGCACACCGTCAAAGGCATGCTGATTGCCAAGCTCACGCGCGGCTTCGATGGCGCGCACGATGGCCGCAAAATCGTGATCCGTGCCGAGATAGTTGCCATCAATCACGGCCGCATCCTCAAAGTTGTTGCTTGCCAGGCGGACGGAGCCTCTGCTCGTCGGCTGCACCAGTGCTGGCGCAATCGTGAATGCGTCCGCCGGGGCGCTCCAAAGCGCGTGGCTGTTTCGGGTGTTACCGCGGGTAGTTGTTCAAGAACAAGATTGATATCGGTATCGCCCGAGGGACCGCTCGATAAGTATGCCTCCGCCTCGACCGCATTGCTGTCAGCGGGCCGGTCCGGCATCTTACCTTTGTACTTGAATACGACGCCGGACACGAGCACATGGTCCTGCAGATTCTCGCCAACTCCGGGCAGGTTCTCGACGACGTCAATTCCAAGGCTGCGAAGTGCCTTGGCTTCCCCACGCCCGAGAGCATCAGCAGCTTCGGGCTGCCGATGGCGCCGGCGGCAAGGGATCACTTCCTTGTCTGCTCCGATGTCCTTTACCACGCCGTCCGTGTTGATCTTGACGCCCACACAATGAGTGCTCTTGAAGTTCAGTTTCACTACTGTGGTATTGAGCAGCAGAGTTATGTTCGGCCTCGACAACACAGGCCGCAGGAAGGCGCGAGCAGCACTCACGCGGGTCCCATCCGCGGCGATGTTCATGTTGATGTATCCGGCGCCGGGGACCATCGGTCCGTTCACGTCATCCAGAATGGGCATGCCCATCTCGCGGGCTGCGTTGATGAAGGCTGGCGCTGTGGGGTGAGGATCTTTTGGACGACGGATGTGGATGGGGCCGCCGGCTCCACGCCAGGCATTGGCGCCGCCCTCCCAGTCCTCCTGACTCTTGAAGACCGGAAGCACGTCGGCGAAGGCCCAACCCTTGGCTCCGTTCTGTCGCCCACCCGTCGTAGTCCCGTTGCATGCCGCGTGTCCATACCATGGCATTGATGCTGCTGCCGCCGCCAAGTACATGACCGAGGGCCATATTGAATGTGCGATTGTTTAATCGCGGCGACGGGTTGACGGGTAGGTGGTAGTCGAGCGGCCCGCCGACATTGTAAAACCAGATGCTCGGGTTCGCGATCGTCGGCGCGTCGTCTGGTCCTCCAGACTCGATGAGGAGGACTTGCGCGCCGGACGCGCGACAATTCAGCCGCAAGAACCGAACCGGCCGCGCCCGCTCCCACAACGATGAAGTCGTAGTGACTCTGGATGTCTTTATTCGATGTGTCGATCATTGTTGGATCTCCCGATGTCTAAAAGCCGAATTCCGCCATGGCAAAGATCTTCGCCAAAGGCCTCATTCAGGACTGAAATAGCTTCTGGTCAATGAACGTGTACAGCCTTGACACGCGACCATCACGCTCTTCGAGGAAGTCTGTTCCCGTGTAGTGGAACGGTTGACCTGGCATCCCGCTTCCCCACCGGCAAGTCGCTACATTGTGCATGATCTGGATCTCACCCGTGACCGTGTAGCGGTATTCTGGGAAGTGTTTGCGAATCTCTGTAGCCGCTTCATTGATACCCTCGCGGCCCACAATGCGACCGCCGGGATGAATCCAAAGGCAATCTTCGGTGTAAGACTCCGCGAGCAATGCCGCACGCTTGACGGGATCGAGCTCTATAAAAATCTCATTGAAGTTGCGCATAAGCAGTTCAGAGGAAGTTGCCTTCATAAATGGATCCTCCTTGAACATCGTGCCGTTGGCTCGTCAAGCATTGAACATCGCTAACCTACTCAGCCTTAGGCTTCAACCTCTTGTCCCGAGGGATCGCTGTGAAACCGTGTTGCGCCGCCTGTTGGGAACGAACCCGCAGTGCCATAGCTGCCTTCGACAAACTGGATGTACGCGACCTGGTCGCTGCCACAGATCCCACAGAGCTCGACATCCACGAGCACCTGGTCGGCACGCGGCGTCGGCACGGAACGCCGCTCGAGGACCAGCCGGCGCTCGGCGGTCAGCACCATCGCCGTCATCTCAGGCATCGGGTCGACCCCTTCGCGTTCGCCTTCAGGACGTTCGCCCGAGTTCGCGTTCGGCTTGGAGCCAATCGTCCAGCGCGCTGCCTGGTTGATCGCCGCGTTCGAGATAGAGTTCGTAAGCGCGGCATCTGATTGCCTCCTCGTCACGCGACGCGTTCCCGACCGGAACGCGTCGCGGCTCCGCCGGGGCGGGCTTGTCTGCCTCCTCGTATTCGCGCTTCGCTTTGATGTCGTCGACATGCTCGGCTCCTCTGCCATTTCGTTCGAAGTCAACCCTGCAACTGCAATGTTGTGGACCTATCGAGACGGAGCGTCTGCAGAGCTCCACCCCAGGCGAGGACCTCGTCGAGCATGGCCGTCACGGCCGCCTCTCGGCGCCGGACCTGGTGTGAACGTGCTGAAGTTCTCAAAGTCGGAAAATAGCGAAAGGAGTACCTGAGAGCGGACGTCCGCCACGTGCAACTCCGCCATCACCAGTCGGAGCTGTTCGACCGCCCGCGATCCGTTCGCGTGACCCCCGTAGGACACGAACCCGGCGGCCTTGTGATTCCACTCGCGGAATAGATAGTCGATGGCATTCTTCAGTGCTGCGGGGATCCCGTGGTTGTATTCCGGAGTAACGAACACGAAGGCGTCGAACTCGGTGATCTTCGCCGCCCAGGCCCTGGTATGGGGGTGGTGGTACTGGCCCAGACTCGGCGGCAGCGGTTCGTCCAGTAGCGGCAGGTTGAAATCCATCAGGTCGATGAGTTCAAACGTCGCGTCGGTCCGTCGCCTCGCAATGTCATAGACCCACTTGGCCACGGCTTCGCCGTTCCGCCCAGGACGGGTACTGCCGAGAATGATGGCCACATTCAGCATCTCGGTGTCTCCTCTCTCGCCTGCGTCCCGTGCGCCGAGCCGGTGCCGCGACGATGGCTGATCGTGTGAAGGCTGCTCCGTATGGCGATGATCCAGATCTCTCATATGTCTTGATATCAAGTGACATGAATATGATATACTACTCGTCAAGGCATATTCGGACGTCAAAAGAGAGGGCGGATCCGAGCGCGATGCGGCAGCAGAACACGGACAGCTCGGGCATACACACCTGGCTGGTGCTCATGAAGGCGCATCGCACTCTGGCGCGTCACGCGGTGCGCAGCATCGAGATGCGTCGACATGGGCCTCTCGGACTTCGCGATTCTCGAGGCGCTGCTGCACAAGGGGCCACAGGCCGTGAGCGAGCTGGGCCGCCGGATCGATCTCACCAGCGGATCGATGACGACGGCCATCGATCGGCTCGAGACGCGCGTCGGCTGGTCAGGCGAACCGATCACGCCACCGACCGACGCGCCTGGGTGATTCACCTGACGCCCGAAGGGAAGGCGCTGATCACGAAGGTCTTCGCCCGACATGAGGACGCGATGGAGCGGGCGATGCACGGCCTATCGAGAACGGAACGCGCGACGCTGACGAATCTCCTCAGACGGCTCGGCACCACCGCCGAGGAACAGCTGAGGCAGGGTCTCCCAGAAGGGTCGCACGTAAGAGGCCGGCGCGCGGGACGGCCCGAGGCGATGACGCTAAGAGCTTTGGGCCGAATTCAACCCTCGCGTATCGGGCGGTCCGGCGCCAGTGAGCCGTCCCGATCCACTCGGAAGCGTGGTGGCCACCACGCGCTAAGTCCGTATGTCACGACCGACGTGGTGGTCGCCCTTTCAAGAACAGAGACGCGGATTCGAATCCCGTTGGCCACCACCATAGTTGGCTGTACCGGTCACTGTCGGGAGCAGGGAACGTCGGTCATTCAGGTGAGCGCGGGCTGCCACGGGCGGCCTCAGTGACTCTGGCTCACGAGTTCGCGGAACGCCAGTGCGCCGGGATCCCGAGTGGGTCCGCTTCGTGCCAGATCAGGAGCTGCTGGTAGGGAGGGGCGCACCCGGCATCGGCAGGATCTGCACTGGGGAGCATCGTGCGCAGATTCACGTTCCGTCGTTCTGGAGATCCCCATGCTGCTCGCGCTCGCCTCGTACGTCTCGACCGCCCAGGCGAACACGCCGCACTGCAACCTCGACCTGTTGTACCACGACGGAAGAGCGCATAGCTTGGACAAGCGCTTCCTCACGGGGTTGTCTTCGTCTCGCGCCGCGGCGCACACTCGTCTGACACTTCCGCGAGCGCGAACCTGGAAAGCGTGGACGGGGTGCCGCCGGGAGAGGCGCGCATGGCGTGGGGCGAGCATGGCACCAAGCAGGTGGCCCATGATGAGACACTGAGAAGTTGGGGCGGAGAGCTCGCTCTGGGGGCCCGGCGCCTCCCTGTTCACTCGAAGGCGCCGTGGCAAACCCGCGGTGGCAAACCGCCCCGTAAGTCAGCGCGGCTAAAGCCCTCGTCACCGCCTCTTAAAGACCGAAACCTGCCGCCGGCCCCGTCACCGGAACCGCTTCGAAAGCAGGCCCCGCCGTCGTCCGCGAGGGGAGGGGGCGCCTCCCGACGTCCCTGCCGGCGCGGCGACCGGGCAGCCGACCGTGCTCGTCGGTCATCACGCCGCTCGCGAACCGGGCGCGACCGATTGCTCACCCCGGTGTCTCGAACGCCCTGGAACAAACTTCGCGCTCGGCGACTAAGGGGGCGCGGGGGCTTGGAGCGACCCGGATCGGGATTGCCAGGATGACGGTGCTTCGATGACAATCGCACTGTCATGCCTACGCATCCGACCGCCACGCACGAGAAGGCGCTGGCGCTCAACCTCGACAAGAGCAAGTACGGCACGATCGCGGAGATCGGCGCGGGGCCAGGAGGTGGCGCGCTGGTTCTTCGTGGTCGGGGCGCGGCGGGCACGGTGGCCAAGACCATCTCGGCCTACGACATGGCCGTCGGCGACGCGATATACGGGCATGCGCCGCGCTACGTCAGTCGCGAACGCCTGCAGGCCATGCTCGAGCACGAGTTCAGCCAGCTCCTCGAAGGGCTGGGCGACACGCGCGGCGCCGCCACCACGTTCTTCGCGTTCGCGGACTGCCGTGGCCACGCGCGCGTACAAGCGCGCTGAGAACGGACGGGGCTGGATCGGCATCCGGTTCCAGCGACAACCGGGCGAGCCGCCATCGGACGTGGTCGTCCACGTTAACCTCAAGGACACCACGGCGAGGCTCCAGCAGGAGGCGCTAGGCGTCGTCGGCGTCAACCTGATCTACGGCGGCTACCACTTGCATGCGGAACCGTCAGCGCTGATCGGCTCCTTGATGGACGAGCTGTCGCGCGACCGCGTCGAGGTGGACATGATCAAGCTCGCCGGTCCGGCTTTCGACGGCGTGGACAACCGGCTCGCATGAGCCTCCAGCTCGTCGAGCAGGGCCTGACCGATGCTGCGATGTTCACGGCGGCCGGCGAGGTCGTACCAACCGTCCGAGGTGCTCTACAAGAAGCCCGTCCTTGTCGAGCGCGGCAGCTTCCGGCCCGTGACCAGGCTGACGCTCGATCTGCTCGACGGCGCGCGCGCGCAGTTCGTCGAGGACCGGAAGTGAAGGGGCAGGAGCGCCGGTGGTGCTCATGGAAATGACGCTGCGCAGCCTCTCCGAAGGTGCGCAAGTGGACCACGCGGATTTCCTTGCGCGGGCCGACCTCCTCCGCGCCCTCGGCTACGACGTGCTCATCTCGCGGTTCGAGGCGTACTATCAACTGGCGGAATACCTGAGCGCCTACACCGACCGCCCTCATCGGGCTCGCCCTCGGGTTGCCGAGCGTCGCCAAGATCGCAGACGAGCGCTACTACGAGGCGCTGAGCGGTGGCGTGCTCGAAGCCACGGGCCGGCTATTCAAGCGGTCGGTCAAGATGTACGTGTACGCCACGCAGCTCGATCCCGCCACGGGACGCGTAATGACCATCGAGACGCTGCCCGTGAAGGCCGGGTGGGAGCATCTCCGCGACTACCTGCTTGAGGGGGCGCCTCCAGCCGGTCCGGCGCTACGACGAGCGCCTGCTCTCGATCTTGACCAAGAACGTGCTCGCCCGCATCCAGTCCGGTGACGCCACATGGGAGACCATGGTTCCTCCCGTCGTCGCCTCCACCATTAAGCGCCCAGCGTCTCTTCGGAGTCCGGACTTGACATGGGCTTGAGGACTTCTAAGCAGATCGCCGCGTGCCTCGAAGGGAGGGCGAGCGCATGGGTGCCACAACCCAGGCCCCTTGGCCTCACGATCCCGCCGTCGGTGCTCGCGCGGGCGGACGAGATCATCCAGTAGTGAACCGGCGAGCTTTCGTCGCTGGCTCCCTCGGCCTTCTCGCCGCCCCGCTGGCAGCCGAGGGGCAACAACGCCCGAGCGTCGCCCGGGTCGCCTTTCTCGAGGGTGGCAACCTGGAAAGCGACCTGTGGCAAGCCACCCGCGACGGTCTGCGCGAGCTCGGCTACGTAGAGGGAAAGAATCTCATCATCGAATACCGCTCGGCCAGCGGACAGTTCGATCGGGTCCCGAGCTCCTCGCTGAGCTGATCCAACTACATGTCGATGTCATCGTGACGATCGGTGATCCAGTCGTCTCTGCGGCCAAGCAAGCCACCAGCACCATCCCCATCGTCATGGCGGGATCCGGCGACCCCGTCGGTCGCGGATTCGTCGCGAGCCTGGCACGGCCAGGCGGCAACATCACAGGGATATCGAATCTCGCCGTTGCGCTGACAGGCAAATGGCTCGAGCTCTCCAAGGAAGTGGTCCCCCGAATTTCGGGGGTGGCGATCCTGAGAAACGCCAGCAATCCGACGCACTCGCTCTTCTGGACGGAGGCGCAGACCGCGGCGCAGGTGCTCGCGCTGACAGTGTACAGCGCGGAAGTGCGAGGTCCGGGCGAGTTCGAGCAAGCCTTCGCGTCGATGGCGCAGGAGCGGGTGGGCGCGGTTGTCGTTCTGGCTGATCCCATGCTGGGCTCACACCGGGCGCGTCTTGCCGAGCTGTCGGCAAAGCATCGCCTGGCGAGCATCTCCCGTTCCGCGAGGCGGCCGCGAGTGGGAGTCTGATGTCCTACGGTCCCAGCCTGCGAGCCAACTTTCGACGCGCCGCCACCTACGTGGACAAGATCTTGAAGGGCGCCAAGCCTGCCGACCTGCCGGTGGAGCAGCCGACGAAGTTCGAGCTGGTGATCAATCTGAAGACCGCGAAGGCCCTGGGCCTCACGATCCCGCCGGCCGTGCTGGCGCGGGCGGATGAGGTGATCCAGTAGTCGACCGGCGCGCCTTTCTCACCACGTTCGCTTTCGGCACCCTTTCGGGGCCTCGGATTGCCCCTGCCCAACCCACGCGCAAGGTCCACCGCATCGGGATCCTGGGTAGTGCCCTGGCGTCCGAGGGGCTGGACCAACCCCCGGTCCCCATCCGCGGGTGCCCTCCTCAGCGGTCTCCGCGAGCTCGGCTACGCCTATGGAGAAGATTTCGTCACCGAGTTTCGCGGGAGCGCAGGGCGGCCGGAGCGCCTGCCTCGTCTCGCTGCCGAGCTGGTTCGTCTGCACGTGGACGTGATTGTCGCCGCAGGATTCGCGATGCCGGCGCTCAAACAGCCCACCTCGACGATTCCGGTCGTCATGGCAGCCGCCAGCGATCCGGTGGCCTCTGGGTTCGTCCGGAGTCTGGGCCAGCCGGGCGGGAATGTCACAGGGCTGAGCCTTCAGTCGATGGTGACCTCAGGGAAGCGACTCGAGCTCCTCAAAGAGCTCGTTCCAGGAGCGGTAGTGGTCGCCGTCCTCTGGGATCGACCCAGTTCAAAGAAGGCGGTCGGCGAAGCCGTCACGCTCGCGTGTGGCCCCTGCGCCGGGAGTGAAGCCTGAGGCTGTACAGCGTTAGTCGCGCCTCTCCTTGTTGCCGTCCTTCTGACGCTCTCTCACGTTCTGGTTCCGCTCGTGAGCTTTTTCTACGGCCTCCTTCTTGTTGTCGTCGTCCACCTTGTTGATGGCGTCAGCCTGGCGCTCCCTTCGGTTCTGATTACTCTCCTGTTGCCGCTCCCGGTCGTTGTCGGCCCTGGCCGTTCCGCTCAGAAGCATGGACCCCGTCAGCAACACCAATCCCGTGGCGAGTACTAGTTGTTTCATGAATGTTCTCCTGCCTGTTATCGGCTGCTGCGAAAATAGCGCTCGAACTTCCTATTCACAGCCACTTTTGGTTCGTCCCCGGCACTGTGTCAACCGGACGTTCGTGAGTCTCTCATCAAGAGCCCCGGAGTGGCACAATGGGCGGCGTGTCTTGAGGGAACGTCAGCGGCGTTGGCTACGCCGCGCCTGGTCTATGGAGGGTAGTCGACATAAAGCCGCTTCTCGGTCGGGTCCCATGGGGGCTGGCGGACAACGCTCGCCCTGCGTGACGGCCTCCTGCGACCCCAATCCTGCGCCGTCGGCGCGGAGAGTGTCAAGGACGGCACGGGGTGGGATCCGCGGCGTCCAGGACTTCGGCGTCGTCCGGTGAGGGCGCGGGGAAGCACGGGCGGCCCGATCCGCCGCAGCGAGTCTAGAGATCGAGCGCCCCCGTGAGACCAGCGGTCGTCAGGGTGCGATGGCGGACGCACCGGGCGGCGGGCCGGGCCCGAGCTGGCGAATCAAATATATGGACCCACTTCGATCATCTGGGCTTAGGTAACCTTGGGTTAGGGGAGAGTGTTCTGCCATCAGGCCGCCCGTACCCGGACGCGGATGGGTACGAGCAATCTAAGGGGGCAGTTCCCGTCGGGGACTCCGGCCACCCACCAACGCGGGCGGCCCTCGACGACGAAGGTGGTCCCGAATGGGCCAATCCCCTTTGGGAGACCACAGCGGACGGGCCCAGCACGCCAGCCGCCGCCGTGAAGCAGACGGTGGCGAGCGGGAAGCTCCCGCGTACTAGGGCTAGAAGCCGCGCTTCCCTCGCCAGCGCTTGATCCAGCCCGTGTGCTCGGCCTCGTGCGTGCTGCGGAGGCCCGTCTCGCTGTAGAGCGACGGGTCGAGCCCGCGCGGGGTCGCGGCCGCGATTGCGTCGACGAGTCGCGCCCGCGACGTCGCCAGCTCCCACCGAACCTGGGCGAGGGACAGCTCCCGCCGCGCGGGGAAGGCGATCGCGTTGTAGGCCTCGGCCTGCTCGTCGGTCACGCGCCAGGCGGAGTCGTGGCCCGCGGAGATCCGCGTCACCTCGCTGGCGCGGACGTCGTCCCACAGCGCGAGGTGCGCCAGGTGGTCCTTGACCGACCAGCCGTCGATGGACGGGTCGGTCATCTGAGCGTCCGTGAGACCGTGGATGGCTGCGAGCAGCCCCTCGCGCATCTCGCGGTAGTGTCGGAGCAATGCGTCCCGGTCTTCCATGCCTGCCTCCTGAGTGCTGCGCCGGATTGTTTGCGGGCGCGCCTGGCCCCGTCACGTATCGTCTCCACGCCCACGCGAGGCCGGGCTATCCTGGGTGGGCCAGAACCGAGTGGAGAATCATTCCGACGGCACCATCACTGGTTCATCGGCGTTTCAAGCTGAAGTATGATACCGCGGCTGGCGAGCGGTCAGGCGGCGACACTGCGAAGTCCAGTTGAACCCTGTCGGCGTGACCCTCGTGGATACCCATGGCTGCTTTAAGCGACCAGGAGCCCCCGGAACTCCCTAGTAAAGGTAGCCAAGCCCCTCGGGACACCAACGCCGGCCGTCGTCATCTGACGGCGGCACGGACGTCGGCCGCGAACGCGTCGACGTCCTCCGACCGGTCCGAAGTGCGCACGAAAGCGTTGCAAAGCTATTCGAGGAACCCGCTGTATGTCGCCGTGCTCGCGATTCTTGCCGGGTGGGCCATGGGCTTCCGATCCTGGCCGCTGTGCGGCTATGCAGCTCTCGTGGCCGTTGCGTTTCACCGACGCATCGTGTCGTACGAAGAGCCCGTGCTGAAGGCGGCCCATACGCGGCAGTGGGCCGACTACGCCGCCAACGTGCCTCGCTGGCTCCTCTGATGCGTCACGCCATCGTCGCCTACCCGAAGCTGGAAGAACCGGACCGATTCTGGATCGAAACCGTCAGGGCGCGGCATGATCCGCAGGCCGCGCTGATTGCCGGGACTTCACGCTGATGTTTCCCGCTCTCGTCGATCTCGAAGTTGTGAAGGCTGCGGCCGTGAGCCGCCGGCGCTGTCGGACGGTTCGACGTGGTACTCGATCGCGCGGCCGAGCACCGCGATGCACCTGGAAGTCCCAGCCTCGTGTTCCTTCTCCCGAAGGCGGGCGACCGTGAACTCCGGCGCCTGCACGAGGTGTTGTACGACGGTGTGCTTAGCCCGTGGCTGGACTTGCGAATTCCCTATCTCCCGCACATGACCGTCGCGGCACGGCTCACGGAGACTGAGGCCGGTCGATTGCGGATGATCTCAACCGTGGCCCGATCCGGATCCGGGGTGCCATCGACGCTCTCAGCGTCGTGTCGATTGATGGCGGCCGGCTGTCGACGGTTGCCGTCGTCCCACTCGAACAGATAGCATCCTGAGCAATCAGATTCTTCCCTCGAGTCTTCGAATTGGCAGCCAAGGAGCGTCCCGATCAGTGCCGCCGGTCCGACACCTCCGAGTCCCGAACACGTCCTGCAGACCGGTCTGGCTTTCTGGCCCGCCAAGGTGCTTCTGAGTGCCAGAGGGCAGTCGACATAGAGCCCCTTCTCGGTCGGGTCTCATGGGGGCGCATTGACCGTGCGTTGGTGATCCGGCATCAATGGACGGATGACGGCGCACCGCTCGCAGGCCGTGGTGGCCTTGCTCACCACCATGCTCATCTGGGGTACGTCCGCCGTGTTCATGCGGACAACGGCGCTGACGTTGACGGCGGAGAATGCGCTGGCGCTGCGCTATGTCGTGCTGGTGCTCGTGGTTGTGCCGGGACTGCTGATCACAGGTGGCTGGCGCATCGCGCGTGAACACTGTCCGCGCTTGATCCTCACCGCGATCGGCATGTTTGGCTCCAGCTGGTTCACGATACAAGCGGTTTGCGCGCGTCGCCGCCGGCCTCGGCACGGTGATTTCCATGGTCGAGCCGATCATCATCGCGCTGCTGGCCTGGGCCGTTCTGCGCGAACCACTGTCATCACGAATGTGGCTGGGGCTGTTAGTATCGCTGATCGGCGCTGCGGTTCTGTTCTGGCCGGACATCACCGCATCCACCGCGAACCCGGTCGACGGTGTGGGGATCCTGTTTCTCCTGGCGGCCCCCACCTGCTGGGCTGTCTACACCATTGGCGCCAAGCCGCTGCTCTCCCACTATTCCGGCTTCGCCATCACGGGCTGGTCGATGCTGCTGTCGGCGCCGCTCATTTTGCTCATGGCCAGCAAATCCTATGCTGAACTTGTTTCAGCCACGACCGCACGGACCTGGGCCGAGATAGTCTACCTCGCGGCATTCAACTCGCTCCTCGGCGCGGTGCTCTGGAACTACGGCACGCGGCATCTGCCGGGCGCAGCCGTGGGCTCCTTCCTTTACCTTCTCCCAGTGATTGCCGTGGCAGCGGGATATCTCATCCTTGGCGAGCCAATCACGCCATGGCTTTGTTGCGGGCGGAGCCATCATGCTGGCAGGCGTTGCACTTGCACAATCAGATTTCCGTGAACACACTGAACGTCGAATGGCCACGCGGAGCTCCAGCACCCAGGAGTACGAGGCGTGAGCCTCGATCGCCGTGAGCGAGACGGTCCGGGTCCGGTGGAGCGCGGCCACCGTAACCGCGCGAGCGGAAGAGCTGCATTGAGGTCATTTCGGCGTGAGCCTGACCTCCACATGCCGCTTCGGCGACGTGCCGTCGGAGCGGGCGGCGGGAATGGGAGACGGTGACCGGGCGAGGGGCTGAGCCGGGCTTGCGCCCCGCCGTCATCCTCGCGCAGGGGGCGGGTAGCCTCGGCGCGGCGCGGGTGCTCGGTCGTCGCGGGGTGCCGGTCATCGCGGTGCTCTGGGACCGGGTGACGCCGGTTCGTTACTCGCGCTACGCGCGGCGGACGCTCGTGATCCCGCCGGGGACCGACGCCGAGCGCGAGGCCTACCTCCTGCGGCTCCTGACCGGCCTTGGCCGAGACCGTCCCGTTCTCCTGGCATCCTCGGACCGTCTGATCGCCTTCATCGCCCGGCATCGAGAGAGAGCTCGAGCGGCACTTCGCCCTGTGCCTGCCGGAGCTTGCCTTGATCGAGAGCCTGAACGACAAGGCCCGGGAGATCGAGCTGATCGCGAGCGCTTGGCTTCGCGGTGCCGAAGACGCTCTCGCCGATCCCGCCGTCTGCAGCCGAGATCGAGGCGCGGCTCGGCCTGCCCGTGATCTTCAAGCCGCGCTCGTTCGAGTATCTGTCGCTGATCGCCGGCAAGAACGTGGTCATCCGCGAGCGCCGGGCGCTCGAGACGTTTTGCCGCGAGCGCGGCTCGATCTTCGGGGATTGATCGCGCAGGAGGTGATTCCGGGCCCCGACGATACGAACTGGGTGTGCAGCGGCACGTTCGACCGGGCGCACGAGCTACTCGACTGCACGATCAAGCGGAAGCTCGGGATGGCCCCGGCGCACTTCGGCGTGGCCACGTACGCGGTGAGCGCGTCGAATCCCGTGGTGCTGGAGCTCGCGCGCCGGCTCGGCAAGGCGCTCAGGTACTCCGGCTCGTTCGGGATCGAGTGGCACTGGGATCACCGGGATGGCAGCTACAAGTCATGGAGCTCAATCCCCGGTTCCCGCTGACCATCGAGTTCGACGACTTCTGCGGTCTCCCGACTGTCTGGAACACCTATCGGGTCGCGGTGGACGAGCACGCGACGTTCGGAGCCCGGCATCCAGCGAGACGGGCTCGTCTATCTCGATCCCGTGGACGACATGAAAGCCCGGCTGGCCGACGGCGAGCGGTTCTGGACGATCGTCGGGGACTACCTCCGAATGCTGCCGCGCAAGAAGGACGGTCTCCACTTCGCGTGGGACGATCCGGGGCCCGGCCTCTGGATCACCTGGCGCGTCATCAAGGCGGGGATCCAGCGCATCATCCGCCGGGCGCGTGGCCTCCGGCCGGCCGAGGCGGGGCCGAGGTAGGGGGTGGCGCAGCTCGAGCTCGAGGCGGACGACGTCGCTCGCGCCGACGATCGGCGTGACCCGGAGGGACGCGGTGGGCGTGCGCAATGCGCTGGCGGATGACCTCACGCCCGGCGCCATGCCGTCAGGGCGGTCACAGCGAGCGTGACCAAGGCGGCCGCGGCCCAGAGGCGCATCAGCGGAACGTGGACCTCCCAGGGTCCGCCGGGCCATGCCGACGCCGCCATGGTGGCGCCGATCATGGTGAGCGCGCCGAAGGCCATCCAGTCCTGCCTCGGCCTCACGCAGCCCGAGCGCGATGACGTAATAGAGGGGCGCCAGGAACGGCACGAACCACCGGATCGATAGCGCCCACCCGCCGTAGGTGCTGGACCCGACCGCGTAGACCAGCCACCCGGCCGCCATGAGCGCCATCGACGAGACGGCCAGCACCCGCTCGAGCGCGCGCGGCGCGGAGGCCATGAGCCGGATGACCGGAGAGTGGCACGAGCAGGGTGGGGATGTTGTAGAGGAAGAAGCCACGCGAGCCGACTAGCAGGGCGAGCGCGTAGGTGGCCGTCTGCACGGCGCCGCGGGGAGGGAGGGCGCCCGTCATCTTGTCGGCCGTGAACGGCGAGCCCGGCCACAGGAGGTACTCCTTGACCATGTTCACCGGCACGAGGACGTGGCCGACGTGGTAGTTGAGGGCGTGGTGCAGCGCGATCGCGGGCAGCGCGCCGGCGACCACCGCCCACGCGATGCGACCCCTCAGCAGGGTGGAAGCGCCCATCGCGAAGGCGGCCGTCAGCGGGCCCAGGGCGGCGTCGATCGCGTAGGCCGCTCCGGCCAGCAACCCCAGGCCGAGTCACTGGCCCCCTCCATCCTCCACCGTCCGGCTTGCCTGCCGGTCGAGCCGCGCTCGATGATCCACGCTGTGACGCCGAGCAGCATGATGTGGGGATTGAGCTGGCGCGAATAGACGACGGCACACGTGGCGAGGGCGAAGCTCGCGGCCACGGCGAGCGCCTGCCACGACGGTCCGAGGACGCGGCGGGTGAAGAGCAGCACGCCGATCACGGCGGCCACGTAGCTGATACCGCTCGTGCCGACGGTCAGCCAGTAGCAGAAGCGGGATGCGGCAGTGCGTGCCGTCACGCCGGTCAGAGCCTGGAGGGATCGCGTACTCGCCCGCGAGCAGCAGGTTCGGCACCGGCGTCTTGTCCGAGTAGAAGCGACCATCAATCTGCACGCGGTCGAGCGTGCCAGATCTGTTGGAGCCCAGGGCGACTTGCCGGATAGGGCGACGGCGCTCCGGGGGAGGGTCCACGGCTCGACGAACACCGAGCGATCGATCGACCACTGCCGATAGTCCACCAGGCTCTCGGCGGCGGCGAAGCGGCTGCCGTCGTTCCAGCCCTCCCGCGTAGGGCCTCGCGCCCGCGACCGCGAGGACGGCGGCGATGATGGCGAGAGCCCAGGCCCCGGAGCGCCAGCCCGTTGGCGTGATCATCGAATGAGGAGCGCCAGCGTATCATGGCGCCCCTGGAGTGCCGCCGGCGATCGCGCCGGCCCTCGAGGCGTCGTGTGCGAAAGGGTAGTCGACATAAAGCCTTCTCGGTCGGGTCCCATGAGGCGCGGTTCGAAGGTCAGGCCATCAGCGTGACCCTGCACAGGCGTACACGTTTGCTCCGATCAAGCGGCTGGCCTATTCAACGGGACCCCGTCGACGAATCGCACAGTGGGTGGCCGCCTGCTGAGAGCCGACCTCCCAGGGCCCATTCCAGGGCGGATCGTCTGGTGGAGCGATGCCGATCAAGTGTTTCCAGTGGGCCGGCGTGTGGCTTCGTACTCAACCATGATGTGGAGGACGATCGCGACGAAGCTCGTTGCGCAGCGCGTTCTCATACGGCGGGGACCATTGCTCGGAGGCCGATAGCCGATCCGACCTGACGCGCACCGCAGAGGGAATCTACCCAGCTCGTGGGCCATAGGCGTAGCGCGGCATCGAGGGCCTAGCCGCGCGGCACCAGCCGGTTGACCAGGCCCATGCGTAGGGCTTCGTCGCCCTGAACGCCACGACGGGTCAGGCGGCCCACTATCTCGTCAAGACCGACAAGGTTGCGATGGCGGGGCGCCCTTGACAGGCGGAAGCTGTTTCACTTATGGTCGCTTCTACGCCCGCGCAGCAAACGACGAAACTCCACTGGTGAGCGACGATACGTCGCGACCTCCTCTGGCGGCGCCGACTTGCGGCACCCAGGGGAATCAGGGAAGGGAGACCAGGATGGCCGATGAGCGCAAGACCATCGCCGATGACGGTGACCCGGGAGATCGTCGGGGGTATCAGGGGGTCGGAAACATCGCGAACGCGGTCGTCGACACCGTGAGCGGGAGTCTCGTCAGGCTGATCAAGGGCACGGGGACGGTCGGCGCGACGCTGACCTCGACCCTCGCGGACGTGGTGCGCGGCGCGATTCAGGGGACCTCGCAGGTTCGGTGGCGACGTCGGCGCGGCGGCCAAGGGCGCCGCCGTGGGCGTGTTGCGGGGCACGAAGGAGGTCGGGGTCCAGACGCTGGACACGGTGAGCACGACCGCCCGCGAGGTGGTCAAGAGTGTGTCGGCCGTGGGCGGCGATGTCGGCGTGGCTGTCCGGGGGGCGGTGGACGGCATCATCGAGACCACCGCGAAGACGGGCGGCGACGTGGGCGCGGTGGCCAAGGCGACGATCATCGGTGTGCTGCGCGGAACCAAGGAGCGTCGGAGGGGAAACGATCTCCGCAGTCAGTACCACCGCCAGTCAGGTCGTGAAGAGCGTCGCGGCCGTGGGCGGCGATGTCGGCGCGGCCGTCCGGGGGGCGGTGGACGGCATCATCGAGACCACCGCGCAGACGGGCGGCGACGTGGGCGCGGTAGGCCAAGGCGACGGTCATCGGTGTGCTGCGCGGAACCAAGGACGTCGGAGCTGAGACGATTTCCGCGGCCAGCTACACCGCCAGTCAGATCGTGAAGAGCGTCGCGGCCGTGGGGGTGACGTCGGCACCGCGGCCAAAAACGCGGTCGAGGGCGCCATCCAGGGGGCCAAGGAGGTCGGGGTGAGCGCTGAGGAAGCGGCGTCCGCGGCGGCCACCGGGGCTCTCAAAGCGGCTGGCGAGATCGGCAATGCCGCGGTCGACCAGGTCACTCGGGCGGCGACCGGGGTCATCTCCGGGGTCAAGGTCGTCGTGAAGGAGCCCTTCCAGAAGGGCGGGAGGGCGTAGACCTTCCCCGCGAAGCATCCCGGCAGAGCATCCGGGCCGCTCGCGCGATCAGGAGACGTGGGCGGCCCGGATCCTTTCGCGGCGCCGGGATGCCCTCAGGCTGGGACACGTCTCGGGCCGGCGTCGTCCTGCTGGCCGTCACGCGAATCCAGGCGTGGACCGGGGCTCGCTCGGGCGTGCCGAGCGAAGCCCTCATCGCCGCTGGCGTGGCCTGACGGATTATCCTGCCGGGTGACCGACGGCCCAAGCTGGAAAGACCGGAAGCGACGCCATGTCGCTGTTCCAGTAGAACGCTGCCGCCACCCCCTGTGCAGTGTCGCGTCCACGAGGGAGCTCCCCACGACGGTAGCAACACGGGGTAGTGGTACGAGGCTGGCTTTCTGGTCGGCCTGACCGGGGCGGCCCCGATGGGAGAAGGTCGTCGCCCGGTAGCCGTCGCCTTCCATCTGCTCCGGTGACCGTGCGCGACGGTCGAGCGAGGATTTCTTGCCCGACCTGCGAAGGGCGACAGCGGAATCGGGAGCTGAGGTCGTCCGTCAGGAACCCGTGGAGGATCCACGGCGCCAGGCGGGCTCCCCCGGCGGGTTGGCTATCGATGTACTGCGTGACGCACAGGGGCACGCCCGGCTTCACGACGACGTGCGGGATCGCGGACTGCGTCCCGGCGTAGCCGGCTCCGGTGGGTGTGGACAGCGCGTGGCTCATGAAGAGGGTCTGGGCCCCCAGCGCCGTCGATGGAGCACGGTCACGACGACGCTCCGCCCGGTCCCGGTCCCGCTGGAGGACCACTCGACGCCCGTCAGCACGAGCACCTTCCCGGCGGGACCGTGAAGGGACCGCGGACCATCGGCCGGGGTCCGCCGGTCGATCAGTCGCTCGGCCGCCGAGCACCCGCCGGTCGCGGGCGCCCGCCGAGCAGGGTCACCAGATCGCTGGCCGTCCGTGGCCCGAGCGACTGCGCACCCGGCGTAACGCACCCGGCGAGCGCCAAGGTGAGCATGATCGCGAGTCTCATCGTGGTTCCCCTCCCATGCGCCGGACCCACGGCCGGGCGCATCCGCTACACCTGCCGCTCGGTGGGCGTCGTGACACCGTCGACAGGATGACAGATCGGCAGATCGCGGCGAAGGTTCGACGGTACTTTGCGCAGCCTAAAACATGGGGGACGAGGCCGATGGTCTATGGGCGGCCCCGTATGAAATGACGATCAAGGAGATGATCGCCACGAGCAGGAGAATGTGAATGAGGCCCCCGCGACGTGGAACACAAATCCACCAGGACCCATGCGACGAACAGGACCATGAATAGGATCCAGAAACGACGAAACGAACATATGGTTCTCCTTCGTTCCACGTTGACCTGAATGAGCGGTCGACCCAGTGGGTGGGAGTTTATTCGACAGCGTCGACCCCTGTTGAGAGCACGAGTTATTGGGAGTGGGGCAGAAGCGTGTTGGCGGACGTCCCCGATGGGGTAGCGGAAGGCCGGGCGATGTGCCCGTCGTTGCGGGCAGGCCCCGACGGCTCTGGCGGCCCGTCTCCCGCGCGGCTCGCCGCGCGGGTACTGGTCAATCCCTTGCTCGATCGCCGGGGGAACTCCGGCGTCGGCCCCACCGGCTCGTCGCGGTGGACCCGGAGCATGATCTCGCGAAAGATCGGGAGCGCGGCGCGTCCTCACGGTTTCCTGGTCGCCCAGCACGCGGTTGTCGTCGAAGCCGATCCGCACCGCCACCGTGATCCCCGTCCGGCCGTAGGTCGAGCCCACGAAGAGCGCGTCGCGGAAGTCGCTGGTGGTGCCGGTCTTGCCCATCACCGGGATCGGGAACTCGCGCCCGTCGAGGGCGTGGGCGGTGCCGCTCGGCAGGCGGATCACGCCCCGCAGACCCTCCTGGATCAGGCGCAGGTTCGGCGGACTCAATCTCCGGGACGCGGTCGAGGGGCGTCGTAGAGGACTCCACCGGAGGCGTCGTGCACGCTCGCGATGACGTAGGGCTCGGCAGGACGTCCGACGCGATGGCCCGGTAGGCGCTCGCCAGCTCGAGGAGCGCGACCTCGGACGCCCCGAGCGCCGTGCTGAGATAGGGCTGGAGCGGCGTGCGGATCCCAGCTCGCTGGGCCGTCTGGATCATCTGGCCCATGCCGATCTCCCCGGCGAGCCAGACGGCCACAGCGTTGCGCGACTCGGCCAGCGCCTGGCGAAGGGGGATCAGACCGCTGAACCGGTTGTCGTAGTTCGTGATCCATTTCACGCCGCCGTTGGCACCCGAAGGCACTCCGATGGGCTCGTCGGGGACCGTGGTGTCGAGGTCGAGACCCTCGCGGAACGCGGCGAGGTACAGGAGTGGCTTGAATGCCGATCCCGCCTGGCGCCGCGAGTCGGTGACGCGATTGTAGTCAGAGTAGCGGATGTACCGGTCCTGGTAGACTTGCCGGCCGCCCGCCTCGGCCAGGATTGCCCCATCCGCGTTCCGCAGCACGACCGCCAGGCCCTGGATCAGCCCCTTCGCGCTCGGGTGGCGCCGCTCGTAGAGTGCGAGGCCCGTCTCCAGAGCCTCGTTGACGATGGTCTGGACGCGCTCGTCCACCGTGGAGCGGACCGAGATCCGCCCTGCACCAAGTCCTCGACCCCGAAGCGCGCGCCGCCATGCGCGCTTCAGCTCGTCGAAGACGTGCTCGATCGCCGCGGGGGCGTGGGTCTTGACCGCGCTGCGGGCCCTGATGCGGATCGGCTCCGCCTGGCTCCGCTTCGCGAGGTCCTCGGAGATGTAGCCGTTGCGCGCCATCAGGGCCAGGATCTGGTTGCGGCGGCGCAGCGATCGCGGGTCTCCCGGGCACCGGGGCGTAGTCGCGAGGCGATTTGCATGATCCCGGCCAGCACCGCCGCCTGCCCCACGTCCTCAGGCCCGTAGCTCGACAGCGGCTTGCCGAAGTAGTAGTCGCTGCCCGCGGCGAAGCCGTATCGGCCGTGGCCCAAGTAGATGAAGCTGGCAGTAGCGCGCGAAGATCTCGCGCTTGGCGCGCTCCGGCGAAGCCGTAGTCGTCGCCGCATCTCCGCCTCGAGCCAGAGGGCCAGACGGATCTCCTCCACCTTCCGCAGGAGCTGTTGGTGGCGGGAACGCCCAGAAGCCGTGGAGAGGAGTCGCGGCGTCGGGCCGCCGCGACTCAGCACGTCAGCGGCGTCCTCGCGGCAGGTCAGGTTCTGGAGGAAGTAGCCGCGGACAAGCTGCTGCGTGAGCGTCGATCCCCCGTGGCCGAAGCGAGCATCCGGAGCCCTGCGTCGCCGGCTCCCCACGTGGCCAGCGAGGCGCGCCACGGTCTTCTGCAGGACGCGGGGCCATGCGCGGTAGTCGACGCCGGAGTGGGTGAAGAAGTGCTTGTCCTCGGCCGAGAGGATGGCGTGCCGGAGGACAGGCGGCACCTCGTCGTACGACACCACGCGCCGGTATTCCCGCGCGAGCCTGATGAGCACCGTGCCTCGGGCGTCGTAGACCTCGCCGATCGCCGGGGGCGTGAAGCGGATGAAGGGTTCGATGTCGGGCAGCCCACTGCGATCGAAGAAGACGTGGTAGGCGAGGCCAATTAGGGGCAGGCAGAGCAGAATCAGGGAGGCGCCGCAAAACAGGCCGCGCGACGACAGACTCACCGCCGTCAGCCTCGCGCCCACGTGGGCCCAGGTCACGCGGAGCCACGCGGCCGCGAGGAGCGGCCGTCGCCCAGGCGGCGGGTGACGGCCCGGAACCGCTCGCGAGCCCCGCCGGGTCGAATACTGCGGCGCGAGTCGTCGACTCGTAGATTCGACGTGGGCCGTCAGAGGAGCAGCGGCTTCGGCGAGGAGAGTCATAGGGCCCTCGAGTTCCGGCCTCATACGATCACTGTCCTAGTACAGTGGTACAGTCGAGCCACATCCTGTCAAGCGCCCGGCCCAGCGGGTGGATCGAAGGGTGCCTCGCCAGGTCACCTAGTCGTGCTAGTGTACTAGTACATTAGTACAGATAGACAGTCGCGACAGTGAGACCTCACTCGGCGAACAGGAGGTCCGCGTGTCTCAGCCCGATGGAAGGAGCCCGTGAGAGTCCCGGCCGTTCGGTTCTTGGGTCTCTCGGGCGCTCTCCGCATCCTTGCACCGTTGGTTCTCTCTCCCGGTGGTCCTGGGCTGTGCCGAGACGAGCTATCGGGAGCGATCGACGCTCGCCCCAGACCGCGCTACGCCACCGTCGAGAACTTCGGCGATGAGGCAAATCTCGGCCGAGCAGATCGACGATCTGCTCGAGGAGAGATCGCCGGGATCCTCAAATGTGACGCTGAGCCCGAGCAAGCCGAAGGTCCGTGTGATGGTGATGTCGGCCGCCCGGATCGCGGATCTGTACCGGCAGGTCGTGACGGTGGCGCCGCACGGAGCCGACGCCCGCGCGCTCTACCTGCCGGGGGCGAACGTCGTGGCCATCCCGTACTACAGCCGGACGGTCCTGGGGCACGAGACTGGCCCATTACCTCACCGACCACTACCTGAAGTCGACGCCGCGGCGGGAGCTGGGAGCGGATCGCGGTCATGGTCCAGGACGCGCTCCCCGACACACCACGTCGCGGTTCGAAAGTCCCCGCGCCCGATGCCGTGGCCGCACGGATAGCCCTGGCACTGATCGCGGCTTCGGCCAACGGGGACGCGTTTTGAGCCAGGGGCACAGGCAGTTCTGGCGCCGAAGGTCGCGGCGCCTGCTTCAGGCCGCAGGCCCAGGAGCCGCTCCCGTCCGGCGAGCGGCTTCGCTCTCCGCTGCGGCCGCGCAGACCAGCGCGTGCAGTTGGCTCCAGTCGGTCCAGATTCCGCAGTCGAGTGCCGTCAGCCGGACCGAGCCGTCGAGCGGGGATAGCGCATCCCCGGCCGATGCCGCGCGTGAGGAGCGCCTCGAGAAGCGGGCGGTCGGTGCTGCAGTCGATCAAGAGAACGACGGCCGAAGGAGGCACGTGGCGAAGCAGCGCCTCGATCTCGAACGAGGTGCCCGCGTGCGCCGCACCGAATCCCCGTGTATCCATCACGACGACGTCTGCTGAGGCGGCGAGCTCGGCAAAGACCGCCTGCCACACGTCGGCGTGACAGAAGTACTCGTCGACCCGAAAGCGCCCGTCCGCGTCCGGCCGCTCGTCCTCGCGCCAGCGCACCTTGCTCAAGCGTTCCGTGCCGTCGATGAAATCGACCCGCGAGCTTCCGGGTCAAGAAGTCGATGACCTCGTGCGGCTCGACGGTGCTGAGCGCCAGGTCCGGGCCGGAGATGAGGGCGGATCCGGGCCGATCTGCCGCCAGAGGATCTCGAGGCGTCGAAACACGCGGCGCCGCTTTCGGCCGAGCGCGAAGATGCGCAGGAAGAGCAGCCTTGGCGGCCGAGGCATCGAGCCCGCGCGGGGGCGGCGGACTCGACCGGGACGATCGCCAGCGTCAGCGCGCACGCCCCAAGCGGAACGATGGCCCAGAAGGTTCCGTAGCGGGCCGAGACCCGAGCGCCATGGCCCACAGCAGCGAGCAGGCCACGTACCGAGGCGGCCACCGTGAGGGGATTGGTCGCTGAGCTTCCTGGCCCCACCAATAGGAGCGGATAAACGAGAAGCAGGAGTACAAGGGTGATTCCGGCATCAGGCTCCACGGACGGCGACGGGGGCCGGGGCGCCGCCACTTCCCACCGGCCGAACAGGACGGAGAAGACACGCGAAGTAGGCCGCCCAGAGCAACCAGGCGAAGCGGCCAGGCTCCTTGACGGCGGTCCACGCGAGCAGTCCCGGGAAGAGGCTCGCGACCAGCAGCGCCGCGACTCCAGCCGGCGTCGATGTCGTCCGGCAAGAGCCACATTGCTCCAGCGAACCAGGCTGCTCCGTGGACCGCTCCTGCCACAGCGTGGCGGGCGGCGGTTCGCCTCTGGCGACGCCGAGCCTCTTCGTAGAGCTCCTCCCCGCTCCGAGGTGTTCGACGAGCGTCCGCTCTCGAGCAACAACGTTGCCGGGGAGGGCGGCGAGGAGGGATCGGCGTCGGTGACCGACGCGACTATAGGGGCATCGGTCGCCCGGCGCCGCATGCCGCGCCGTACCGCGCGGCGATAGAGCAGCAGGAGCAGCAGCGGCCGAGCGGCCCGCTGATGAGGATAGTTCCCAGCAGGGCCAGCGCGGTCATTCCCGCGAGCGCGTCGCCGTGAGCTCCTGGAGCATCCGCTTCCCCGATGGCTAGATACTCGTGGGCTCCGGCGGCAAGCGCGCCTCCCGCAATCTCGAGAGGCGTGCGAGCTGCGCACGGCGTGGTCCCCGACATCGCTGACTGGACGCGACGAGTCCCACGTGAAGACAAGGCAGTGTGCATGGGCATTGACTTCCGCGCGCTCGCGATCAGGATGGTGCGCGACGAGCCGGGATCTACATGATGCCGCCAGTATCGGGAAGAGGTACACGGAGCACGATGAGCCAATTCCTACGGGCGCCGATCCGCCGAGGTGGTCCGGCGGCGAGGGATAGGCGCGTGAACGATGTGCTGGCGCTGGTCGCCAAACACGGTGAGATCCTGCTGTTTCTGTACGTGTTCGCGGACCAACTGGGCGTGCCCATTCCGGCCTCACCGGTCCTGATCGCGGCCGGCGGACTGGCCGCCGCCGGTCGCCTGAGCCTGCCCGGCGCGATCGGTCTCGGCGTCGTGGCCACGCTCGGGGCCGATCTCATCTGGTATGCCCTCGGTCGAGTGCGCGGCGCCAGCGTGCTCGCCCTGCTCTGCCGCGTCTCCCTCGAGCCGGACTCGTGCGTCCGCCGAACGCAGGATGTCTTCCTTCGGCACGGGGTCCGGTTTCTCCTGTTCGCCAAGTTCGTTCCGGGCCTCGGCACGGTGGGGCCCCCTCGCTGGCATCGTGGGCGTCGGGGTACTCCGATTCTCACTGTATACCGCGCTCCGGGGCCTTCTTCTGGGTCGGTGCCTGGATGGTCCTGGGCTACGCAGCCGGACAGGCCGTGGAGCGGGTGGTCACCCAGGCCGGTCAGCTTGGCGCGGCCGTGGCGGTGACCCTCGGTCTGATCATCGTCGGATACGTCGTCGTCAAGTGGATCCAGCGTCAGCAGTTCCTGCGCAGTCTCCGAATCGCCCGAATCTCGCCCGACGAGCTCCAGGGTCAACTTGCGGCCGGCGAGAAGCTGCTCATCGTGGATCTCCGCAGCGCCGTCGACGTGGGACCTCCGCACCCTATGCGCTTCCGGGTGCCATCCGTCTCTTGCCGCCGAGGACGTAGAGCAAGGCCGGGTGGCGCTTCCTCGAGACCGCGACGTGATTCTCTACTGCAGTTGACCGAACGAGGCGACGAGCGCCCGGGTGGCGCTCCTGCTCAAGCGCCGAGGCATCACGCGCATTCGGCCGTTGGCTGGCGGGCTCGAAGGCTGGCGCGGCGCGCGGGACTTCCGCTGGAAAGCCTCTCCCTCGTGCCGGTTACTGAAGCCGAGCGGTAGGATGCGCCGGGACGGCCGCGCGGGAGTGCGGTCCATTCGCGTCGAGGCTCAGGAGGGCAATCGCGCCCTCGGTAGCAGAGGCCAGGTCCGGCCGCCTCCGGAAACCTGCCCGTGCCGTCGTGGCGGCGCGCGCCTCGGGGCGAGGACTGGCGCCCACTCGCGAGGGCCGGCTGGTCCCGCCTCATCCCAGCGCCCAACAGGTCACACTTGGCCGCGACGCACCGGATGGAGAGGAGGCATTCCGCGCGGACGTCGAGGCGTCAGGGTCCGGTGAAGGCGATGGACCCGATGAGCGCGACGGCGCTGGAATGGGTGTCGTTCGTGTCGATCGAGATCGCGATTGCCTTCGGGCTCTCCGCTGGCCGCTCTCCGTAGACCCTGCGGTAGTCCTCGACGACGTTGCGGCGTTCCGGTGAGCCAGCGGCCCAGGTTCTCCGAGCCGGACCGGAGGATGAAGAATGTGACCGTCCCGGTCTTCCGGCTGCGCTCGATGCCGCCGGCCGGCTCGATGCTGCCCCAGGCGTAGGCGATCAGACGTGAGCGCAGAAACTCGGGAAAGCGCGGCCACACGACCACCAGGTAGCCGTCGAGATCGGGACGTGGCCCGCTGGCGAACGTCGGCCCCTGCCGGAACCTCGACGACCTTCCAGCTCCACTCGAGGATCGGCGTCGCCTCGAGATCGATGTGGAGCCCTTGGCGATCGTCGAGTGCTCGTCATGGCTGGCGACCCGGAGCGCTCGTCGGCCCTCGTCCTCCGTGATGACGAAGTCGTACGCCGGTGACCCCCGAGCGTGGCGTACGGCGTCCATTCTGATGGAATGCCGCGGCCACCGGGCACCTGAACGCTCCAATCCTCGATCACGGCCTTCGCGGCGGTTGCGAGCGAAACCAGCGCGAGGACGAGGCCGACAGGGACGAGCAGATGGCGTCTCATGAAGCCAGCTTAGCAACTCACCGGTAGGGTTTCGCGTCGAACCGCGATTCTGATGCCGGTTGGAATTCCTCGTTCCCCAAACGAATCCCCTCGGGGACACGAGGCGCCGTCGGCGTTCCCGCGTGGAGGCGAACAGTCCCGGTGGCTGCCCGTCCCTCGAACGGAAGCCCTATCCCGCCCAGCGCCGAACGGCGTGGGATGTCAGCTCAGTCTGGAGGCCGGCGACGAACCGGCGGGTCAGGGCGCTCTGAGTGCGGTGGACGGCAGATCGGCGCGGGATCGCGCCACTGCGGAGCCGGCGGTCTTTCGGGCGCGGCGGTTCGTTGACCGGCCTACGGCGAGCGGCCTGGGAGCCGGGGTGCAGTGCGAGCGATCGCAGGTAGTCGACGGTCTCGAGCCCGGACTGGTTGACGTGATCGCGCCAGACCTGTTCCACCTCGTTCGGTCTCGATTACGATCGCCTGACGATGCGCTGGTGTTCCTTGGACGCAGTCGCCGAAAGTGAGCCTGGCTCAGTACGCGGGCGCTGAAGTGCCGGATGCTCCGGGTCCCACAGCCCATCGGTCATGCGCGTGAGAAGCCGGTTGCCTGATCGATGGATGACCACACGGTGAAATTCGGCGTTCCCTGGTGCCAGGCCTCGGATCGTTTCGGGTCGCCGCCTCCTGCATCGCCCGGAGGAGCTCGCGCAGCCGTTTGACGTCGGGGCTCGTGAGGTTCGGCACTGCCAGGCGCGCGGCTGGGGCCTCCAGGCGGCTCCGCACCTCGGCGATCTGCGGACGGCGTCAGGGACACGAGGCTGACGCGCGTGGCGCTTCGAGGCGTCACCTCGACGAGGTCCTCGTGCTCGAGTCGCCGGATGGCGTCGCGGACGGGCATGGGACTCACCCGGAACTGCTCCGAGCCGCCGGACGGAGAGGGTGGTGCCGAGCCGCAATCTCGCCCCACAGGATCTGCCGACGGAGCTCGGCGTAGACGAGCTCGTTCAGGCTCTGCGGCGGCCGGGCAGGGGAGGCGAAGGCGCGAGTTCCACCGCCACCTCTCCCTTGGCTGATGACGCGCATCACTGCCGCCTGATATCACAGTGATGCGCCGCCTGTCAAAGCGAAGTCGACGATAGCCGTGCCTTTCGGTCATAGCGCCGGATCAGGTTCCCGGGATTGACAAGGCTGCTCAGTCTGAGATATCAGATGGCATCTCGGTCGCTCCACGTGAGCCGGCGGGAACACGATCGACACCTGCGAGGGACGATGGGCCGGGTTGACTCGAAGCGACCTGTAGCCTGGCACGCGGGGACGCTGCGCCCCGTGCAACGGTTCGAAGAAGGCCGCGCTTGCCGCTCAGGTGGGCTTCGGCGCCTGGGCGCTGCGCGGTGTGGAGCTGGAGGAATACACCGGGCCGAGGGCGAACCTCGGTGAGTGCGGCAGCTCAACGAGAGCACGGTCTCACGATCTCGGAGACCGGCTCGCTCATGCAGTGGCAGTTCACCGGCGGCGTCCCGTTGCTCAACAGCTGTCCAGAGACCGGACGGTGCGACGGACAAGGAGCTCGAGGCGCGGGCCGACCGGCTGCTCTGGATGGACGCGGGCCCTCGGATGCGATCTGGTCGCCGCGATCGTGGCCTACGAGGCCGACGGGACGTCGGACGAGGCGGTCCGTGACTTTCGGCGCGTGGCGAGATGGCCGTGAGGCACGGGGTGCGGGTCGCCTCGAGGTCCTGGGGTTCGGGAGGCAGTTCCACACGCTGGCTCTGCCCGGGAGGTTGTGGGCCGGGCCGAGTGCGACAATGGCGGCCTCCTTCTCGACACGTACCACTTCCATCGGGGAGGCTCGACGCTGGAGATGGTGGACGCGATCCCCGGCGAGCGGTTCTATCCCCGTGCATCTCGCCGATGTGCCGCCCGGGCCACGCGAGGAGGCGCGGGACGACGGCCGTCTTCCGCCCGGCGAGGGGGCGGGCCCCTCCGCGACATCGTCACGCGGGTTCTGGACAGGGCTACGCCGGATACTTCGTCGTGGAAGTCCTGAGCCAGGCGCGCTGTGGCGCGAGGATCCGCTGACCGTCGCCCGGCGCTGCCATGCGGGGGCCGTCAAAGTGCTCGAGTCCTGTAGACACCGCGTCTTTGCGCGAACCACTGGGGCGACGGATACCGAGTCGTCAGGCCGAATGGCTGGTCCGATCCGGCCGAAAGGAGCGAGTATGCAGCGTCGCATGTCGCGTCAGGTCCTGAGCGTCCTGTTCCTCGCCGCGGTGGCCATCGCCCTGCTGCCGGCCCCGCCGTCGACGGCGGCGGCGGCCGAGGTAGTGATCGCCGTGTGGACGAGTCCTGAAGCCGAGAACCTCAAACGAGCGGCGCCCGTCATCGCCCAGAAGACGGGGGCTCCGCGTCGAGATCGACGAGATCGCGCGCGACGCCTACCGGTCCAAGGTGAGTCACCACGCTCCCGTCGAAGGCGCCGGCGTGGGACGTGGTCTGGCTGCCGGGCGAGTGGGTGCCGGAGTTCGCAAAGGCCGGCGCCATGACACCGGTCGGCCACGATGTTCACGAAGGAGCAGCTCGCGGGCGCTCCGGGGCCTGGACACCTCAGCACGTTCGAGGGGAAGCTGTGGGGGCTTCCGACGGAGTATCGCCCGGTGTACCTCTGGCACCGCCCGAGCCTCCCTCAAGGCCGCGGGCGTGGAGGTCCCCCAGACCTGGGACGACTACCTCGCGGCGCTCCGGAAGCTCCAGAAGGCCGACGCCTCCGGGGAAGGCCGAGCGATACGGGACGGTCCTGCGGACGGGGTGCCGGGGGTCAGTGGCGGCATCGAGTTCGCCACGTTCTTCCTGGGCTTCGGGGGGGCGCGTGGCTGACGCGAACAGCCGCCCGGTCATGAACAGCCCGCAAGGGATCGCCGCGCTCAAGTACTTCGTCGATATTCTTCGGACCGAAAAGCTCGCGCCGCCTGACTCCGACGCGATCGGGTATCTCGAGAAGAACCAGTACCTGCAAGCCGAGCGTGCGGCGATGGCGGTGCAGTGGTCTGCCGCATTCGACCTTCTCACGTCGTGCGAGAAGAGCCCGAAGATCTGCAGGGACATTGCGGCGACCGTGGTGCCCGGCCGCCGGGAGGGCAATACGGTGACGCGCGGCGCGCCTTCGCCAGCGCGCGGAGAGCTGGGTGGTGCCGACGGGCGCTCCACACGCAAAGGACGCCGCCAAGACGTTCCTGACCTTCACTCGCTTCGAAAGGAGGGCGCCAGCGTCTGGGCGGTGAATGGTGGCGACCCGGTCAACAAGGCCGTCTACACCGCGATCCACGAGGTGCTGAAGGTCCGGAAGGACTTCCCGCTGATGGCGGAGACGATGACCTTCGCCAAGCTCTTCCCGCGGATCCCGCACACCGAGCAGCTGCGCCAGGTCTGGGCGAGAGAGGTCAATCTGGCCGCCAACCTGAAGAAGAGCCCCGATGCCGCCGATGAACGACTGCGCGGCCGAGTGGTACGCGCATCCTGAAGGAGAGGCGGATACCTGAAGTAGGCCGATCGACCTTGCCTCGGGACCCGGCCGGGGTTGGCTCTGAGCGCGAGGCGGTCGGGTCCCCACCACCAGAAGGAGCCGGGCATGCGTCTCGAGGACAAGGTGTCGTTGATCACGGGGGGCCGGTGGAGGCATCGGGCGGGCGACCGCGTTGCGTCTGGCGGAGGAGGGGAGCGATCTCGCTCCTGGCGGACATCAAGCCCCGCTCTCATGGCGGAGACGGCGACACTCGTCCGCCACAAGACGGGGGCGACGGGTTTGACGGAAGCGACGGTCGACGTGGCGCGCGCCCCGGCGCGGGGCGCTGGTGGAACGGGCCGTGAAGGACTTCGGTCAGCTCTGACGCGTTCGTCGACAACGCCGGAGTCCAGCACATCGCTCCGCCTCGAGGTGACCGAGGCGGACTACGATCGCACCCTCGCGATCAACCTGAAGGCCGTGTTCTTCGGGGATCCAGGCCGCCGCGCGGGTGATGATGAAGCAGCGCGGCGGCAAGATCGTCAACCTGTCGTCGACGGCCGCCCGGGTGCCGGTCCTGAAACTGCATGGGGTCACGGTTTCGATGGGCGTCATCAGCCTCACGCAATCGGCGGCGATCGCTCTCGCGCCATTCAACGTCAACGTCAACGCGGTCTGCCTGGGCTTCGTGCCCACCCTCATGGCCGAAGACAGCCGGGAGGGGGTACATGAAGCACTTCGGGGTCAGCAAGGAGCAGCGCATCGAGCAGCAGATCCAGGCGCCGTTCGTAGCTCCAGCAGCCCGGAAGACATCGCGGCTGCGATCGCCTTCCCTGGCGTCGGATGACGCGCGCGAGATCACGGCGTGATGCTGAACGAACGGGGGGCATGTCCATCAACATGTGACCACCCTTGAGCAGCCGGTGCGGCTCGAGCGGAGCGATCCTGGTCGTGAGGCGAAGGGCCGTGTGACGAGCCCTGAGTGCCCGAAGGCCGTGGCCGTCCGGGCGCCCGTGACCGCGGTCTCGCTGCCGAGCCGGCGAATCCGGCTGGCTCGGCTGTACCCTCTATCTGCTGGTCACGCCCACCCTTCTTCCGCGCGACCGTGTTCCTGTATCCGGTGCTCTATTCCCTCTATCTGAGTACCCGCCAGATGCAGCTGTACGAGCTCGCGACGGGAGGCCGGTTCGCCGGAGTCTCGAATTACCCGGCGGCGGTTCGGGATCCGGGCCCGTGAACGCGCGCTCAGCCGACCAGCGTGTTCGTGGCGGGCGCGGTGGCGCTGGAGCTGGCCCTGGAGCGGCTGGGCATCGCGCTGTTCCTGAACCAGCGCCTGCCGGGACGACGCTTCCTGCGGGCAGTGGCGCTGTTCCCGCTCATGCTCACGCCGGTCGTGCTCGATCACGTTCCGGATCCTGTTCAACTACTCCTACGGCATCGTCAACTACGCGCTCGACCGGTGGGCGGCCGAGCCGGTGGTCTGGCTGGCGGCGACGCCCGGGGCCATGATCGCGGTGATCACGACCGACGTGTGGAACCAGACGCCGTTCGTGACGCTCCTACCCTCGCCGGGCTGCAGTCGATTCCCGAGGAGTACTACGAGGCGGCGCGGGTCGATGGTGCCGGCGGCCGCGCTCCGGTTCCTTCACGTGACGCTGCCGCTGCCTCGCCCCCGTCGTGTTTGTCGCGGTTTTCTGGCGGTTCGTGGCCACCTTCCGCGTCTTCGACCTCGTGTTCGTCATGACGGGCGGAGGGCCGGCGGAGTCGACCGGAGACGCTGAGCATTCTGGTCAACAAGCTCCGCCTTCAGCTACGGGCAGCTGGATACTCCGCCACCGTGTCGGTCGGGATGATCCTGTTCACGGCGACCGTCGCCATCGTCTCACTATCAGCGCCTCCAGCGGCGTGCGGGGGAATGAGGCATGGCCGGCCTCGACGCGGCCGACGTTCCGTCGGATGGCCCGTACTGGCCGGGAGCGTTGTGCTGGTCGGGTACGTGGCCTTCCTCTCCTGTGGCTCGCGCGACTCTCGATCCTGCCGGAGACGCTGCTGATCGAGCTCCCGCCGGTCTGGCTGTTCACGCCGTCCCTGTCCAGCTACCGGAGAGGTATTGACGCTCCACCCGTTCGCCCGGTATCTCCAGAACAGCCTCGTCGTGGCCGTGTGCAGCAGCGCCGGGGCCATCGCGATCGGGTTGCCGGCCGCGTACAGCTTCGTCCGATTCCGGTATCACGGGCGGGAATCCTGTCCCTGGCGGTCCTCTGCGTGCACGCTCATGCCGCCGATCGCGATGATCATTCCGCTCTTCGTGATCTACTCGCGGTTGGGCCTCCTCGACACGCGCGGCTCGGTCTGGATCGTGACCCACATCTCCCTGACGCTTCCGCTGTCCGTGCGTCTGCTGCGCGGCTTCGTGCTGCGGGTGCCCGTGGAGTTGGAGGAGGCCGCCCAGGTGGACGGCTGCGGGCGGCTTGAAGCGTTGTGGCGCGTCGTGATTCCCATCATGGCGCCCGGGATCGCGGCCACGGCCGTCCTCACGTTCCTGTACTCGTGGAACGACTTCATATACGCGGTGATCCTGACCGGCGCGGCGCGCGCACGCTGCCGGTCATGATCTCCGGGTTCATCACGGAGCGCGCGTGTACTGGGACCGGGTCGCGGCGGCGGGCATGCTTCGTGTTCTGCCGACCGCGATCCTCGGCGTCGCGGTGCAGCGCTACCTGGCGATCAGACTCTGCCGCCGGCGCCGTGAAGGGGTGAGAGAGGCCATGGGAACGGTGCGGCCGCTCGACGGGAGGGGTACATCGCCGCTCCGGTGCTGCCGTTGCGCGATGACGGCGGCGATCGACCTCGAGACGATGGAGCGATGCGTGCGGTGGATCGCCGACGATCGGGCCGAAGGCGCTCGTCGTGAATTCGAGCGCGGGCGAGGGGAGCTCCTCTATCCGGAGGAGCGCGCCAGGTGCTCGAGCGGGTCGTGGCGGCGGTCGGCGACCGGCTCCGGTCCCGGCTGGGATCATCAGCGAGTCCACCGCGGAGCATGCGGTGGCCCAGGCGCGGGCGGCGAGTCGGGCCGGGAGCGGCGGGGTTGCTGGTGTTTCCACCCCGGGCCTCGGTGGCGAGGGCTCCTCGCCGAGACCGTGGTCGAGTATCACCGCGCCATCATCCAGGCGAGCCAGCTGCCGGTGATTCTGTTCCACCGTCCGGCGCAGTTCGGCGGCGTCGTATACCTCGCCGAGACGCTCGCGCCAGCTCGCCGCGCTCGAGGGCGTGGCTGGGCTGAAGGAGGCGAGCTTCGACGCCACCCGCTTTCATCCAGATCGTCCGGGTCAACCGGACGTTCCCCCGGCCGCTCAAGATCCTCACCGGCAACGACACCTTCATCTACGAGTCGTATCTCCTCGGGGCGGACGGGGCCCTTCTTGGAATGGGCGCCACGGCGACGGCGCCCTCAGATCGCGATGCTCGAGGCCGTCGCGCCGGGGCGACCTGGCGGCCGGCGCCGCTCTGCGGGACCGGCTCGACCCGCTCTGCCAGGCGATCTACGCCGCGCCCCTCCGGGAACTACCGCGTCCGATGAAGGAGGCCCTGGTGTTCCAGGGGATCCTGAAGAACGCGGTCGTGCGGGCGCCTCTTCCATCCGCGTCGGACGAGGAGCGGGCGCTCATCCGGCGAGCGTTGAGCCACGCGGGGCTGCTGTAGGCGCGATGATGTCCGACGGATCACCGAAACGGACGGCTGGCCGCGCGAGTGGCCGTCGTGACCGGCGGGACCTCCGGGCTGGGCCGGGCGATCGCGCTCGCCCTTGCTCGCGGAGGGCGCGGCCGTGGCGATCGGCGACATCCGGGAGCGACCGGCGGATGGAGGCCCTCGAGCGCCGAGGTGATCCGTAACGCCGGCGGCCGAGCAGTGTGCGTGGCAACGGACGTGACACGCCGGGCAGACGTCGAGACGCTCGTGCAGCAGGCGGTCCGGGAGTTCGGGGCGCTCGACGTCATGGTCAACAGCGCGGGCGTCCTGTCCGTGCTCTCGCCGGCCGTCGACAAGACGGAGGCGGACTGGGCGCGCGTGATCGGCGTGGACCTGACCGGGTCTGGTTCGGATGCCAGGCCGCCCTGCGTGAGCTTGATCCAGCGGGACAAGGGGGCGGATCATCAACATCTCCTCTCGGTTGGCTCTCCAGGGGGTCGCGCCCGGGCGAGCCGACTACTGCGCGGCCAAGGGCGGGGTCTCGAGCCTGACGCGCCAGCTGGCGGTCGAAGCGGGACCCCATGGGATCACCGTCAATGCCATCTGCCCCGGATTCATCGTGACCGACGGCACGCGCGAGCTGGCGGCGGCCGGCAAGCTCGAGGAGGTGCGCCGGCGGACCCCGTATCGGCGCCTCGGGACCCCGAGGACGTGGCCGGCTGCGCGGTCTTCCTGGCCTCGGCAGACTCGGAGTTCATCACGGGCCAGAACCTCGTCGTCGACGGGGGCGCCTCGATCGCGGGGTGACCCGCGACGGCGCCGGGTGCCAGGGGAGCCGACATCACATGGAGCTGCTCTACGACGTGAAAGACGGCGTGGCCACGCTGACGCTGAACCGACCCGAGAAGCTGAACGCCGTGACCGACACCATGCGGCGAGGCCTGGCGCGCCAGGTCGAGGAGATCAACCACGATCCGGAGGTGCGGGTCGCCGTCGTGCGCGGGGCGGGGACCCGCGCTTTCTCCGCCGGCAGCGACATCTACGAAACTTCAGGGCGAACCCCGGTCGAGAAGCGAGACACCGTCGAGATGGAAGCGCCCCACCTGCTCCGCCGCTGCATCAAGCCCGTCATCGCGATGGTCCGCGGATACGCCCTCGGCGGTGGCTTGAGCTCGCGCTGGCGTGCGACCTGCGGATCGCGTCGGAGACCGCGCAGTTCGGCCTGCCCGAAGTGACGCTCGGCTGATTCCTGGTGCCGGCGGGACGCAGTACTCTCCCGCGCCTCATTGGCCGCGGCATGGCCGCCTACCTCCTCTATACCGGGGAGCGCATCGACGCGACCCAGGCGAAGGCGATCGGTCTCGTGGATCTCCTGGTCAAGGACGACACGCTGGACGCCGAGACGGCTCGGGTCGCGGGCCTCATCGCGCGGAACCGACTGGAAGCGCTCGTGTTCCTCAAGGCCGCCCTCCGGATGGCCGACCGTGACGAGCCCCGAGGTCGGGGTGGACTACGAGCGCGAGCTGATCGCGCTCTGCTACTCGTCTCCTGGATCGCGAGGCGCGGATCCGGGCCTTCCGTGACCGCAAACCTCGAGACTCGCAGGCGTAGAGGAGTCGGCATGGCTGCCTTTGTGAGCGCCGCCGAGGCCGCAGCGCAGGTCCGCGACGAGGCCACCGTGGTGCTTTCCGGGAACACGTATCGCCTGGTGGCCGAATCCGTCCTGACGGCGCTGGAGGCGCGCTTCCTTCGAGACGGGGCGGCCCTGACGGCTGCAAGTCATCTACCCGATCATGGCGGAGCGGCCCGCGCCGGAGCGGCGGTCAGGGCACCGGCGTGAACCGGCTGGGCTAAGCCGGACCTGATGCGGCGGGTCGTGGCGGGGTCCTTCAGCTGGACGCCGACAAGGAGCTGAATCAGCTGGTCACCAGGGATGCCGTCGAGGCCTACAACCTGCCCATGGGCACGATCTTCGCGTGGATCCGCGCGACGGCCGCCGTGGCGCCCCGGCCTCGTGACCTCGGTCGGCATCGACACGTTTGTCGACCCCTCGGCGGCAGGGGGCCGCATGAATCGAAGCAACTCCGGGCACCGCTCGCCGAGCTTGTGACCCTGGTGGCGAAGAGGCACCGTTCTACCCGCGGCAGCCGATCGACGTGGCCCTCGTCAAGGGACGACCGCGGACGAGCACGGGAACATCGCGCTCGAGCTGGGATCCCTTCACGCTGGCGGCGCTTCGCATGGCGATGGCCGCCTGGAACTCGGGCGGCACGGTCATCGCCGAGGTGACCTGCACGGCGGCCGCGGGATCCCTCCATCCGAGAACAGTGGTGATCCCGGCGCCCTGGTGGACTACGTCGTGGTGGCGCCTGAGGAGTTTGAGGACGAGCACGACCGGCGATGAGCGGGGAGGTCCGCGCGCCGTTCCAGCCGGCGCGACCGCCACTGGACGAGAAGGTCGTCATCGCCCGTCGGGCACTCAGGAATTCGCGCCCGGCAACGCCGTGAACCTGGGGGCGGGCATCCCGGATGTACGTGGTCCCACACGTGGCGATGCAGCGGGGCGTGTCGCAGCAGATCAGCTTCACCATCGAGCAGGGGCCGATCGGGGTTGCCGGGGGTGGGCGGCGTGGCGGTGGGCCGTCGGCGATCCTCGACTCGCTCCAGGTCTCGACTGTGTACGTGACGGGGGCGGCATCGATGTGGCGTGTCTGTCCTTCGGCGAGGTGGACCGGCTGGGCAACGTCAACGTCGCGCGGTTCGGCGGCATGATGCCGGGCTCTGGGCGGCTTCATCAATATCGTCCACGCCGCCCGCAAGATCGTCTCTTGCGGGACGCTGACGGCCAAGGGCCTTCGGACCGACGGTGAGCGCGGCTGGTCTCTGGATCGAGCAGGAGGGCGCGATCCGGCGGTTCGTGACGGATGTCGAGCTGGTCACGTTCCAACGGCGAGGCCGCGGTGAAGAGGGGCCAGGAGGCGGTCTCACGTGACCGAGCGCGCGGTCTTCCGCCGGGACGGGACGGTATGGTGCTCACCGAGGTGGCGCCCGGGCTCGACGTCCGGAAGGACGTGCTGGCCCACGCCGAGTTCCGGTCCGGGTGAGCCCGGGGCCCGCCGATGCCCGCCGACCTGTTCGTGGCCGAATGACCCCGGCGCCGCGGGTGGCGTGGCGCGGTCGGGCGACCAGTCCCGCGGAACGGAGGTCGGCCGATCCGTCGCGATGGAGACCGATGCGCAGGAGCTCGAGAGCGGCGGCGACGCCACGATCCAGCTCGCCGGCCGCCGCGACTCCGGCTCCGGCGCCTCGCCTGGGCGCTCGGCTCCGGTCCTGACGTTCGTCGTCCTCCATCGCCTCCGTGGGGCGCCCTGGTCGCGATCTTCCGGTGCCGGACTACGTCCTGCAGCCGCGCGCCCCACGCGGTTAGTCCCGAAGCTCTACCAGGCCCGGCAGGCGCTCTGGCAGAACACCGTGATCACGCTGCGCGAGATCGTCATCGCGGCTTTGTCAGTCACGGTGGCTCCTGAGCATCCCCTGGGCTGCTCATCGCGCTCGTCGCTGGTCGCGCGGCGCATCGCGTACCCCGTCCTGGTCTTCATCCAGCTGGTTCCGAGATCGCGGTCGCCCCCTGTTCCCGGTCTGGTTCGGCTTCGGGATCCAGTCGAAGGTGCTCCTGACCGTCCTGCTGTCCTTCTTCCGCTCCTGCTGGCGAGCATCGCGGGGTTCCAGGCGCTCGACACGCGGCTCTTGTATCCTCACCCGGTCCATGGGGGCGTCGTTCTGGCAGACGTTCTGGCACGTGCGTGGTTTCCGAGCGCCCTCCACGTGATCTTCGCGCGGCCTCCAGACGACGGCGACGATCGCCGCGACCGCATGCCATCGTCGCGGAGTTCGTCGGCTCGATACGCAGGACCTCGGCACCAGCCCTCGTCGCGACCGGCGTCCTGGACACCCGTTGATCTTCGCGATCCTGCTGATCCTGACCGTCATCGGCATCGGCCTGAACTACTTTATCGAGGCCGTGGCGTACTTCGCCATGCCGTGGCAACGGACGCGTGAGTAGTCCCACCCTCGACAAGGAGGTGCGTCGACCCATGGCTCGCGCGCGAAGAACCCATCTTGCCGTCCTCTCGTGTCTGCGCTCATCCCCCGCCGTCGCGGCGATCGTCGGGATACAGTAGGGCGCCGCCGGCCACGGCACAGTCCCTGACCCCGTCGCCTTCCAGCTGAACTTCACGGCCGGCGGATACAACGCCGGATTTGCGCTGGCCCTGCAGGAGGGTCCCACAAGAAATCGGGTCTCCGACGTCACGCGATCATCAAGGGACAAGGATCGGGCGTCACGGCGCAGCTCGTCGCATCCGGCAAGGCCGACATCGCCTACGCCGACGCCCTGGCGGTGATGCAGCTGATCGCGAAGGGGCGCTGATGAAGGTCGTTTCGACGATCTACCAGTCGAACCCGAACGCGGTGACGGTGCTGACCACGTCGGGGATCAAGTCGATCGCGGAGCCGAAGGGCCGGTCGGTGGCGGTGCCCACCGGCCAGTCCCAGACCGCGATGGTTCCCATCCTGTTCTAGGCGCTAACGTGATTGGTCGAGAGCGACGTGAACCTGGTCAACATGCCCGGAAACGCCATGATCGCGAGCCCGCCCAGAAGCAGGTGGACGCGATGCTGGGCTCCCTCGACAACTACGACCTGATCTTCCGCCAGCGGGGCGTGTGACATCCTCAGTCTGCCGTTCGCCGACCACGGGTGGCGACGGTGAGCACCTCGATCATCGTAACCGATGCCGCCGCGCTGGCCCAGCGCGGCGACATCGTGCGGAAGTTCATCCAGGCGAGCCTGAGGGCTGGGACGCGCGGCGATCAAGCGCCCGGATGATGCCATCAAGGCCCTGGTGCAGACGTTCCCGACCGACACCGGAGCCGCCCCGGAACCTGGGCGAGCTGAAGGCGGCCGATCTCGCTGATGTGCAAGAACGGCGCGAAGTTCGTCGTGAAAGGCCGAGGCGGAGGCCTGATCCGTGACGGTGAGCGTCGCCCAGCAGGTGCTCGGCCTGCCGACGTCGGTGCCGGCGTCGGCGTACTACACGCACGAGTTCCTCCCGGCGACGCTGCCCACGAAGTGCCCTCGGGATAGGCGCCGCTCGCGGACGGCGTCACGATGGCGAGTGAGCGCGGCGTCGCGATCGACATCGATCGCGTCACCAGGCGCGTTTCCGATCGACGGCAAGCGGGCGACCCAGGCCCTGACCGAGATCTCGCTGCGCATCCGGCCGGGCGAGTTCGTCGCCGGCGTCGTCGGACCGAGCGGCTGCGGCAAGAGCACCCTGATGCTCAGCGTGACGGCCGGGCTGCTCGGCGCCGACGACCGGCGTGATCCGGTGGCGGCGCGGCGCTCGCGGCGCCTCTGACGGACGTCGGGATCGTCTTCCAGGACGACCTGTTGCTGGAGTTCCGGAAGGCGCTCGACAACGTGCTGCCGCAGGGGCGCATCCGGCGCCTCGACCTGCGTGAGAGACGCGATCCCGGGCAGAGCAGCTGCTGGAGCAGCTCGGGGTGGCCCATGCCGCCGACCGGTATCCGCGGCAGCTCTCGGGGGCATGCGCCAGCGGCGTATCGATCGCGCGCGCTTTGGTCCACGAGCCCTCCGTGCTCCTGATGGACGAGCCGTTCGGGGCACTCGACGCGCTGACCCGGCTTCAGGTGCGAGCCGATCTCGAGCGGCTGTGGCTGTCGGAACGGCAGACGGTGCTGTTCATCACCCACAGCATCGAGGAGGCGGTGGGCCTCGTCGGACCGCGTGGTGGTCATGTCACCGTCGCCAGGGGCGGATCGTGCCGGGAGATGACGATCGACCTGCCGCGACCGCGCCTCGCTGGCGCTCGGGGAGGCGCCGGAGCTCGAGGGTCATGTGCAGGCGATCTACGGGCTGTTCGAGGAGATGGGGGCGCTTCACGGGCGCGCAGCCGACCCAACGGGACGGGCGCGCGCCCCGCTGAGCGAGAGGGAGAAGGGTGTCATGCGGGAGAGATCCGGTACTACGAGGACGTCGCGATCGGCGAGGAGTTCCGGTCGCGGACGCGGACGATCACCGGAGACGGATGTGGTCTCTGTTCGCCAGCCTGTCCGACGACTGGAGCGAGGTCCACATCAGCGACGAGTTCGCCAAGGGCACGGCCTACGGTCGCCGCATCGCCCACGGCCTCCTGGGTCTGGCGATCACCGAGGGCCTGAAGCTGCGCGGGGAGCGGATCAGTTCGCGGGATTGCCCTCGCTCGGCTGGACGTGGGACTTCCGGAAGCCGGTATTCCTGGGAGACACCGTCCACGTCCGGTGCCGCCTGAGGGACAAGCGCACGACGAAGGACCCTGGGCGCGGCATCTTCTTCCGCCCTCCAGCTCGTGAACCAGCGCGGCGAGGTGTGGTCCACGAGGGCGAGCATCGGCTGATGGTCGAGACCCGGAAGGTGGCCAAGTCGGCCTACGGGGAGTGACGGGAGGGCGGCGATGAGCAAGCGCTCGGCCACCTGGTCCAAGGTCGTCACCGCCGAGGAGGCGGCGCGGCTCGTCCGCGACGGCACCACAGTCGGGGTGGAGGGGCCGGGCGCCTCCTTCTTGCCGAGGCGGTAATGTCGGCGATCGAGCGGCAGTTCCTGTCCACCGGGCGTCCGCGCGGCTTGACGCTGCTCCAGCCGTGCGGGTTTGGCGACGACGGGGACGGCCGGGGCGAGCCACTTCGCCCACGAGGGGTTGGTCCGTCGCGTCATTTCCCCGGGTTTGGCGACTCGCCCCGGATGGCCGCCCCGCGCTCGCGAACAAGATCGAGGGCCTACTGTTTTCCGCAGGGTGTCGTCTGCCAGATGTGTGGGCCGCCGCCGAGCCGGAAGCCACGGATCCTGTCCCACGTGGGTCTCGACACCTTCGTGGATCCGGGGCAGGGGGCGGGCGGCTCAACGACGTGACGACGGTGCCCATGGTCGAACGAGTGCGGGTGGATGAGGGCGACTGGCTCTCGTTCACGGTGGTGCCCATCGACGCGGCGATCATCCGCGGCACGACCGCCGACGAGTTCCCGGGCAACATGAGCATGGGAGCACGAGCCCGCGATCCTCGGAGCCGCTGACCCTGGCCCAGGCTGCCCGAGCCAACGGCGACCGGTGATCGCGGAGGTCAAGCGCATGGCCCGCCGCGGGAGCCTGAGTCCGCAGCTCGTGCGCGTGCCCGCATCCGGTCGACGCCGTGGTCGTGAATCCCGAGGCCTGGCAGATCCACGGCGTCGAACGCTACAACCCGGCCGTCTCGGGATAGCTGCGCGCGCCACGAGGCCAGGCCCCGCCGGTGACGCGTGGACGAGCGCATGCTGGTCGCGCGGCGGGTCGCGATGGCGCTTCCGGCCGGGGGCCGTCCTCAACATTGGGTTCGGGATCTCGGACGTGGTCCTCGTCGTCGCCGCCCAGGAGGGGCTGCTCGACGACCTCACGATCACGATCGAGCAAGGGACGATCGGCGGGCTGCCGATGCGCGGCCGCGCCTGGCCGCCCAATCGAACGTGGAGGCGATCGTCGATCAGATCTCCCAGTTCAACTTCTACCAAGGTGGGGGACTGGACCTGGCGTTCCTGTCGTTCGCCGAGGTCGACGCGGCCGGGAACGTCAATGTCAGCAAGTTCGGCTCGCGCCTCCCGGGATGTGGCGGGTTCATCGGATATCTCCCAGGAACGCGAAGGGGTCGTCTTTGTGGCCTGTTCGGGAAGCGCGGGGGACACGCGCGTGGAGAACGGGCGCCTCCGCGTCGTCGGCCACGGGCGGGTGATGAAGTTCCGGAAGCAGGTCGAGCATGTGACCTTCAGCGGCCGCGCGCGCGGCCGCCGTCGGGAAGCCGGTGCGCTAGCGTCACCGAGCGGGCCGTCTTCGGCCTCGGCCCGCGCGGGGTGGAGCTGCTCGAGCTCGCGCCCGGGTGCGACCTCGAGCGGGACGTGCCGCCGAGATGGAATTCCGGCCCGCGATCGCGCCCGACCTCAGACCCATGGACCCCGTGATCTTCGAGCCGCGACGCCTGGGGCTCCGCGAGCGGTGGGATGCCTAGGCGGGCGACCGCCCGCACGCGCTCACCGCGCCGGCGTGACCGGCGCGCCGCGACCCTTCCGGTTCGGTCTGATCGGCGCCGGCGTCGCGGCGGAGATCCACGTCACCGCGATGCGGACGGTTCCGGGCGTCGAGGTTCACGCGCCATCGCCGATGCCGTCCTCGAGCGGCCCGACGCGCTCGCCACCCGGTACGGCATCCCCGACGTGTACGAGAGGCGGCGAGGCTCCGGCGTAGCGCGCACCCGTGGACGCGGTCGCGGTGTTGACGCCGCACCATCTACACTCGCCGTACGTGGTGGCGGCGGCGGCCGCGAGGCCGGCACGCTGGTGGAGAAGGCGATCGCGCACACGGTGACCGCTGCCGACGAGCTGATCGAGGTATGCCGTGTTCGCGGCGTGACCCCGGCCGGAATCTTCCAGAACCGGTTCACACCGGCGGCCCGTCTTCTGCGCGGGCCGTGGCGAGCGGCGTGGCTCGTGGTCGGGTGTTCCTCGCCCTCTCGGTGACGGTCAAAGGAGCATCGCGCGCCGGGATACTTCTTGGACTCCCCCTGGCGCGGCCGGAAAGGGGAGGCCCGCGGCGGCGTCCCCGCGCGATCCAGGCGCTGATCCGGGCTGGTGCTCTGACCTCCCGGTCACGGGTGCTGGGCATGCCGCGGCGGGTGGTCGCGCAGAGTCGCACCGCTGTGCAACGACGTCCAGGTGGAGGACGTCGCCGTCGGTCTCCTGCAGTTCGAGAGCGGTGTGGTGGCGGCCCTTCAGGCCACGACGGGGCGGAGCGCCGAGCAGCCGCCATCGATCGACATCCATGGCGATCGCGGGACGCGCCACGGTCGGTGGGAGCTGGGGGCATCTTGTCCCTCCGATCGGATCGGCCGGCCGAGCCCGGTGAGGACGTCGCGCAGGGAGTCTCCCGCCGGCCGGCCCTCGGTCGAGCCCTACGCGGCCGAGATCGCGGACTTCGTCACCGCCATCCGGAAGGGCCGCCGCCGCCTGGTGGACGGCGCGGAAGCCCGGAAAGCGCTCGTGGTCGTGGAGGCGCTGTATCGCTCGGCCACGACCGGCAGGTGGGTCTCACTGCGGTAGATCCCGGGCCGTCGGCTCGACGGTGACGTCCGCCGACGAGCGCCGTGCGGCGATTCGACATGACGGCGGCTGGTCGACAGCGAGCCGGATCACCATGCGGCGTGGCACCGGATCTGCCTCGAGCAGTGGGGCCATCCTCACGCTGGCGAGGTGGCGCGAGCACACGCTCGGACGGCCGGTGCGCGAGTCGCTTCCCACCTTGCTCGGTCGGCCGCTCGACCCGCGACGAGATCGAGCGCCTGACCCGGAAGGGAGGCGCGGCGTCCTATCAGGAGGCGGTCGGGTGGGAGGGTGCGCGAAGTGCACGGAGCTGTGTCGCATTCGTTCGAAGCCTGACAACGCTAGGGGTGCCCTGCGCCCCGCCACGTCGGCCTTGCCCTACCGAGTGGTCCCAGTTCTGGGAGCACCCAGCTGGCTGACCAGCTCCAGGTGCAGGTGACCGGGCACGATGTCCAGCGGGGCAAGCCCGACCGGAGGTGTACTTGACGGCACCGCGCGGCTTGGTATCGCGCCGCGCGCCGTGCGTGGTGGCTTGAGGACGCGCCGGTCGGGATCCACGCCGCCCGACGTGCCGGAATGTCGGTTGTCGGCGTGGCAACCAGCTGCCGGCCGGACGAGCTCCGCGAGGCAGCCGCCCAGCTGGTGGTCCCGACTTCGACGGATTGACCTGGGCGCGCGCCGACGGCACTCGGCTGACCCGGGCCGAGGCGCTGCCTGACCTCGCGCGCGATCGCGCCCACCACGTCGCGCGTGGCCGTCCCGGCCTGTGCGCGGACCCAGCGGGAGGCTCCGAGGCCCGCGCGCGACCTCAGGCCGTCCTGTGCCGCGCTCGACGGTGTCGCGCGATGGTTCCCGCGGGGTCCGAGGGGCGGGCCGGTGGAACGCGTCTAGCGATTGCTCATGTTCACGCTCAGCCGGCGCCGCGCCGCCGGGTGGCCGACACCGAGGCTCCACGCCCGGCGTCGGCCGGTCGGGTGCGGCTGGGCGACGGCCCGGCCTGAGCCATCGTCAGCCTAGTCGCGCAGGATTGCGTCGATCCGATCGGAGGCCGCCTTCACCGCGGCGGTGGTCGGCTTCGTGCCGGTCGAGACTTCCTGCTGTCACGACGCCGAGCGCCTGGGTAATCTCGACGTACTTCGTGCTCTTGAACGGCGTCCGGGCCACCTGGATCATCGGCTCGAACGCGGCCACCAGCGGGTCGCTCTTGAGCTCGGGCCGCTGCATCGCGCGCACGTTGGCCGGGAACTTTCCGTGGATCTTCCACACCGTCACGCCCGACTGCTCGTCGGACAGGAACTTCAGGAGCTCCCAGGCCTCCTTCACGTGCTGGCTGCTCTTGGTGATGCAGTGAGAGTCCGTGCGCCGCCGCCGACCGCGACCTTGACCTTCGCGCGTCGGCATCGGGCGCGGCGCGGAGCTGACCCTTGATCGCCGGGATTGATCTTCTCGGTCACGCCGAACTGCCAGACCCCGCTCTCCACCATGGCCACGACGCCCTGGGCGAGGAGCTGATTGTTCTCGCCGAAGCCGTTGGCTGGGCACGCTCGGCGGCGCCACCTTGTGCTTCCGGTAGAGATCCGCCCAGAAGTCGATCGGCCTCGATGAACTCCGGCTGTTGATGGCGCTCCGCTTGCCGTCGGGCGTCAGTCACGCTGCCGCCTGTTCGACATCCACCAGTACCAGAGCCGCCAGCACGCTCGAGTTGTCGCCCTTGCCGAACAGGCCGATGCCGTACCGGTCACCCTTGGTCAGCTTCTGAGTAGTCGAGCAGCTCCTCCCACGTCTGGGGCGGCCGGTTTGGGTCGAGACCCGCGTCCTGGAAGGCCTTGGCGTTGTAGATCAGCCCCATCGGCCCGGTGGAGTACGGCAGGAAGTAGTGGTCGCCCTTTGTCGTCGGTGAAGCTCTCCAGGGTCGCCCTTCGTGAAGCGGGCCTTGATGTCCTCCTTCTCCGCCTTCATGAGGGGCTCGAGGTTCGCGCAGTAGCCCCGCACGATCAGGCTCTGGGGGCGTTGGGCGGCGTGTCCATGTAGATGTCCGGGCCGCGCACCGGCCTCCATGGCTGCCGTGAACTTCGGCACTCGCTCGGCCGAGGTGACGCGTCTCGGCCACGATCTTGATGTTCGGGTTGCTGCTTCTCGAACTCGGCGAAGAGGCGCTCTTGAGCGCCGGCCCCGCCGGGTCCTCCCCGAAGTACCAGCTCATGAACCGGAGCTGCACCGGCGCCCGAGCCGTTCGCCGGGAAGGGTCAGCCCGAGGCCAGACCGGGGCCCACGTCGGCCCCACGCCGCCCACCGTCTCCGTCCGTTGCCGACGTCATCATTCGATCCTCCTCCCACCCGACACCTGGGCTCGGGGCGCTCAATCCGTCGTCGTGTCCAGGGCTCACTTCAGCGCCCCGGCGGTGAGGCCGGACACCAGGAAGCGGACGTGAACAAGTACAGCACGATTGGCGGCACTGCCGCCACGAGGCCGGCGGCCATCAGCTCGTTCCACGCCACGCTGTACTCGCCGAAGAGGTGCGCAATACCCACGCTGATCGTGTACTTCTCGCTCGAATCCGTCAGGACGTAGGCGAAGATGAACTCGTTCCACGCGAGCAGGAAGGCGTAGATCGACGTCGCGGCGTGATCCGCCCGGCAGGCGACCGGCAGGATCACCCGAACGAAGCCCGAGAGGGGGAGCAGCCGTCGATCAGCGCCGCCTCGTCCAGCCCGATCGGCAATCGCCGTCGAAGTACCCTTCAGCAGCCACGTCGTGAAGGGCAGCACGAAGCGACGTGTAGGCGAGCACCAGCGCCGGTCAGCGTGTTGTAGAGGCCCATCCAGTGAGACGACCCTGAAGTAGGTGATGAGGAGCAGGATGCTCGGGATCATCTGGGTGCCCACCATCGCCCATCAGCGAGTGCTGCTCGCGCCGCGGAACCGGTAGCGCGAGAAACCATACCCCGCCAGCGCGGCGAGCGCCGATCGACACGCGGTGTCGGTCGCCGAGGCCACCGCCAGGCTGTGTTTCAGGAAGTACCGGCCGTAGGGCCGGCCGAGCCAGATCGCGACGTACGCGTCCACGGTCGGCGCCGCCGGCCACCATTGAACCGGAACGGTCATGGTCGCCGGAGGCCGGCTTGATCGACGTCGCCAGCATCGGAGTAGAGCGTGGAACAGGACGAACAGGTTGACGACCGCCAACGCCGCGTAGACCGCCGCCGGCCAGACGACTCGCCGTGCCGCCGCGGCGTCCCGGCCGCCGCCCGCCGCTCATCCAGTCGCCGTCTCGGCGGCCGTCCGCACGGTCAGCCGCACGTAGAAGACGCTGAAGACGGCCAGCGCCGCGACCATCACCATCGCCAGCGCCGCGGCCCGCCCGGTCCGGAAGAACTGGAAACGCCAGCGCGGTAGATCAGCGTCGACAGCACCTCGGTCCGGTTCGCGGGCCCCGGCCGTCATCACCCAGATCAGGTCGAAGTACTTCACCGTGTTGATCACGTCGAGCGTGAGCGCGATCAGCATGACGCGCTTCAGGCCCGGCAGCGTGACGTGCCGGAAGCGGCCCACGCGCCGGCCCCGTCGACGCCGGCGCGCCTCGTAGAGCGCGCTGGGAATCGCCTGCAGCCCCGGCCAGGAGGATGAGCGAGATGAACGGGAAGCCGCGCCACAGGTTGGCCACGATCACCGCGCCCAGGGCGCGTGTCGGGCGACGCCAGCCAGGCCCTGGGCGCCGACAGGAGGCCGAGCCCGGTCAGGAGCGGATTCGAGCATGCCGAAGGGTTGTGATAGAGCCACGCCCAGCCGGTCGCCACGACGGCCGGCGGCAGCATCCAGGGCAGGAGCGCGAGGTTCCGGAAGACCGCCCGCCCGCGGATCTCCTGGTTCAGGAGAAGGGCCACGCCGAGGCCGAGGGCCAGGTGGCCGCAGCACGCTGACCACCGTGAAGGTGACCGTCGTTGCCGGCGGCCGTTCGGACGCACCTCGTCCTCGGCGAGGGCAGCGTAGTTCCGCACGCTCGGGCGATCCGGACCCGGCTCGAGCGTGGTCCACACGAAGGACTCGTAGAGCACGTGCATCACGGGCACCACCAGCACGAGGAGGAGCACCGAGGCAGTGGCCGGAGCCACGAACCAGTAGCTCGCGCGAACGCGCCGGTTCGGAGCTGGTCCCCGGAAGCGCTCAGTCGAGGCCGAGCAGCCGGGCCGGGTTCTCGACCATGACGCGGCGGATGTCGGTCTCGGTCAGCCCGACGTCGTAGAGGCAGTTCATGAAGGCGCGCAGCTCCTCGTCGGGCCACGGCTGTGCGGCTGGCCGGCGTCCGTCGCCACCACGCACTGCCCGACCCCGGCCCCGTTGATGAGGTCGACCGCCTGCTGGAGCAGCACTGCCGCCGCCCTGGTGGAAGCGCCATCGGCTGGCAGATGCTGGCGCAGAGCTCGAGATGGGCGCCCAGCTCCGCCATCCGCACGTACCAGTCCATCGGCATCGTGCGCGGCAGGAAGAACGGGTGGTTGATCAGGATCTTCATGCGCGAGGCGTAGCTCCGGTCACGACCGCCTCGATCTCCGCCGGCGAGAAGTGGGCGGTCGCGAACACCGCGTCCCGCGCCCGCACCAGCTCCAGGACCTGGATCAGAGCCGGCGAGAGCGCGCCGCGTGCGTCGAGGACCTCGATGCCCGGGCGTGGGATGGTGCCCTCGTCCGTCTGCCGCTTGATGCCGTAGGTGCCGCGCCCGCCGAAGGTCTCCTCGTGGTGCTTCGAGTGCATGGTGGGCGCCCAGATGATCTTCGCGCCCTGGTCGAGCGCGGCTTTCACCGCCACCGGGTTGATGCCCCCGACGAAGTCGTTGAGGACCAGGCCGCCGAGCGCGGTGAGGTTCCGCAGCTCGCGGTTCGCGTGATAGGCCGCGCGTCGTCGTGCCCTCGTGGTGCGCCTTGAACACGACGGCCCGCATCCCGGCCGCTTCGCAGCGCCGTGCGATCTCCACGGCGTCCCCGATGCGGCCGAAGACCTCCGGCGACGAGTGGACGTGGATGTCGATGGCGCCCTCGAGAGCTCAGCATCCGGACGGCTCCTCGCTGCGCCGAGGTCCGCGGCGCGCGCTCAGCCGATGACGTTGGCGATGAGCTGCGCGTACACGCGGGTGCCCGTGAGGACGTCCTCCACGTAGTTGTGCTCGTCCGGGATGTCCGAGATGCTCCCGGCCGGCGGGTGGAGGTACCACGGCCCGAAGACCACCGCCGGGATCCCGAGGTCGAGGTTGAACCAGTGGGCGTCGGTGTACCCTGGGCTGCCGCGCACCGCCGGGCGCCGGCCCAGGACCGCCTCGAACGCGCGCGAGGCACTCGGCGACCACCGGGGCGTCGGGAGCGATCTCCGACGCGAGGCTTCGCCATCTGCGACCGCCACCTCGACCCGCGCGCCGGTCCCCGCCACGCGCGCGTGCCGCGCACTCGCGGATCTCCGCCACGATGTCGTCGGTCCGCTCGCCGGGCAGGCTCCGGCGGTCCACCGACGACGCGGCAGCGCTCCGCGATGACGTTGGTCTCGACGCCGCCGTCGACGAGCCCGGCGTTGCAGGCTCGAGCGGGCAGGAGCGGGTGCGTCTTCGCGCGCGAGGCGCGGGGCGAGGTCCGTCTCGAACGCGCGCAGGACCCGGCCCATGGCCATGATGCGCGTTGACGCCCGACGCCGGCCGGCTGGCCTGACCCGCACTTTGCCGACCACGGTCGACCTCGGCCCACACGGCGCCGCGGTGAGCCAGGCAGACGTCGCCCGACCGTGGGCTCGCACGACGACCGCCATGTCCGCGCGCAGGCCCCGGAGCGTCTCGACACGAGGTGCGCCCATGCCGAGCCGCCCGCCCGGGCTCTCGTCCGGCGGTGGGCATGAGGATCAGGTCGCCGCGGCGCGGCATCCCGCTCCGCGACCACCGCGCCGCGCCGCCGACACCATGGCGGCCACGACCCGACTTCATGTCGCCCACGCCCCGGCCGTAGATCCGGCCGCCCTCGATCTCGCCCCCCAGCGGGTCCTTCGTCCAGCCCGCTGCCCGATCGGCCTGATGTCGAGGTGCCCGTTCATCATCGAGCGTCCGCCCGCCGCCCGCGCCGCGGAGCCGGGCGACCAGGCCTCGTCCGGGCGGGCGCCGACTCGTGGAAACTCGGTCTCGAAGCCGCAGCGCCGCGAGGTAGTCGGCGAGCATGGCGCGCGGCCGGCTCCTCGTTGCCCGGCGGGTTCTCCGGTGTTGATGCGAAGGAGGCGCCGGAGGAGCGATCGTCTCGTGGTCGTCGACATAACTGGTCACCGAGGTCATCGGGGCTCTCGTCCGTGTGTCGGCGGCCGTGCGTCCTAGGCGAGCACGGCGAAGGCGCGCAGCGGCGACCCGGTCCCGCCGACGAGCTTCAGGGGAAGGCGGCGACGTACGCCTCGCGGCCCGCCAGGCGGGCGAGAGTTGGTCAGGACCTGAGCTGAGGATTCCCGCGCGCAGAAGGCAGTTGTGCACCGGGGTGACGTGGTCGATGGGCTCGTCCAGCCCGACCAGGTCCGTCGCCACGAGGCCCGGCCGGCGCGCGCCGCCAGCCAGGCCGCCCCGTCCGGTGATGAACGGGGCGATGGTGCGTGTAGTCGGGGCCGCTCGTGTTGCCGGGAGTGGTCGGTCCAGACCACGGCGGCGTCCCCGGGCTCGATCGGCTCGCCGAGCCGGCGGAGCGCGGCGTCGAGATCCTCGGGGCCGATGCCCTCGAGCGGCCGCTTCGCCGTGAGGTCCAGCATCCGGGCCCGCGCGAGGAGGCCGTCGAGCGGCATCGCCTCGATGGCGGCGCCCGTCCGGGTCGAAGTGATACGGTGAGTCGATGTGGGTGCCGGCGTGCTCGCTCAGCGAGCATCGACGTCGTCTGGTACGAGAGCTCGTTCCGTGTAGAAGAACGACGGTCAGCTCGTGGCTCGCCCGCGCACCAGAAGGTCGGCACGGCGCCGCCGAGCGCCGTCATCGCCCGGGTAGATGTCGAGGCTGAGTGTCCACGACCTCGCGCGCGACGAAGTCCGACCGAGCGCCGCCGCGCGGACGCAGCGAGCCCGGCCGTCCCGCGGATCCGCAGGGGACACGCGGCGAGGTGCCAGCGCGCGCCCGCCAGCGCCGCGAGGCCGGTGAGCTGCTCGACGGTCAGCGCAGCCGCCGCCGGTGGAGCGCCCGCTTCACCTCGTACCGGTCGTCGCCCGGCGGCCCCAGGCCCGGGAAATCGGCGGCGACCACGGCCGGCCCGGCGGCGGACGAGCCACTCGGCGCCGTCCATTCCGAGCCGCGGCCGGTGCCAGAAGTAGTCCGGGCTCGCTGAGGTGGCGGTCGTGCCCGGTCCACAGGACGGCGCCGCGTCGCCTGCGCCTGAGAGTCGTTCCTGGCCTGCTCGAGCTCCGCGGCGCCGATCGTCTGGCCGCGCCCGACGCCGCGCAGGTCGAGAAGGCAGGCGCGCGGCGCGGATCACGCGGTCGAGCGGGGCCGCTCGACGGAGAGATCCCGCGGATCGAAGCGGAGCGGCCCGTCGAGGTGGGTTCCCACGTGGTCGGCGTCGTCAGGAAGACGCGCCCCTCGCGCGACTGCGTACTGGTACAGCGGTCGCGACGCCGCATGGGACGAAGCCGGCACCCAGAAACTTCGGACCTAGGTCGTCGACCCCGCATGCCCTCGTAGATCGGCACGCTGCAGGATCAACGACCGCGCGACGGGCCTCACCACGTTCGAGCCCCCCGGGCATGACGCTCGTCGAGGCCCGGTCCGGACACGACCACGCGGCCGGAAGCCAAGGGTACGGAGCGACCGGAGTGGCGAATCCTCATGGCCTGTCGGACGATCCGATGAGACGACACGGCGCGCGGAGTCGTCAAGGGGGCGATTTGACGGATTCCGGCCGGTGCAACTTGGTGGCAACCGCGAGTGGCACCATCGCCGCGCCGGGTCCGCGTCCGCGCTTTAGCCCGCGCCGCCGCGCCTCTCAAGGCGGAGACGCTGGACAGTTCGACTGGACGGCGAGCCTCGAAGCGGGAGGCGGGCACCGAGACCGAGAAACGTGCCTAGCGATTCTATGCTCTCCCGTATCGCCTGGTACTTGCCGCACTCAAGAAGCCCTCGGCGTCCAGCTTAACCGACGCCAGCAGCCAGCAGCGCGGCGAGCACTAAGGGCGAGCGGGGCAGCTCTGTTCCGATGCAGGTCAGGGTCATTTGCCGCTTTCCTGCGGCTGGAATAGATTGGCAGCGCAGTGCATCGACATCTGTATCGTTCTTGCAGTGCAGCACGTTCTCGCGGCTGGCGCCGTTCTCATGCTCCCTGCCCGGCTGCGAGCGCTCAGGTCGAAAGGCCTGTTGCCTCGAGGTCGACCCGAAAATCTACACTCAGCCAGAAGCCCGCCCAGAAACCGCCCGCGATCGGGATCGAAGATCACAACCGGTACCGGGATGCGATGTTCGCCGGCCGATCCGTGCTCGATGGTCACCCGCGAGCGAGACTCGAAGCCATCCCTGAAGCGCAGCGACTGCCGACCTGCGCGCTCGTGACGATGCCGAGAACAGCCCAGCTGGCAGCCTCGACGGCAGCGAAGTGGCCAGCTGCTTCTGCCCGCGTTGAACTGCGAGAATCAGAATCTTTCCGGAGCAGGGAGGCGACAACGCCGTCGTGATCTCCGTCGACTTCGACGACAAGTTACGCCAAGCAGGGGAAACTGATCGCCGGACAGGACCTGATGGTCTACGGCCACCAGATGGCAGCTGGAGATCGATCTGAACGGTCTCGGCGATGAAGCCGTGTTCCTGCGGGACGTGTCGCGTTTCCAAGCAGGACGGAGAAGTACAAGAGCACGGCGGGTGCGCAGCCGTACCAGTACTACGACAACCAGGATGTTCTCGTGGTGCGTCGACGCCGAACGCTCGTGTTCACGTTCAAGATAACCAGCACGGATCGCCGGCAGCGCGGGCAACGCCAGATCGCATTCAGATCGCTCGAACGACCCTAGCGCGAGTCCGGTAAGGGACGCGCGCCCCGGAGTCCCGGCGACGCGGGACGATCGGGGCGCGATCCGCTGCGAGCGCTCGGTCACGCCGGATCGCTCCCGGCGGAGTGAACGCGGCATGCACGTTGGCGCGCACGACCAGTCGAGGCGCACGCGACTCGTCCCTCACGGGATCGGGCAGTTGCCGCCTGTCGCTCCCCGTCGAAGCCCGACTCAGCGTCGAATCACTGCGTCACGGAAGCCAGCTGACCTCCACGTTCCAACACGTGAGCGGCCGCTCATGCGGTGATTTCACGGCGACCGCCAGGACACTCCTAAACTGAGCTCAGGGCCGGGTCAGGCGACGGACTGCCGACGTTAGTGCGTCCGTCTCGCTGCCTTTAGCGAGGGGAGCAATCGTCGCTGATCCGAAGCGGCAGTCCAGTGGGCGCGACGAAGCCAGCGGATGTGCGCCCCAGGTGCTCGATAGGGACTCCACCACGGGCCGTGAGTCCGAGGTCGATCGGATCGAGTCGAGCCATCTGAAGCAGCGCTGCCAGTGAGCAGCACGTACGCGCCCGACGTCGTCACCCTGTTCTTAGAGCCGGTGAGCGAGGATGACGTCCACGCCGGCCACCTGCAGCCCCGCCCCCGACGCGCGTGCCGAGAGGAAGCGGCCGTGAGTGGGCCACGATCTTCAGGTCCAGGCTCTCGACGCTGCGGCACGCGCCGCAGGAGCACGACTCGTCGGCCGCCAGCTCCACGCTGGACCTCCTTGAAGGCGGCGAATGCCGGAGTCGAGCACGGTCAGGAGTCCGACGCCGGGGGCAGGAGAGCGCACGTCGGGGCCCAAGGCGAAGACCGCATCGCCTCGACACTCCTGAATCTCCAGCGGGGGCGCAGAGCCGCGTGCACGACCTCCAGCAGGGTCCCGATGATCTGGGGCGCGTGCTCGAGCTCCGGTTGCGGTGACGAAGGCCGTGAATCCGGAGATAGTCGGCCAGGACCAGGGGTACCGTCAGTTGAGGCTTCATGCCTATGTGACCCCGCAGGATGCCGTCGTGGACGGACGAGGACACCGACTTGTAACCCCCGGAAAACAGTGGGGAAGTGAAGGGCCGGTGGCGGGTGGACGCGGGCCGCGATGACCTTCGAGGCGCACCTCGGGGCTCTTGCTGGACGAGGTCGGGGGAGCCACCTCGAACCGGGCCGCTGCGGAGGCCTGCCTTGCCCGGAAGATTCGGGTCAGCCACTCGGCGACAGGCCGGAGGGCGTCTTCGCGTCAGCGTGTCTCGATCCAGGGTCCGAGCGCTACCAAAGGGCCGCCGATCCGGCCACCGAGTCCGGCATGCGTTCTGCAACGTGCCGGATAGCGTCCTTCCGGCTTCTTGTGCAGGATGTTGGGCCCGTTCATTGGTGGAATCGCGCCGGGAGGATTCTCGGCTGCCTAACCTGGCCGCGATGGGCCGCAGACGCCGACGGCGGCGGCAGGACTATGCGGAAGCCAGTAGTCAGAGTTCCTCGCGATGACGATCTCAAAGGCCACGCGATGCTTGCCGGTCCCGGCGTGGCTCGGTCCCGCCGCTCGAACCAGGTCCTCCGGCGAGGGCGCGGGGCCTGGGCCGTCCCGACGGCTCGCCCGGAGAGGGAGACACCGCCTGGCGGCCATGGCGGCTGCCGTGGTTGCGGTCCCTGGGCTGGTTCGCGCAGTGCGCATGGCGCACCTCGTGCTCGGGCTGGTGCCCCCAAGGCTCAGAGAGGAGACTAAATGTACCGGCGATTGGCGGCGTTCAGCATCGCGGGGCTCGTCCTCACCATCTTGGTACAGACACCGGCCCTCGCGGCGACCGAGCTCGGCATCACTACCGGCGGCGAAAGGGGACTTACTACCAGTTCGGCTTGAACCTGCAGCGCCTCGCGGCGCGGACCGGCCTGAGCATGAACGTCTACCCTTCCAAGGGTCGATCGAGAACGTGTACGCCGTCTACCAGAAGCCCGGCACGCAGCTGGGAATCGTCCAGTCCGACGTCCGCGTTCGTCGCCCGCGTCCAGTCGGATCCCGTGCTGAAGAGGATCGCCAAGAAGACGAAGATGGTGTTCCCCCTCTACAACGAGGAGATTGCACATCCTCGCACGTTCCGGAGTCGCCGAATTCGACGATCTGGGCGACCGGCGCGTCGCTCTATCGGGCGCGAAGGGAGCGGGACCTACTTGACGGCTCGGCTCCTGTTCAATGTCGCCGACGTCACACCGCGGGAGATGGTCCTGATCGACACCGACGACAGCGCTGGCCGAGCTGAAGGCCGGGCGGGATCGACGCCATGTTCTACGTCGCGGGGTATCCGGTGAAGCTCTTCAGCGAAGGCGTTCAGGACGGCGATCAGCTACACCTGGTGCCAATCCTCAACAAGAGCATCACGGAGTTCTACCCGCGCGCCGAGATTCCGCGAGGCACGTACGCATGGCAACCCAACCCCGTGGAGCAGCGGCCGTGAAGTCGGTCCTCATCTCCTTCGATTCCTCGACGGAGAGACGTGCAGGTCGTGGGCGCGTTCTGCCAAGTCCCTTGCCGACAACATGGATTGGTCTCAGTGAAGAACGGTCACCCCAAATGGAAGACCGTCGATCTCAACTTTCCCCTGAAGGGGCTGGGATCAATACGACTGCGTCCGGAAGTACCTGGGGAAGTCGATCGAGGCGGCTCCCCACACTGCGCCCACCTCCGGAGGAGCAAATCCAATCATGGATGCCGTCCGGCAGATTCTCGGCGACTGAACACTGAGGACCAGTGACCCCATCGTCGGTCGTAGCCCGCGGTTCGATCCGGCACGAGTGTGAGGCGACAAAGCCATCGGCTTGAGGCGGCGGCGGCTCGCGGCCACCGCCTGATCGCGCATGCGCGCCCTATTCGTCTGCCGCCAGAACCGCTGTCGCAGCCGTGTCGCGGAGGACATCTTCCGCGTTCTCACCTGGGATGTCGATGGCCGGAGCCACCACGACGCGCGTTCCGCCGGCACGAAGGCTCACCCGCGAGGCCGCCAGATCACGACCGAGGACACCGAGTGGGCCGACGTGATCTGCGGTGGATGGAACAGGAGCAAAGAAGGGTACATCCGCCAGCGGTGGCCTGCGCAGGCCGACAAGATTCGTGTCCTCGGAATTCCCGATATCTATCAACCCTCCGACGAGAAGCTGCAGGTCCCTCCTCATGGACGTGGATGCGGACACTGCTCGCCGACGGCCCGCCAGCGCGAAAAGCCATCGACGCTGCCCCGCCGAGGGAGCACCGGCTCCCGCCGTCAGGATTCCGCTGGTGGAACGGAGTGCTGGCGGGCCGGAGCGTTGGCGTCCTAGCCGCCCTCGTGGCCGTCGTGGCGATCGTCGGATACCTGTACCATAGCCGACCCTGGAACACCCGGGTCGATCAGGCGCAGCTCGAATGGACCCGGCCCTCCGCCAGTTCCTGCCGTGATCGGTGACGCTGGTCAGTCCGGCTCGTCCGCGACCTTCCATCGGACCAGACGGCACCGGTGGTTCCGGTTCCCAACAAACTGATTGGCTCTGACCCGGCCTGGCAGGCCCTGTCGGATTTGCCCGTGCCCGCCGGTGAGAGTTCTCAAGACGCGATCCGGCGCAGATCGGCTTTGAGGCCACCGCGACCTCCGATCGCAGTCTCCGCCGGAGCGCCCTCCCGGGCTCCTGTGGCGCTACCACCGCCAGTGCCTCTGACGACCGCCGGGGGCGAAGGACGAGACCGACCAGCCTCCACGGCCGAATCGCCGCGCGCCTGGCAGAGGTCGGCGGCGTGAGGCCGGCGCCGGGCGGTGGACGGCCGCGCAGATGGCGAATCTCGTGAGGACGCGGATCGGAACCGATCCGGCCGCCATCATCGACTGGGTGCTGCGCGAGTATCCGGCCCGGAGGTAGTGACGTCGCCGCTCGACTGAGGCACGGCAACCTCGAGCGCAAGGCCCCGCAGCCTGCCATGGCCGAGGTGAAAGCGGACTTCCACCGGATCGTCTACGCCGAGAACGCCGCGGCCGCCCGGGCTGCCTGCACGGCCTTCGAGCGCAAATGGCCGCTCGCTGTCCCGGTGTGGTTCGGAGCCTCCAAGGTGGGCGCCGAGGAGTTGCTCACCTTCTTCCAGTTCCCCAATGCGAAGGCCACACTCTTGAAAACCGCCCCCTGACTCGAAGCCGCTCTAGCCGCGCACTCGAGCAGACACGCTTCACGCGCCTCTCACTGCGGAGGCCTGACAGGGAGAATGGGAAACATGGATTCGAGAATGAACGCGCCGCTCTCCGCCGCGAAGTGCTCTGTGCCGGCAGCGCGGCGACGTTGTCTGCGCTGGCCGGTGGACTCGCCGGGTGCGCAGCAGCGACCTCGCCACCGCCGGCAGTGAGCGCCGAACCGTCGAAGGCGCAGCTCACCGTTCTCTATGACGCCTTCGGCAAGGCCTCGGCCATGCAGAAGGATTGGGGGTACGCCGCGGTTGTCGACTACGGTGGGAAGCGCATCCTGTTCGACACCGGCAACAACCCGGACATCCTGGCGCAGAACGCGAAGGCCAAGAACGTAGACCTGTCGAGGCTGGACTTCGTCGTCATGTCGCATCGCCATGGTGACCACATGGGAGGCATCCCGTACCTCCCTGAGCGTAAACCCCAAGGTCAAAATCTACGCTCCCAAGGAGGGGTTCGGCGTCTATGGCGCCGACTTGCCCAGCACCTTTATCGCAAGGACACCTCCCTGCCGGCGGAGCAGCGCTACTATGACGGCGCGCCGCCGGAAGTCATGCGTTTCGGATCCGCGTGGCCCGGCGCCGCCTTCCAGTTAATCGGACAAGACCACCGAGATCGCCCCTGGTGTCCATCTGATCTTCACTGGTCTCCGACAAGCCGGGACCCTGGAACTCCGCGAACTCTCGCTCGCGATCAATTCACCCGACGGGACGGTGATCATCGTGGGCTGCTCGCATCCCGGCATCGACAAGATCGCGGAGACGGCCACCGCGATCGGAACCCGCGCATTCACTTTGTCGTCGGTGGATTCCACCTGGTGGCGTCCAATGTGATACATCGAGAAGGATCGTCACGACCCTCACACGACAGGTTCGCCGTGGCTTACGTCGCGCCCGGGCACTGCACTGGCGAGCCGACCTTCACGGCCCTGCGGAAAGCGTTCGCGGATCGTTATCTCTACGCCGGACTGAACGACCTTCGTGCTGGACGCCACGCCGCGCTCGACGGTCTCAACCGGCTGGAATGACCTCCACAAGCCTGGACAAAGACGATCTCAGGAGCTATTGTGCCCTTCGCGACATCAGTGCTGATCATGGACACGGTCAACTTGGCCATGCCATGGATTGCTGCGCCGCCCGACCTCGGCGTGAGCAGATCGCCGATGGCGGCGCTGCCTGTACGACGAGCCGATCCAGTTGGACGGCGGCGGTTACTACCCCATCGCGGTGAGCACGGAGCGGGACAGGCCCTCGAACGCGCATGCGCAGTGCGGATGGATTGATTGAACTGCGAACCGGGCGGCAGACCTACGGACGCCAACCCCCGATGGGATCCGTGCCCTCGGTCCCGCAGCGCTTGATGCGGCCGGCACGGCCTTCCGACGCGCGGGTGTGACGCGCCCATGAGAGAGACGCGGCGCGCGACAGCGCCCGGGCATGTCGACCTGACGAGCTCCGGCAAGAATCTTCACGTCGCCGCACGAAAGGCCGGCGTGGTCGCCGACCGTCAAGACAGACCGTGTACGCCCAGCGGGATCGCTGACGCGTCGAACTGGCGCGCCAGCGACAGGGTGACGACTCCCCTGCCGAATAGGTGGGGTCCTCGACCGGGTGAGCGAATCCGGTGGGTGGCGGATCGAGGAGCCTCTCTTCGCTCTGGATTCGCTCGTCGCCCGTCCGAACCAGGCGGCAATCGTCCAACGAGTATCTGCGCGGTCCGTTCGTTCGCACTGGCACCGGTCCTGCACCACGTGGGTGACGCAGGACAGGGCTACGGAGCGCAGCGGGGTCTCGGAGCCGAATGGACCTCGTCGGACGCGATGACGTGGATCCTCCGGAGCAGAGATGACGCGCCCCGTAGCCTGTTCACATCGCACCCCAGCCCACCTCGTGAGCAACCGGAAAGGCGGAATCGGTGCCGGCAAAGCGCTGGCCGCGCTCGCCGGGAACCTCGCCATCGCCGTGCGCCGGTCGTCGCGGCTCGGCGTGACGGGCAGCCTCCGCGATGACCGCCGAGGGCATCCGCTCGCTCGGTCGATACGGGCAACGGGGCATGCTCATCCTGGTCGGCCTCCACCGGAGCCGGCAGCGGGCCGGATCCCGCGCATCCTTTCGGCCAGCTGGCAAGAGTAGCTACTTTCTGGACTGGCTCGTCGTCGCCAAGTCATGCGTGTTTGCCGCTCGGCGGCGGCACAGTCGGCCTTTGACGAAGGCATCCCCTGCACCATCGACACCCGAGAAGGGTCGAGGAACCGTCCGCTGGAACTTACCTCGCGCTCGGGGCCGCCGCGCTCGGGTCGAGGGCGTGCCCGGGCCGTGGCCGCTCAGCCAGTTTCGGCCGGGTGCTCGACGGCGCGCGGCGTCTGGGCGGCGATCCGGGCCTCCGGGCGATCCGAGCCTCGTCGCGATTCTCTCGGCGGACTTCGGCCGCGCTCCCCGGCCTCCTGGTGGCGGCCGGGGCCGTTCTCGGCCGTATCTGGACAACCGTACTTGACGGGCGGCGCCCGTCGTCATCGGCTATGACCTCGGCCGAGCCGGACGGCGCAGATCCCCTGCATCGCGGAAGCGCGGTGGCGCGGTCCGGCTGCGGGGCCGTCGGGAACGCCGGTGCCGGGGCAGGGGGCGCGACCTGGGCGCGGGCGTTCTCTGGCGCGCCCGTGGCGAGCGCCTGATCGCGCGCCGCTGGCCTGCCACTCGCTCTGGCGGCCTTGCCGCACGGCGACGCTCGAGCTCGGCGTTCAGCTCGGCGCCCAGCAGCATTTACGACTCCCGGCGGAGGAACCACAGGAGGATAACCATCACGCCGCCGATCGCGCCGTAGGTCTCCGTAGCGCCGCGTGACGTAGTATCGAAGCCGAGCGACGCGGAAGCACCCACAGCACGGTGGTCAGACCGAGCCCGGTGTGACCCACACCCACCCTGCTCCGCGTCGGGGCGAAGTAGTACACGAGCGGTTCCGGCGGCCACCAGGGCTGTGGACCACCGGGCTGAGGAGGGTCCACGCCCAGGCGACCACGGGTCCGAGGCCGGCGAGGCGCGCGCCGCTGGGCCACCGCCGGGCCCAGCACCAGGGCGAACGCGGCCAGAAAGCGAACGCCGCGAGCGCGAGCGTCAGGACGACTGCGGCAGGAGCCGACCTTCCACCACGGCCGGGACTCCTCGATGTCGTACGCTCGGTCTGGGCGTCGATCAGCCCCATCGGCATGGTCGCCGATGCTCCAGAGCGCCACCACGAGGCGAAGGTCAGGATGCCCCCTCGAGATCTTGCGGATCTGATCCTGATGATCGTGATGACATCGGAGGTGCCACACCCGCGAACGTTCCCACGATTCGGTCGAGGAAGTTCTCTAGGGGAAGAAGCTCGCCAGCGCGATGCCGACAGGGATCGTCGAAGAGCAAAGAAGAAGCAGTACGCGAGCTCGGCGGCGGAGCCTGAGGCCGTTGTCGCCGCGAACTCCTTGATGGTTCGAATTGAGAGGTCACCCCTGCGGCAGGTGAGGGGCCCCTCGCGAAACTGGAAAAGTGGTGACGTCACGCGGGCCTCCGTGGCGGGGCGTCATCCTCGCGAGGCAGGCCCGCCCGGTGATGGGCCTCCCGATCGGACCGCGCGTCCGGGCTGCCTGCCCCCGACGCGCCGCCGCCGTCATGTGAGCTTCCTCGAGCAGATGCGGACTCAGCGCCGGAGCGCTCCCCGCGCCGTTTTCATGGCTCCATCTCGACGCCCCGCTTCTCGAAGCCGCCGATCCACACCCGCTCGGATCTTGGGCCAGCCCCCGTTCTCTTCTGGATGTGCTACCGAGCGCCCTGGAGCTTCACCGTGGTGAGCCACGCTGTCCGCCGCGGATCGAGGCGGTCGCAGACTTCCTGATCAGGCCCGGCTTCCTGACCCGTGGAGATGGGGTCGCTCCTGTAGCGGCCAGCGATGGATCGTCTGACTTCGCGCGCAACCGCGCGTAGAGACACGTCTCTTCCATTCAGTGCAGCCGAGCCGGGGCGGAGCTTCGCCCCAGCGTGGGACGCCGAGAGCTGCTGGCGCCGTCTCGATGTAGCAATACGTAACTGAACGAAGTACGTACT
>ERZ1370068.1953-contig-11910_pt1 | contig 72021 bp, 81 predicted proteins | sample MGYA00561227_ERZ1370068 | MGnify/ENA primary metagenome ERZ1370068 (study PRJEB38410, sample SAMEA6850437) | metagenome | study: Metagenomic assessment of the ecological functions of the soil: analysis of the soil microbiota associated with the... | reverse complement strand
CGTTACGTATTGCTCACCGATCCCGGCGCATTGCATCCCGACGGGAGCACTGGCCCGGCTAAGGGCGGCGCCGCCAGGTCGGAGCAGGTCCACAAATGGCCGCTGACCTGGTAACCAGAGGCCGTCGAACTGTCCACCTTCGTTCGGCGACGAACTCACGCCACTCGCCGCGGCTAAGTTTGAGGCACTTGCCATCCGGATCCGCCGACCCGCGCACCATGTGATGATCTCGCCCAGTTTCCCGACCTCCACACACGCGCCACTCTCGCATCGGCGAGGTACGCCAATCGGTTCGTCTGCTGTTATAATGACTCACCACTACCCGGCCACTAGAAGCAGGACGGCCCTTCTGAATTAAACACGGACATTCCGCTTCTGTCAATCCGGCATGGCAGGCAATAGTACGCGTCGGACTGACTGCACTAGCGTGGACCAGTGCAAAGATAAGGGCCGACGCCCAGACGCCGACCCAATAAACAAACCAGAATAACGGGCCTAGGCAACTCCGTCAAAGTCGCCCAGCTTGACACCGGCCACCAGAAATGGCGCCACTCGTCCCTGTAAATTGACTGACAGGCCCGGCAGGATTCACGGTATTCCCGACTATAACAACCTCACCCTGGCGCGACTTTAATGCACGCACCGCTGTCGCAGGTGCAATGCGGAGACGCGCCACTCTAGATCCCCCGAGCCGACGCCTGTGTCGACATGAAGTCCTCCTCGTATTTCAGGGCCTGCGGCATAGCTTAGCTACTGCTTGCGTAAATCCTTCTCGTACTCAGTTAGTGAGCCGCATTGACTCCCCTTGAGTCAATGCGAGATTGTGCAGGTAATCGATAGTTTCTCCATAGCGGGTTACCGTCGGCGTCGCGCTCAAGATACTTGTTGCTGCTCAGACCTTCTGACAAAGACGAATGGTGACTGGCCTGAGTCTGCGTCGAACTCCAGCAGCACAAAGTTCCGTCCGCACCAGCATATGCACCGATATCAAAGGGTATGATCTGAATGGCTGCCTTACCTCGCCGCTGCGCGTCCAGAACTTTATCAAGCTGAGCCGAAATGACCGCAGGTCCCACCACGCGACGATGCAGTACTGATCTCATCCAATAGTACGCGATAACGCGGCGGATCGTCATCCTCGAGCAACTGCTGGCGCCGCATCCGCGCTTCTACACGCTGCTGGAGTGACTTCGGTGCCATTTTAAAAGTAATGGCCTTGATAACAGCCCGAGCGTAGTCTGCGGTCTGCAGCAAGCCCGGCATATAGTACACTGAGAAGCAAGTGATGGCTGTGGCATCTTGCTCTAGCCCTATATACGGGTCTAGGCTGTCTTCGTACTAGTCCACCAGCCTGGTTCCCGCGCCCCTGGTGAGGCTCACCAGCTCGGTCGTGGTCGGCTCGTCGACACCGTAGAGCCTACTACACAGATCCTGACGTCGCGGGGATTCCGGCGAGCGCCAGTCTCCAGCCTGCTGATCTTGGTGGCGGAACATGAAGGCTTCCCGCCACTTTCGACGGTCATATGGTGCTGATTACGCAGTTCTCGCAGCCGCCTACCGAGTTCGCGCTGACGTACTGTCGTACCTGTGCCCGTCACGGCTGTGCCCTTGTGAGGCCTCGCCGCACGTCCGACTCTCAGGCATGTGTTCCTGAGCTAGGCTCCTCGGCGCGGTTCGGCTAGCGTTGGCCAGCGGGTTCTGCCGCTGGCATGCTGTCTTATCATGCCCCGTGAAGTTGCGGTAAGGGGCACGCCGCCAAAAAGCTCTAGAGAGCCGACGTGTCAGGAAGCGCCCGACTCTCGCGCGCCGACGAGCCTGTCCTCGACGCGTCTCGACTCAACCACATCTAATCGGATCCATCGAGAATTGCATGTGCCTGTGTCAGATTCTTTCTGGCATCACTCTATGGCAAGTGCCTTAGACATGTGACACTGAGATGATGACTTCAGTGGACCGATGAGGGAAGAGATGATCAGCGGACACAGTATCGATGGATGTGGCGGACGTGATCCGCGACGTAACGCATCGAACGAGAGGCGGTAGAGGATCGGGTCGCCTGCGCGCCCGGCAGGCCGCTGACATCGCAGCGCGTAGCGACCGTAGGCTGCCGTCGAGGCGGACACGGACGCGAGGAAACTGGAGGTTGCTCATACGACGGTTCGGGCCGAGGTGCCCGCGGCGGCGAGCACGTTACGCGGCAGGTGACCTTCGCGCTCGGCACCGTCGCACTGGACGGCGTGGCTTGCTACTTCGCCGCTCAGGCCCTAAGGCGGCGATCAGAGTCCACCCTGGTATGGACTGGATTGTTCCTGGCCGTCCTGGCGGCGGCGAATTCGCTCTGGACTACTACCGCGATCGCAACGTGCCTGGCGCGCGCTGGCCATCCTCATCGGGGTGTTCGTCGGGTTGCTCGGCACGTTGAGGTTTTGCCCTTGCCGTCATAGGGAGGCGGCGGTCTGGTTTGCCGCTGGCCGGTGCCACTCTGTTTACGGCAGCTACCGCCGCTTTCCTGCTCTCGGCTTGCGCCCGCGCGGCCGAGACCCGCAGGCATGGCGCACCCGCTGCCGGGCGCGCAAACCCGGCAGGCCGCCACGCGCGGAAACAAGCAGACCACGACGCCGCCGAACGAGACAGGCTTATCGACGCCTACCCGGGACACGTCAGCGGGTGCTGAAGACCTGCCCGGCGGAGCGGCAGATGGCCCTTGAGGCGCAATCCGGGACCATATAGCCGGGTAAGGTTAACCCTGTGAGCGCCCCGGTCCGGCTTTCTGCTTATGTTCGGGGCTCTGTTGCTTGGCATCTCGAGTTGCAGGTTCATGCCCGTGGCACAACTGCGAGCCGTGCACACTCTTTCCGTCACCGCGTCCCGGGCATCCGTGCTCGTGATCATCGTCGACGAGGATCTGCGGGGCAGCACTGTGGGCCACGGGAGCGCTCGTAGCTGCCTCGGCACGCCCGCGAGAACAGGTTGTCATCCTGACTTCCCGGGGCGGAGCGGTCCTGGCCTCCCCTCACGCCCGGCCTCCCCTACCCTTCAGGTGCCTGCCCCCGGCACCGCCTCATCCCATCCGACCAGCTTCCAGGAAGCCCGCCACTGGCAGGCAGTCCGGGTCACCAGGGCTTGGTACGGCGTAGTGCCTGGGCGGCGCCCGCGCCAGCAGCAGCGGAACTCACGCAGACGTGGGCCAAATCCACGGTCGTCAAGGTGAGGCAAGTCCAGTACCGCACAGCGCTCAGACCGCCAGCATCGGCATCGACCTGGGCATCGCCGTCTCCGATCTGTCGAGCTTGCGGCAGGCTTCTGCTGGGCTACGGCGCGCCCGCCGTCATCGCGATCATCGGCGTCGACGCGGCTACCGCGCTCTCGGCACCGGCATCACCGGCCAGCCTCGAATCCAGCACGGTGGTGGTCGACGACTTCCCTGGCACCACCAACGAGAAGCCGCCTGGTGGCCAGCTTGGTACAGGGCGGGGCGGCCAGGCTGCAATTCACCCGGCCACAGATCAGCTCGCTCGTGGCGGGAGGCCTCGATGGCTCTCGTCACCGACACGCTAACCGGTGTCCCGCCTTCGGTCTTGGCCGGTAGCCCAGCTCCAGGGCGGCTGCGCTGCCGCAACTGCGCCAGCTGCGGCGTCTCCTCACCGTCGAATATCCGTACGCTACGGTAAGCATCAACGGCTACACCGATAGCCTGCCCGCCCCTGGCGGCAACCTTCTGCTGTCGCAGCGACGCGCGCAAGCCGTGGAAGATCATTGGTCGCCCATGGGGTCGCCGTCGGCCGACTGGAGGCTTTCGGTTACGGCGATACCGACCCGGTGGCGCCGAATACACCAAAAAGGGTCAGCCCCTCAACCGGCGCGCGTGGTCGTCGTTATTGACCCGTCGTATCCGCCTAGGAAAGACACAGCAAAGCGGGTACGGACTAGCGCCCCCGCTCTCCGGTGCGGTACGGCTAAGTCGTCACCGCCTTGACCTCGGTGTAGGCCTCGAGGACCTCGTGGTCCATCTCGCCGCGCCGATGTCGCTGCAGAGACCTTCCCAAGGCGTCCTGGCACCGGTGGGGTATGTCCGCGTCAAGCACGCCCCGTGGTTACGTCGTCACGAAGGATTGATGGCCGTGCAGCGCGGAAACCACAGCCACGCGGGTGCACGACTGAATCGTGAGGGTTCTTGGTCATCGCAGCTTGCGCCGCTATTCTGAGTGATCTAGTCACTCAGAATGCGGAGGTGCCCGTGGCCGACTTCTCCGGACGTGACCTGGCGTGGCTGGAGCGCCGCCGTGCCGAGCTGTTCGGGCTGATCTCCCAGGTCGGGGACTTCCGGCGGGGCGCGCTGAACGCGGTGTGGCGCAAGTGCGGCAAGCCGAACTGCCAGTGCGCGCAGCCCGGCCACCGGGGCACGGTCCGCAGTACAACCTGACCCGGCGCATCGGCGGCAAGACGGTGAACGTGCACCTGAAGCCCGGGCCGGAGCTGGAGAAGGCCGAGCGGGAGGTTGCCGAGCACCAGCGGTTTGAGTTCCTGGTGGAGGAGGTGAGCCAGGTGAGCGAGGCGATCTGCGCGGTCCCGGCCGGTGACGGCCGGGACGGCGCCCCCTCCCGCGGAGGGGGAAGGGGGGCTCGCGGCCCAGCTCGAGGAGATCGCCGCCGCCGAGATAACCGGGCTGGCCGGGCTCGCCGCGAGCATGCTGGGCTCAGGCCGCACGCTGGGTGTGCTGGAGCAGGCGATGCGCACCGCGCTCAGCTTCGGCTAGCGCCCGGCTGCTGGAGGCGGTGCTGGCTGAGCGAGAACGGATACGCCGGGCCGCACGTCAAGTGCGGGAACGGTCACGCAGGCCGTCTATGCGGGCGTCCGGGACAAGACCGTCACCACCGTGCTCGGCCCGGTCGCGCTGCGCCGGGCCTGGTATCACTGCGGCCAGTGCGGTCACGGGCTGGCGCCCCGGGATGAGCGGCTCGGCGTGGGTAGCCGCTCGCTGTCTCCGGGCCTGGCCGAGATGATCGCCCTGGTTAGCGCCGAGGTTTCCTTCGCCAGGGCCGCCAGCCTGATCGCCACGCTGGCCGGGATCGCCGTCAGCGCCAGGACGATCGAGCGGTCCGCCGAGGCCTCGGCGCAGCCGCGCGGGCAGCCGCTGAGGACGAGGCCGCCGCCATCCGCGCCCGCGCCATCGTCCCGCTGCCCCCTCAGAGCCGGTCCCCGACATGCTGTATGCCGAGGTCGACGGCACCGGCGTGCCGGTGCGCGCCAGCGAGACCGAGAGCCGGGCGGGCAAAGGCCGACGACGGCAAGGCCGGGACAAGAGAGGTCAAGCTCGCCCGCCTGTTCACCGTGTCCCGCCTGGATGACGACGGCAAGCCGGTGATGGACCCTGGCTCCTCCACCTACGTCGCCACCTTCGATCGGCAAGAGACGCCCTCGCCCGGACCTGGTGGAGGCCGAGTACCTGCGCCGCGGCGGGACCACTTCCGCCAGGTCGTCGCTCTCGGCGACGGCGCCGCATGGATCTGGGCCATGGCCGGGAAGCTTTACCCGCAGGCCACCCACATCGTGGACATCTACCACGCCCGCGAGCACCTGCACCGACCTGGCGAACCACCTCGCGTTCATCACCCCCGACCCGGCGCAGTGGCTCGCCGACCGCAACGCGCCGAGCTGGACGCCGGCGAGCATCGACGACGATCATCGAGGCCGCCAGCGCCCTACCCCCTCGACGGCATCAAGGCCATCGACCTGGAGCGAAAGCTCGGCTACTTCGCGCAACAACGCCCACCGCATGCGCTACGCCGCGCTTCCAGCGGCCTCGGCATGTTCATCGGCTCAGGCGCCATCGAAGGCGGCATCAAGGCCATCGTCGTCCAGCGCACCAAGCAATCCGGCATGCACTGGACCGTCGAAGGCGCCGCGGACATCATCGCCCTGCGCTGCCAGCACGCCAGCGGCCGCTGGAACGACTTCGTCGCACCCCGCCCCCGCCCCAGCCGCCGAGCTCCGGGCAGCCATCTGACAGACACTGCGACTCAGACCCTCAGGACCACCAGCCGGACAAAGATCATCCCCAACAAAGCTGGCGTACACCCGCCACGTAAAACGGGTACCCCGGGGATTGTCGTAGGCCTATGGTATGGTCTGGTGCCGTGCAGGTCAGGTACCGGTACCGCCTCTACCCGTCGCCGGGTCAGCAGCAGGCCCTGGCGCGGGCGTTCGGCTGCGCGCGGGTGGTGTACAACGACTGCCTGCGGCGTGCGAGACAACTGCCACGCGGCCGGGGAGAAGATCAGCGACACCGAGGTGCAGCGCCGGGTGATCACCCTGGCCAAGCGCCACCCCGGAACGGGCGTGCGCTGGCCGAGGTCGTCGTCGGTGGCGCTGGTCCAGGCGTGCCAGGACGCGCGCCGCGCCTACCAGAACTGGTTCGACTCGCTGTCCGGCAAGCGCGAAGGGCCGAAAGGTCAGGGCACCCGAGGTTCCGGCGCAAGCACGGCCGCCAGTCAATCCGGCTCACCCGCAACGGGTTCGCCTTGCACGGTGAGCGGCTGTACGTGGCCAAGGTGGGGGACATCAAGGTCGAATGGTCGCGGGACGCTGCCGTCAGCGTCCGTCGTCGGTCACGGTGATCCGCGAGCCGGACGGCCGGTACTACGCCTCGTTCGTGGTCGAGCGCGTGAGCCGCGCCGCTGCCAGCCTGCGACCGTGAGGTGGGCATCGATCTCGGCCTCGGCCAGCCTAGTTGTCACCTCGGACTGGCGAGGTCATCGCCGAACCCGCGGTTCCTGCGGAGCGAAGGAACGCAGACTGGCGCGCATGCAGCGGGCGCTGTCTCGCAAGCGGAGAGGGCTCGGCGAACCGGGCCAAGGCCCGGCACCGGGTGCGCGGTCATGCACCGCAAGGTGCGGGAAGCCCGGCTCGACCACGCGCACAAGACAGCTCTGCGGCTGGTCCGCGACAACCAAGCGGTCTACGCCGAAGACCTCGCCGTGTCCGGGCTGATGCGGACCCGGCTGGCCAAGTCGGTCGCCGATGCCGGTTGGTCCCAGCTGACTGCGGCTGCATCGAGGAGAAGGCGGCCCAGTACGGCCGCACGTTCCGCCAAGGATCGGCCGGTTCGAGCCCACCAGCCAGGTGTGCTCGGCCTGCGGGCGTGAAAGACGGCCCGAAGCCGCTCGGCGTCCGCAGTGGGCCTGCGCGCGCGTGCGGGACGGTCCATGACCGGGACGTGAACGCGGCGCAGGAACATCCTCGCCGCCGGGCGGGCGGAGAGGCTCAAACGCCTGCGGAGCCGGCGTAAGACCACGCGCTTTGCGTGGCGGCCGGCGCGTGAAGCAGGAACCCGCCGGAGCGCGGCGTGAGCCGCGCTGGAGGAATCCCCGTCGTTCACGGCAGGGAGGACGTCAAAGTCATGAAGTACCTCATTCCTGTTTACATGCCCGCCGGGACGGCATGGTAATGGTAGGGGATGATCACTCCGCCTGGCCTGCCTCCGGGCTGCCCGCCCTGGTTCGCCCGCCCGGCCGCCCGGGCCTGGACCTGCGCTCCCGCTCCGACGGCCGGGACACGGGCATTTCACACAAGGCTGCCTGGCTACGCGCCGACTCCGCTCAGAGAGGTGCTTATGAGTCGCGGCCGAACTGGGCGTGGGCCGGGTGTTCGTGAAGGACGAGTCGGCCCGGATGGGCCTGGCCGCCTTCAAGGTGCTCGGTGCCTCCTGGGCGGTTCACCAGGTGCTGTCCAGGCGGGCACGCGGCCGGACCGGTCACGCTGATGGCCGCCACCGACGGCAACCACGGGCGCGCGCTGGCCTGGATGGCCAGGCTGCTGGGGCAGCGGGCGCACGTGTTCGTGCCCAGCGGCGTGCACCCGACGGCGGTCGCGGCTATCGCGGCGGAGGGCGCGCAGGTCACCGAGATCACCGGAACCTATGACGACGCGGTCCTGGCTCGCCGCCAAGGCGGCCCGCGAACCGGACGCCGAACTCGTGCAGGACGCCGACTGGCCTGGCTACGAGGAGGTGCCCGGCTGGATCGTGGACGGGCTACTCGACCCTGTTCGCCGAGGTCGACGAGCAGCTCGCGGCCGCCGGGGCGGCAGGGGCCGGGACGGCAGGGCGGCTGGCCTGCCCTGGTCGCGATCCCGGCAGGAGTCGGGTCGCTGGCCCAGGCCGCCATCATCCACTACCGGAGCCTACCAGGCTCCGATGCGCCATCCCTGCTGACGGTCGAGCCGGCTCCGCCGCCGGCTGTCCTGCCAGCCTGGTCCGCGGCGAGCTCGGCACCGTCGCGACCGGCGAGACCATCATGTCCGGGCTCAACTGCGGCACCTCCTCCAGGCTGGCCTGGCCCTACCTGCGTGACGGCCTGGACGCCGCGGTCGCCGTGGCCAACTCCGAGGCCGCGGCGGCAGCTCGCGACCTGGCGGGTTACGGGATACCAGCCGGTCCCTGCGGCGGGGCCGCGCTGGCCGGGGTCCGGGCCGCGCTGACCGGCGAGGGCGCGCGGAGTCGGCGGGCCGCGCTTGGCTCTCGATTCCGGCGGCACGGTGGTGCTGCTGAGCACCGAAGGATCGGCCGCCAACCCGGTGCCGGCAGGCTGACCGGGCAGGCTAGGGCCGGGCAGGCTAGAGGCGCACTGCCGTCAGCGCCATCTTCGGGGCGGCGCGTGCCCAGCTCGGGAGTTTCCGCACGGCCTGTGCCCTGGTGCGGCAGCCGAGCTTGAGCAGGCTGCCCTGGACGTGCATCTCGACCGTGCGCGGGCTGATGAACAGAGGTCTTCGCCGATCTGTAAACTGGTACTTGCCTCGGGCGACGAGCAGCATGATCTCCAGCTCGCGGCCGGTCAGGCCACCTGCCGTGTGGTCCCGCCGTACCCGCGGGCGCCGCGGTCCGACGGCGGGCGGCCGCGGCTTGCCGCCCAGCTCGTCCAGTGCCGCGGCGCGCACGCGGTCCTGCAGGACCCGCGCGCCCCAGCTCCGTGACGGTGTCGTGGGCCGCGCGCAGCAGCTCCACCGCCGCAGCCGTCGTCACCGGTACCGCGCCGCGGCCCTGGCCGCCCGGCGCTGGGCCGTGCGGCGTAGGGCAGCTCGAGCTCGCTGAATTTCTCGGCCGCACGGCGCAGCTCGCGCAGTGCCGCCTCCGGCTCATCGGCCACCAGGGTCTCGCCCCGCGCGTGGGCGAGCGCGGCGATCGCCTCAGGCTGGCCGGTGGTCTCGGCCATCCCGGCCAGGGCGGCGCGCACGCGCGGACGTCGGCGATCCATCCCCTGCTCGGCGAAGAACGCGGCCATCCACTGCAGGATCAGCACGCTGAAGTGCCGTTCCTGTGTCCGCGCCAGCCCGGGCCAGCATCCGCCGGGCCCGGTCGGCGGCCTCGGCGCACGACCCGGCCGAAGCTCTCCAGCACGCACAGCCCCAGGACGAGAACAGCTCCATCGGCGCGAGCTCGATCCGGGTGGCGAGCAGGTGGCTCTCCAGCAGGTGCGGCCGGGCCTGCCGGGCCGCGCCCCGCATCGCGTGCACGCCAGGCCGAGCATGCTTGCTGGCCGCTCCCGCCGCGGCGTGCGGCGCTGCGGCAGACGCGAGCACGTCCTCGCACACGGCGGCGGTGCGGATCCCATTCGCCGCGGGTGAACAGCACCACGGTGGCGCAGGCACGGCACAGCTCGCCGGACGGGCGTCGGCTCCGTGCGCGTCGCAGAACTGGAAGGCGGCGGCGTAGACGGCCGTCGCGGCCCGGTAGTCACCGGCGTGCTCGAGCGCGTCGGCCAGCCGCTGCTGCAGGTCCGCGGCGGTGTCGGTCAGCGAGGCCGCCAGCGCCTGGTCCAGCGCCGCCTGACCGCCGCGACGTCCCTCCTGGGACTGCCCCAGGCGCGCCAGCAGGTTGCCGCGCAGGCCCCTCTGCCCGCAGCAGCAGGTCGGTCCGCCCGGAGTCCTCCGCGTCGGCTCGGGCCGTGGCCAGCGTGCCCAGGCCGGCCGAGTAACAGCCTGCGGCGCGCAGGTGGGCGGCAACGGCCAGCCTGTCGATGGCCGCCTCGGCCCGCAGGCCCGCTGCCGAGAACGCCACGGCCGCCGCTCTCCCGCGCGGTCAGCGCCGCTTCCCACTGCCCGCGCAGCTCGTGCACCAGCAAGGCCAGTCGTCGCTGCGCGACGGCCAGGGCGCCGACCTCACCGCGGCGCTCATACCCGTCGGCGAGCTTTCGCGGAGCAGCGGTCACGGCCGTCGGCGTATTCCGAGCACATCTCCGCGCACCTGGCCAGCCGACCGACAACGGCCAGCCTGGTGTCGTCTTCGGTGTCCGCGGGCCAGTGCTCCAGCACGGTCCGCAGCGCCTCGGGCGGCATCGCGATACGCGTGCACCGCGCAGTGCGCGTCCGCCGCCGCGATGAGGGCCTCGCGGGCGGCCTCGAAGTCCCTGGCCGCGAGCTGGATGCATGGCGATCAGGGCTTACACATGCCGCCGCATGCGGCCAGCGTGCGGGCCAGCTCCCGGTGCAGGTGCGCCGCCGTGACCAGACGATGTCCGCGTAAGCCGCCTCGTGGGTCAGCGAGTGGCGGAAGGGCCGCCCGGCCGTCGCGGACCTCGGTCAGCAGCCCGGCGCCGGTGAACCCGTCCGGCCAGGCCGTCAGGCCGCACACGGCCAGGACCGGGTCGATGTCGAACTCCTGGCCCGCCACCGCGGCCGTCTCGAGCAGCATCCGCTCCTGGCCGACAGCCGGGCCGTCCGCAACAGCACGGCCTCCCGATGCCGCGTCGGGCACCAAGGCGGCGCTCGCCCCGTCGCGCGAAGGCCAGCGCCAGTTCCTCCACGGCGAACGGGATCCCTCGGCCTGGCTGGCCACCGCCGCGACCAGCGGCTGCGGGCTTCGGCCCCGAGCAGGATGCGTCAGCATCCGGGCCACGTCCTCGTCGTCAAGCGGACTGACGTCGATCTCGGCGAGCTCGGCGGCTCCGCCGCAGCTGGGCGCGGACGGCGCGGAGGCGGTGGTCGCGCGGAAGCTCGTCGCTGCGGTAACAGCCGATCAGCATGACCGGGATATCGCCCGCGGCGTCGGCCAGCGCGGGCAGCAGGCCGAGCGTGGCCTGGTCGGCCCACTGCAGGTCGTCGAGGAACAGCGCGAGCGGCTTACGCTTGCGGCCAGGCCGTAGGCTGCTCAGCACCGAGCACACCTCGCCGCCAGGCAGCCGGATCCGGGTGGCGGGTGGCCGCCCCGTTCCGGGAAAAATCTGGGCGAGTACCTCCGGCACCGGCCCGGCCATGTCCCTGACCGCTCTACCGTAGCGCACGGGCCAGCACGTCGCAGGCGGCGCGCCCACTCCGGCGGCCCGGCCGGACAGCACCGGTGTGCCGGTGCGCGCGAGGACATGCTCGACGAGCGTCGTCTTCCCCGCGCCGCCCTCGCCGGAGACCGACCAGGTGCCCCGCGTCCTCGCGCCGCGGCTCAGGGCACGGCTGAGGGCGGCGCACTCGGCATCGCGTCCCACCAGCACCCGGACCATGCCCCTAGCCTGCCCTCTCCTGCCGGGCCGGAAGATCCCCGGGGCCGCTAGGCTGGGTTCCATGGGAGAACTCAGCCTTGCGGAGGCCGGGACCGACCGGCACCGCACCGTCACCTGGACCGGATCCTTTCCGTCGGCGCGCGGCGCTGGCCCGCGACCTGAGCGCGCGGGCTGGAGTACCTGCGCGCGCTCCGGCCGACGGGCGGGCTCCGGCGGCGCCGATCGCCTCGCTCCTGGGATGAGCATCGTCAGCGTCGAAAAGGGCCAGGTCATCTTCGGTCTCGACGTGGGAGAGCACCTGTACAACCCGGATCGGGTCGGTGCACGGCGTTTTCGCACGCTGCCTCGACTCGGCCAGGCTGTGCCGTGCACTCCTCGCTCGAGCGCGGCCAGGCCTACACCACGCTCGAACTGGCTGCGAACCTCGTCAAGGCTCTGACGGTGAGCACGCCGAACGTCGCTGCGACCGGACGGGTGGTGAGCGCCGGACGGCGCGTACACGGCATCGCTGGGCCAGATCACCGGGCCCGACGGAACCCTGTACGCGCACGCCACCACGACCCGCCTGGTCTTCGAGCCCCGGGAAGGCAAAGTGGCACTAACGAAACGGGCCGGGCCGGTGTGACCATAGGGTCATGGATGCTGAGGTGTTCCTCGGCTCGCGCCTGCGAGCTGCTGGCCATCCCCTCGACCCAGCGGGCGGCCCCGGCGCGCTGCGGCGCGCCCTCGACTACGTCCTCGACTTCGCCGGCCCCGCGTTCACCACGTGGAGCGGTTCGAGTCCGGCGGCAAGCCGAGCGCCCTGGTCTACCCGGGGCTCGCACGCGCCAGGATTTCCACGACATCCTCTGAACGCCCACCTGGACGCCGTGCCCGGCTCCGCCCGGCCAGGTTCCGGCCGCGCGCCGCGACGGCGACCGCCTTGTTTCGCCCGCGGCGCCCAGGACATGAAGGTGACCGGAGGCTGCTGGCCGCCCGGAGTCTTCCGCGAGCTGGCCGCCGCGCACCTGCCTATGCCCGATCACGCGCTGCAGCTGGTCACCGACGAGGAGGTGGGCGGCCGGGACGGAACGCGGCATCAAGCTTCGACCGCGGGGTCAGGGGGCGTGGTTCGGCGTCGTCGGCGAGACCAGCGGGCTGCGCATCGTCAGCGAGTCCAAGGGCATGCTGGTCGCCCGCCTGCTCGCCGACGGGCCGCGCCGCCCACGCCGCCTACCCGTGGCTCGGCGACAACGCCCCGGTCAAGCTGCAGCGCACCGTGGCCAGCCTGCTCGCCCGGTACCCGGTCGCGACCGAGGAGGTCTGGCGCACCACCGTACGAACCTCGCCCGCGTCGGAACCCGGAACCGAGGCCCGCAACCAGGTGCCCGCCGACGCCGAGGCGCTGCTCGACATCCGTTTCCCGCCCGGCGACGACGGACCTGGTGCGGCCGGACCGCCGCCGAGGTCACCAGCCACCTGCAGGGTTTCTGCGAGCCCGGGGTCACCTGGCCGGTGGTCGACGTCTCTGACCAGCCGCACCGCGCCGACCGTAGTGACCGGCCCGAGGGTCCTCAGGCTCCAGCGCGTGCGGCCGCCGGCCGCCAGGGCTATCATCCAGGGTGACCTGCTCAGCGCAAGCACGGCGTCAGCGACGGGCGCTTCTACGGCGAGCTCGGCATCCCCGCCGTCGCCTTCGGCGTGGGACGGCTTCCGGGCCAGCACGGCCCCGACGAATACGCCGACCTCACCACCGTCGTTGCCGTACTACCGCGCCCTGCGCGAGGTTCCTCGGCACGCCCGGGCTCCGGCAACCCGCGCACGGTACCGTAGCCGCTGCCAGAACGCCGCGATGGCGGCGTCCACCAGGTCGCGGGCCGGGCCGGGTGCCACGGCGCTCACCGGGACGAGCACGACTCAATGACGGTAACCCGCCACGGTTCGAGCAGCCCGGGCAGCTCACCGAGACCGCCTTCTACCGCGATCCAGGTCTGCTCGGGCTTGACACCGGTCCGAAGTGCGCGGCGTAGGCGGGCAGCCGGGTCAGGAACCCGCGATCCGTCGAGCCGGAGCTGCTCGCGGCCCGCCATCACGTTGACGTGGTGACGCCCGGCACCGGACGGCTTACCGCCGTGGCCTGCTCTGATGTCCCGCCGGCCCGGGCCAGCCGGGCGTGACGCTGCCGAGCAGCACGCCGTCGCCTGCGGCGCCGAGCGCGTGCATTCGCGGGCCCGAGCGCGCCGACGACGATCTCGGCCGGGGTGCGCTCACGCAGGTAGATGATCGCGTCGGCCATCCGGTCCAGCGGTTTGTCCCCGATCCGCCGATCCCGATGCGCCCGGCGGCAGTGCCGTCTCGGTTATACGCCGCAAGATGGCGTCCGGGCGGCACGGCTGATCGGCACGACGGTGCCGAGCGTGATCCGCGTGGTGGCGGCTATCGTCAGCCAGGTGGCCGAGGTCGTCCTCCGGCCTGGGCGGGTGGCTGACCCACACAAAGTGGTAGCCGCTCGCTCTCCCGGACCCGTCCCGCCACGTCCGCGGCGCACCGAATCGGGGGTGCTGGTCCTGAGCTCGAACGCCAGATGCGTCACCGGTGCCACCAGCTGGCCCTCCCGGCGGCTCGATGGCGCGGCGGCGCAGGTCGCGCTGGATGCTCACGGCCGAGGCGCGAATTCCTGGTCTCCCCGTTGAACAGCGCGCCCGCGGCGCGCACGGTGAGCAGCCGGGCCGAGGGGAGAACGCGCTGCGGCCCACGCGACGCCACCAATGCCGCGGCGCGGCAGCTGGGCCAGCGGGGAGCCTGACCGCCAAGATCAGCCCGCCCTCGACCATGAACACCCCGCGGCGGTGTGGCCCACGCTCCCGACGTGAAGGCGCTCACATCCGCTCCGCGAACTCCCCGGGGCCGGGGCTGCCGGTACGCCTCGTTGCAGCTCGGCCACCGGCTTCTGAGCTCGATCCCGACCAGGACCAGCGTCTCACGGCCGCGATCTCGGCCGGGAAGGCAGGCAGCACCGGCAGCGTCGGGAGACCGTGCCCCGCCGGCCCCGCCCGCCGCCGCGGTGGCGCGGGCCGCGCCCTCACGATGAGCGCGTCGGCGATCTCGTCGGGCGACTTTTGCCGGGAAACTGGGCCCCGCAGCGCGCGCCTGGTCGCGCACTCCGGAGCCCCGCGGTGCCATCGCGACCACCTGGTCAGCCAGCCAGCTGATTCCCTGGCCCGCGCGGCGCCGGGCCTACCTGCGTCGCCGGAACTCGCCCGGCGCCCGGCCCGCCGCGTCGCCCATCGGCTCCGGCCCGGCCCGGGCGCCTCGGCGCTCGCGGCCTCTGGGTGAAGGCGCTCATGACGAGCCCGGCGCCCGCTCCTGCGGCTGGTCCGGTCTCGCTGACGTCGGCCGCTACCCCGGCGGCGCGCCGCGAGATGTCTAAGCTGCGCTTCGGTTTTCCGGTTCAATGCCATGGACTACCCCTACCCCTGATCCCCGTTGGCCATTCCTGCATGTGCTGCCCCCTCAGTCCAGGTTGTACGGCGTGTTCCTGGGCGTCCCGGATCCGGCCGCGAGGCGGTGGTGCGCAGCATGGCGGCCCCCGATTGCCGGCCACGCGCGTTCGGCGGTCGAAAACCGGCGCACGGTGTCCGACTCGCCCGGCAGAGCCGCCGGCGTCGCGCAGGTCGATGATCGACTGGCGGCGGCGACGATGAGAGGACAGCAGCTTTGACGGCTCGTCAGGCGGCTGCTCGAGCCAGCCCGGTAGCGCCGCCCCATTCGGTCAGCGCGTCCGGGTACTCGCGGGACGCCGCCTGGACCGGTCGCCGCACGGCGGAGCCCGTGGTCGGCCGCCGGGTCGGCCGCGCTGCCCGCTGGCCGAGCAGCGCTCGACCTGCCCCTGCAGGTACGGCCGCGCCTCGTCGAGCCACCCGAGCAGCCGGAACCGCTGGGCGCCGATCTGATGACGATGTCGAACCGGCCTTCGTCGCGCCGCCCGGCCTGGCGCAGCGGTCGCGGTGCAGCCGATCTCGTACAGCGAGCGCATCGCCGTCGACGCCGGTCTCGCGGCCCGCTGCGGATCGCGATCACGCTGAACCGGCGCGGCTCCGGCCCCGCCGCGAGCGGGTCCCAGACGAGCTGCCGGTACCGGCCCTCCGGTGCAGCGGCATGCAGCATGCCGGGGTAGAGCACCGCGCCGAGCGGGAACAACGGCAGCATCTCGCCCATGACACGACAGCACGCGACTGATGCCCGCGCTCAGGGCGATCAGGACGATCTTCCCGCGGACGCGGCCGCTGGCCAGCCGCGCCGGTAGGCGTCCTGGACCTGGCCGGGCCCCGGGAACGTCGCGGCGATCGGCACCTTCGAGCTTCGGCCGTCCGCAACGATCAGCGCGGCCAGCTCGGCCAGCGTCACTCGCGCCGGCGCCTGACCGCGTTGCCGTCGCCCTTGACGCCGAACTTGGCCACCGCCTCGAGGTCGGCGATGGTGTCGATGCGGGACGGCTCGACGCCGAGCTGCCAGAGGCCAGCTCCACGTAGTCCGCGCCGAACGTGTCGATGAACGCGTCGACCTTGCCGGCGCCGCCTGCCTGATCCGGTCAGCAACCCGTCGCCGTAGGCCACCGGGATCACCCGTGCCCGGCCAGCCAGTCGTGGTTCGCCGGGCTGGCCAGCTCGATCACGGTCGCGCCCCGCCTGGCCAGCTGGACGGCCAGCGAGCCGACCCCGCCCGCGGCCGCGGAGACCACCACGGTGTCGCCCTGTGGTCAGCGCGACAGTGGACCGCCAGCGATGCGGTCGCGCCGACGACGTTCAGCGCCCCGGCGACCTCCCACGGCACGCCCGCGGGCTTGGCGGTCAGGTGTCTGCTGCCTCGACCACGACGTACTCGGCCTGGCTGGCCCGGTTGTCGGTGTGGCCGATGACCTCGTCCCGGTCGCGAAGCCGGTCACGCTAAGCTCCGGTCGCAGCCACCACCCCGGCCAGGTCACTGCCCTGCCCGGACGGGAACGTGGTAGGCCACCGGGGTGCAGCAGAGGCCCTCGCGGATCTTGGCCTCGCCCGGGTTGATCCCGGCCGCCTTGACCTGGACCAGTACCTGGCCCGGTCCCGGCACCGGGGTCGGCACGTCGACCACCTTGAGGACGTCGATGTCGCCGTACTCGTCGAACCGTACTGCCTTCACCAGCCTGCCTCCGTTCTCCCAAGACGCGTCAACCTCGCGACCGCCCGGGTATGCCCGCCTGGCGCCGGATGGAATTACCCGCGCAGCCGCTCGATGATCTCGGCGGCGGGCAGCTCGGCGGCCCCGAGCCTACCCGGCGCCGAACCCTCTCGAATGTCAGTACCACAGGCTAGGGTTTCGAGCGTGGCCGAACGCTGTGGATCGCGAGCGAGTACTTGCGCTGGCTCCCGACGCGCCGTCGCAACGGACCGCCCTGTCGCTGGCGTCCGGCCGCTGCCGTAAGCGACCGGCGCCGCGGCCGGAGCCCGACGCGGTGTGGGGGAATGCCGGGGCAGCGCCTCCGCGCCGTACCGCACCGTGGTCGACCTGTCCGGCCCGGCGTACCGGTGCTCGTGCCCCAGCCGGAAGTTCCCGTGCAAGCACGTGCTGGCCCTGCTGCTGCTCTGGTCCGAAGGTTCGGTGCCAGACGACGCGGCCGGTCCGCCCGACTGGGCCGGTTCCTGGCTCATCGCCCGGGCTTCTCCGGGCGAAATCGCCCGTGCCAGCAGGCGAGCAGGCCGAGCCCAGGTTACGTCCCCGGGGCGGCGGCCCGCCGCGCCGAGCAGCGCGAGACCAGGGTCGCGTCCGGCCTGGCCGAGCTCGACCGGTGGCTGTGCGACCAGGTGCGGCAGGGCCCGGCCGCCAGCCAGCAGGCTAGCTACGCCCACTGGGACGACATCGCCGCCCGGATGGTCGACGCGCAGGCCCCCGGCCTGGCCGAGCGTCTGCGGGCCCTCGCCTCGGTCCCGCACTCGGGGGCGGGCTGGGACGGCCGCGCTGCTCGAGGAATACGCGCTCCTGCACCTGCTCGCCGTCGCCTACCGCCGGCCGAGGCGAGGCTGCCGCCGCCGCTGCGGGACACCGTCCGGTCCAGGATCGGCTTCAGCCTCCGCCAGGCCGACGTGCTGGTAGCGCGGGCAGCCGATCAGGGACCACTGGCAGGTGCTGGCCCGGCGCGACCTCGAGCAGGACCGGATCCGACCCGCCGGACCTGGCTGCGCGGCCGCAAGACCGGCCGGGACGCGCTGCTGCTCAGCTTCGCGGCGGCGGGCCAGGCGCTCGACGACTCGCTGGCCGTCGGCGCCGACACCGACGCGGGATCTGGTGTTCTACCCGGGCGCGGTCCCGCTGCGCGCGGCCGTGCTGGCCAGGCACGACGACCCCGACGACTCGCGCATGCGGCGGCGTCCGGCGGAGCGCCGCTTCGACGGACAGGCCGCCGGATGGCGGCACGATCGCCGGGCTGCTGACGGGTACGCGGCGGGCGCTGGCCGCCGATCCCCTGGCTGGACAGCTGGCTCGCCGTCGTGGAGATCATCCCGGTCCGCGCCCCCGCACTTGCCGTCCGCGGCGCGGACGGCGGCAGCCTGCCGCTGCACCCGGGGCGGCTGGCGACTGCTGGCCGCTATTCGCGCCTCCGGCGGCCACCTGGTGACGCTGGCTAGAGCGAGTGGACCCCGCGCGGCCTGTGGCCGCTGACCGCCTGGGACGAGGCCGGACGGGCGGTACCGCTGTGAGCGAATGGCAGGACCTGGTCACCGCGAGCCTGATCGGTACCGAACGGGCCGAGGTTCCCGCGCCCGCCGTCACTGGCCTGCCCGTCCGGGCCGACTGCCGTCCCGGGCGATCCCGCCGCCCTGCTGCTCGACCGGGCCGCGCTGCTGACGGTCGCGCGCCGGGGCGGAACCCTGATCCGTCCGGCCGGATCAGGGTTGCAGGCCGAAGCCGCTCCCCGCCGCCGAACCGGACCCGGCTCCCGCGGTCAGCCCCGGCCGCTGGCCGCTTACTCGCCCGGATGCTCGGCGGCGAGCACCCGGACCCGCTGGCCGAGTGGCTGACCGCGGCGGTAGCCCGTGGCCGCCGGGTCCCGCCTCGTCTGCTGCCCGCGCTGCTCCGACCGGGTCCGGCGGGTCTCGCCGTCCGACCCTGAACTGCGCCGCCTGTCGGCCGCGGCAGGCGGGGCACGGGCACGGTGGCTGGCCCGGCTCAACCCGGACTGGACGTTCGTCACGGCGCTCACCGAGTCCGGCGACGATACCTGGCGGCTGGGCGGTAAGAGCCAGCGGCGCGGCTACCTGGCCGCGCTGCGGGCTCGCGATCCCGCCGCCGCCCGGGAACTGATCACCCAGAGCTGGGCGGCGGCCGGGCCGGAGCGGGTCATGTTCCTGTCCGTGCTGGCGAACCAGGGGCTGAGCCTCGGCCGATGAGCCGCTGCTCGAGGCCGCGCTGGACGAGCGCGACGCCGAGGTACGCGGCTGGGCCGCGCACCTGCTGGCCCGGCTGCCCGGGTCCGCCCTCGGGCAGCGGATGGCGCGCCGCGCCGCTAACTGCCTGCGCATCGACCGGGGCGTGCGCGGCACCAGGCTGATCGTCACCCCGCCCGTCGGCTGCGACGCCGCCATGCGGCGGGACGGCGTGACGTCCCGCCGCGGCGGCGGCCTGGCGGAAGATGGACGGCCGGACCCACCTCCTGCACGCAGGTGCTGGCCAGGACCCCGCTGCGTACATGGACCGGTCAGTTCGGCCGGACGGCGGAACAGATCCTCGCCGTGCCGTCCGGATGCCTGGGCGCCGGTGCTGTTCACCGGCTGGTCGCGGGCGGCGATGGCCCAGCGCGACCAGGACTGGATGACCGCCCTGGTCGACTGGGCCCTGGCGGGCGGGCCGACCGGCAACCCTGTTCGGCGCGGAGACCGCTGCGCCAACTGTCCCGGCGGGCCGATCCGGCGCGCTGCGCGCGGGAGACGACGGCCTACCCGGCCGCGGGAGATACCGCCGCCCATCCGCGACGCGATCAGCGTGCTGCGCTTTCGCTTCGACATGCTGAAGGAGCTGGAACTATGACGACAGTGCTGGCTGAGCCCGGGGACGCGGTCCTGCGGCCGCACGCCGGAGCAGGAGTACGCCGGCCGAGCTGGACGCGCTGGCCGCGGCCGACGACCGGCCGCGGCCGCCGGGCTGGCGGATGTCGCCCGCGGGCGGTGGCCGTGTACCTGCTCGGGCGACGTCTGGCCCCGACGGCACCGTGATCACGCCGAAGTACATCGGTGCCGCGCCGGCTGATCGAGGTCGCCGTGGCCACCCTGGCCACCGACCGGGCGCTGCTGCTGCTCGGCGTGCCGGGCACGGCCAAGACCTGGGTGTCCGAGCACCTGGCCGCGGCCGTCGTCCGGCGACTCGACGCTGCTCGTCCAGGGCACCGCGGGCACCGCCGAGGAGGCCATCAGGTACGGCTGGAACTACGCCCGGCTGCTCGCCGAGGGACCGTCAGCCGGGACGCGCTGGTGCCGAGCCCGGTGCTGCGGGCGATGGCCGAGGGCCGGATCGCCCGGGTCGAGGAGCTCACCCGGATCCCGTCGGACGTGCAGGACGCGCTGATCACGATCCTGTCGGAGAAGACGCTGCCGGTGCCCGAGCTGGGCACCGGAGGTGCAGGCGCGCAAGGGGCTTCAACGTCATCGCCACCGCCAACGACCGGGACCGCGGCGTCAACGACCTCTCCTCAGCGCTGCGCCGCGCGGTTCAACACGGTGGTGCTGCCGGTGCCCGCCATCGGCCGAGGAGGAGGTCGGCATCGTGGCCCGCCGGGTCGCCGAGCTCGGCCGGTCGCTCGAGCTGCCCGAGCCTGCCGCACGGCGCTGGAGGAGATCCGGCGGGTGGTCACCGTCTTCCGCGAGCTGCGCGGCGGCGTCACCGCCGACGGCCGGACCAAGGTCAAGTCGCCCACCGGCACGCTGTCCACCGCCGAGGCGATCTCGGTGGTGACCAGCGGCCTGGCGCTGGCCGCGCACTTCGGCGACGGCGTGCTGCGGCCGGCCGACGTGGCGGCGGGCATCGCTCGGCGCGGTCGATGCAGGACCCGGTCGCCGACCGCGGTGGTGTGGCGGGAGTACCTGGAGACGGTGGTCCGCGGACCGGGACGGCTGGAAGCGACTTCTACCGCGCCTGCCGCGAGCGCCGGCACCGGATGACCACGCTCCGTCTACTGGGATCCGGCACCACGGGCCCGGACTCGGCCCGGTCGCTGCGGGCCGCGCTGGACCGGTGCAGCGCCGCGACGTCGTGCTGATCGAGGGTCCGCCGGAGGCCGACGACGCTGGTCGCGCCTGGCCGCGGACCGGGGATGCGGCCGCCGGTAGCGCTGCTCGGCGTACACGCGCCCGGAGGCGCCGCGGCAGCGCGGCGTTCTGGCCGTTCGCGGTGTTCTCGCCGGAGTGGCAGGCGCTCACGTGGGCGGCTGCGACGCGGGCGTGCCGGTCGGTTCTGCGACCTGCTTGGTGACGCATCGGTTCGCCCGCAAGGCGGCCGGGGAGAGCAGCCGGAGCCGCGGCGGACGCAGCGACCGCGGTGAGCGACCTGGTCGCCGTGCGGCCGGGTACGACGACCCGGAGCGCTGGTGGGAGGACGTGGTGGAGCACGTCCCCGGCCCAGCGGTCGTTCGACGCGCTGGCGCGAGGCGATTGCCATCTTGCGAGCCGACGCCGAGGACCTCGATTCACGAGGACGCGGTCCGCGAGGCCCACATGCGGCACGGCTGCTGCGCCGGACGGCCAGGGAAGGCTTCGAGCCGGATCGCGGTGGTCTGCGGCGCCTGGCACGTTCCGGCCCTGACGGCCGATGCCGTCAGCGGCCTCCGACGACGCCGGCTGCTGCGCGGCCTGCCGAAGGCGAAGGCCGCGCATGACCTGGGTGCCGTGGACCTACGGGCGGCTGTCCTACGCCCGGGCTACGGGGCCAGGCATCCGATTCCCCCGGCTGGTACGACCACTTGTTCATCGTCACCCGGCCAGCCCATCGGCGCTGGCTGGTCGGGGCCGCCGCCGTCCTGCGCCAGACAGCGTCCCGGCGGTCATCGGCGCACGTGATCGAGGCGGTCCGGCTGGCCGACGGCGCTGGCCGCGCTGCGCGGCCGTCCGCTGGCAGGCCTGGCCGAGGTCACCGAGGCCGCACACGCGCCGTGCTGTGCGACGGCGACGACCTGCTCGTCGCCGCCTGATCCAGCCGCAAGCTGGTGGTGGGCGAGCGGCTCGGCACGGTGCCGCCCGCACACCCCGTCGGTGCCGCTCCAGCGCGACCTGACCGACCAGCAGCGCCGCCTGAAGCTGACGGCCCGAGGTCAGGGCCGGAGCCCCGGGACTGACCTGGACCTCCGCACGCCGAACGACCTGGCCCGCAGCCGCCTGCTCTACCGGCTCGCCCTGCTCGACGTGCCGTGGGGCGAGGACGCAGCAGGGCCGCACCAGGAACATCGGGACGTTCCGGGAGAGCGTGGCAGCTGACCTGGCGGCCCGAGTTCGACCTGGTCGCCTGATCGAGGCGAGCATGGGTGCAGCACGGTCGCGGTGCCGCCACGGCCAGCGAGCGAGGTCGATCGCGGCCGACGCGACCGCCCTGCCGACGTCCTGACCGCGCTGGCCGAGCAGTGCCTGCTGGCCGACCTCGGCCGACGCCCTGGCCGAGGTGCTCGCGGCTGGACGGGCCGGGCCGCGCTCGACGCCGATGTGACCCACCTGATGGCGGCGCGTCTTGGCGCTGGTCCGCGCGGCCTGGCTACGGCGACGTGCGCGGCACCGACCCGAGCGCGGCTGGGCGACGGTCGCCGTCGACGATGATCACCGGGATCTGCGCGGGCCTGCCGGCCGCGGTGACGTCCCTGGACGACGACGCGCCGCACAGGCCATGCGGCGGCCATCGACGCGGTGCACGCGGCGCTGGACCTGCTCGCCGACGCGAGCGAGCCGATGAGCGCTGGCTGGACCACGCTGGGCCGTCTGGTCTCGCGCTGCCCACGGCTGATCTGGCCGGGCGGCTGGTCCGGCTGCTGCTCGACGCCGGCCCGGGTCAGCGCGGACGAGGTCGGCCTGCGGATGTCGCGGGCTGCTGTCGGCCGCCGCGCCGCCGCGGCCGGCCGCGGGCTGGGCCGAGGGTTCCTGGTCACGGCAGCGGCCTGCTGCTCGTGCACGACGACAAGCTGCTGCCGCCTGGCCGACGGCTGGCTGGCCAGGCTGAGCAGCGGACGCCTTCACCGCGGTGCTGCCGCTGCTGCGCCGGACGTTCGGCGAGTTCGCGCCGGCCGGAACGGCGGGCGCATCGGGCGAGCGGGTCGGCCACCTCGACGGCACCGCGGCCCGGCGGCCTCGACTGTGGTCGCGAGTACGTAGGCTCGACCCGGACGGGCGGCGCGCCGGTGGGGCCGCCGCTGCGCTGATCGCTGGGCCGTGAGCGTCATGACGGACGGCCTGACGAGCGGATGCGCCGCTGGCGCTCGTCCTCGGCGAGGCGAGGGTCGGATGGCGCTGCGACGGCGCCGACGCGCGGGTCGAGCGGCCCTCGGCGCCGCAGGCGTACGACAGCGACGGCGGCTGGGGGCGGCGTCGCAGCAGGGCTAGGCTGCGGCGGCACGGCCGGGCTCGGCGCGTCGGCCCCGCGTGGCCCGCTGGCTCGGCGACATCCGCACGTGCTTCCCGGTCCAGCAGTGGTCCAGGTCATGCAGAAGGACGCGATCGAGCGGCTGGGCCTGACCCGGCTGCTGCTCGAACCGGAGATGCTGCGAGGCGGTCGAGCCGGACGTGCACCTGGTAGGCACGCCTGCTCTCGCTGAACCGGGTGATGCCCGAGCCACGGCCAGGCAATCGGCCCGCGCGGTGGTCGCGACGGTGGTCGGCCGACCTGGAGCGGCGGTGAGCCCAGCGGACCCAGCTCGGCGGTGACCGGGCGCGCTGAACCGGGCCGCACGGACCGCGCCGCCCGCGGCACCGCCGACATCGACTGGAACCGCGACGATCCGCGCCAACCTGCGGACACTACCTGCCGGAGCACCGCACGATCGTGCCCGAGCGGCTGGTCGGCGTACGGCCAGGCAGCACCAGGCCGTCGCACCGCGACGTCGTGCTCTGCCTCGACCAGTGCGGCTCGATGGCGTCCTCCGTCGGTGTACGCGTGGAGTGTTCTGGCGCGGTGCTGGCCTCGATCCGGTCGCTGCGCACCTCGCTGGTGGCCTTCGACACCGCGGTGGTCGGACCTGACCGGCCAGCTGCAGCGACCCGGTCGACGTGCTGTTCGGCACCCAGCTCGGCGGCGGCACCGACATCAACCGGGCCGTCGCCTACTGCGCAGGGGCTCATCACCCGGCCGCGCGACACGCATCTTCGTGCTCATCAGCGACCTCGTACGAGGGCGGCGTGTCAGGACGCAGATGCTCGCGCCGGATCGCGCGACGATGACCGCCGCGCGGCGTCGCAGGTGATCGCTGCTGGCTGGCACTGTCCGACGAGGCGCCCCCGGCTACGACCACGACAACGCCGCCGCGCTGGCCGCGCTCGGCGTACCGCGCCTTCGCCTGCACCCCGGACGCCTTCCCCGACCTGATGGCCGCCGCCATCGAGCGCCGCGACATCACCCAGTGGGCCCAGCACCACCACCCATCCCCCACCCAACTCCCGCCCCATTCCCTGCCCTGTCCAGAAGTCGATGAACGTGGCTGGGTTCACCAATAGATAGATTGCAGAACGCCACGCTCATTGAATCGCCGGTCCCGGCGGGCCAGGAGAGCCGGTGCGGCCTGGGCACTGGCCTGATCCAGCACGGCGAAGCCCGCCTGAGCAGGAGGGGACGCGGGCTCGCCCGGCTGAAGGCACCACTCGGGGCGGCAGGCCGGGACGCGTCCGGCGGCGCGTCGGCGGCATACGCCTCCCAGGCCAGCAGGCCGCCGTCCGCCACCCCGCCAGCGGCCCGCCCGGCGGCGAACACGGCCGCCTCCCCAGAAGCCGATGGCCGAGCACCAGCGCGTGTGCGACCGCGGCCTTCCTGGGGCCCAGCGCGGACAGGTCCGGCGCGGACCAGCGCGATCAGGTGGCCGAGCTTCCGCGCCGGCCTCGCCGCTGGCAGCTGCCGAGCAAAAAGCGCGAGCGCGACCTCCGAGACGTCCACCGCGGTGACCCGGCGCCCTGGCAGCTCCGGCGGCGAGAGCAGCGCCGCGCCCGACGGGCCGCAGGCCAGGTCGGCCAACCGGCCCGTCCGGCGGGCACCAGTGGCCAGCGCCCGCGCGGCCAGCGGATGATTTTATGGAAGCGACGGCAACGCAGCCTTCGGTACCAGCGCGTACTGCGTTCCACTTTGATCCGGTCGGGGTGATCGCCGGGCACGGCCCGCTGCCCCCGGCAGACATGAACGTGGATACTACGGGGTAAGTCTCCGCTGGATAGTTACGGCACTGGCGGCCGCAAATAGGATCGCCCAGGCACTAAGTTCAGGCGCGCGAGGGAGACCGATGGCAAGCACACGCGAGTGGTTCGAGACGGTCGAGGAGGCGCGCAAGGCGGGCGGCGGCGGCTGCCGAGGTCGGCGTTCCATGGCGCTGGTCGCCGGGGCCGAGAAGGGCGTCACGCTGCGGTGATCACCCCTGGCGGCGTTCGGCGAGCTCCGGCTCGCCCCGCCGCGGATCGCGAACCTGCTCCGCCGCCCGGGACCTGGCCACGTCGGTGCTCGGGCAGGAGATCGCGCTGCCGGTGATCGCGTCCCCTGACCGGCGTGCAGGCCGTGCACCCCGAGGGCGAGGCGGGCGTGGCCTCGGGGCACGGCCGAGGCCTGGGCACGGCGGTGGCCTGAGCTCGTTCGGCAGCATGCCGGTGGAGGACGGTCGGCGGCGGCCAACCCGAAGACGTTCTTCCAGATGTACTGGATCGGGACCGGGAGCGCAGATCCTGGCGCAGGTGCGAGCGCGCCGGCAGGCGCGGCGCCAAGGGCGCTGATCGTCACCCTGGACTGGTCGTTCGCGACACGGCCGGGACTGGGGCAGCCCGGCCATCCCGGAGCAGATGGACCTGCGGGCGATGGTGCGGTTCGCGCCCGAGGGCACTGACGCGGCCCGCGCTACGTGGCTCGAGCTGGCTCCGGCAGCGGCAGGCTGCCCGACCTGACCGTGCCCAACATGGCCGCCCCGGCGAGCCAGCGCCGACGTTCTTCGGCGCGTACGGCGAGTGGATGCAGACCCCGCCGCCGACCTGGGAGGACATCGCCTGGCTGCGCGAGCAGCTGGGGCGGCCCGTTCATGGTCAAGGGCGTCATGCGCGCCTGACGACGCGCGGCGAGCGGTCGACGTCGGGCGCCACCGCGATCTCGGTGTCCAACCACGGCGGCAACAACCTCGACGGCACCCCGGCCTCGATCCGCGCGCTGCCCGGTCGTGGCCGACGCGGTCGGCGACCAGATCGAGGTGCTGCTCGACGGCGGGATCCGGCGCGGCAGCGACGTGGTCAAGGCGCTCGCGCTGGGCGCGCGGGCGGTCATGATCGGCCGCGCCTACCTGTGGGGCTGGCCGCGAACGGCTCCGGCTTAGTTGTCAAGAACGTCTTCGACGTGCTCCGCGGCGGCATCGACTCGACGCTGCTCGCGCTCGGCCGGTCCTCCGTCGGCGAGCTGTCCCCGGACGACGTCATCGTGCCCGCCAGTTCAGCCGGGGCCTTCATAAACGACGGTCACGCCCGCGCAGCACGGGTAGTAGGGGCCGAACGGTCCGCCGTTCCGCGCACCCCTGCCACACCCCACGCTGTACCCGGCGTCGTCGAAGCAACCGGGCGGCCAGCGTACCGCGCCGGTCGAGCGGCGGCCTGTCGAGTCCAGTCCAGCAGCAGCGGCGCCAGCACCAGCGCGGCCAGCGGCAGCGCAGCCGCACGCACCGCGATCGCGGCTAGGCACCGCCAGCGGCCACCAGGTCCGACAGATCGCGCTGCCCAGCGGGCGGGCCGCAGCCAGGTACGCCCGCCGCCTGACACGCTGACGGCCACGCCGCCACGCGGCCGATCCGGCCGAGCGGGTTGTGGCTCCGCCGGTGACCCTGGGCCAGCCGCCGTGGCCAGCAGGGCGGTACTGGTGCCGGGCGTGACCACGGCGCCGGCTTCCGGATGGCTTACGGCCGCCGCCAGCCGGCCGCCGCGGTCCACGCCGACGCGTAGAGCGCCGGACCGCGCCCGGGTGCCGGAGTTCCAGCACGGCCGCGGAGGTCCCGTAGTCCTTCCGCCGGGAGAACCACTCCCGCGCAGCCGCACCCGGTGCTGGTGACCCATGGTGGCCGCGGGCTCGTAGCGCACCCGCCAGCCCGACGCGGCGAGCCGCCAGACGAAGTCGACGTCCTCCCCCACCTGCATGTCCTCGGCGAAGCCGGTCCCGGCGGCCTCCCTGCGGACGACCAGGGCGGCGCCAGGGACGTACGGCACCCGTGATCCCGGCCGGACGATGCTGGGCCGCCGCCCCATGTCCAGGGTGGAGCTCGCCCCCTCGTACCGGGCCAGCCAGGTGCGCCCGGCCTCGTGCGGCACGATGCGCGGGGCGAACCGCGCCCACCGCGGATCGGCGAAGTGCGGCAGCAGCGCGTCCAGCCAGCCGGCTGCCGGGCACGCAGTCGGAATCGAGGAAGGCCACCAGCGGCGTCCGCGCCGCCGCCAGGCCCGCGTTCCTGGCCGCCGCGGCCGCCGCCGTTGACCGGCCGCCGCACCACGCTGGCCCCGGCCGCGGCCGCCACGCTCTGGATCGCGGCCGGGTCGGCGGGAACCGTCGTCCACCACGATCACCCGTGGCGCGCTCGCCGGCGCCAGTCCGGCCAGGCAGCGGGCTAGTTCGGCGTGCCGGTCGCGGACCGGGATGACCACCGTCACCTCCGGCCGTTCGGCCTGACCTCTATCCAGCACTGGGATGCGCGATCCCGGTGTCGAGCAGGCGGCGGGCCAGCGCGGGCCTTCGCGCTGCCCGGCACCGGGAGCGCCGTCCCACCAGCTTAGGCCACGTGCCGGGCCCCGGCCGGGCTGAGCCGCAGCACCCGGATGGGGTTACCGCCCGTGATCACCGTCCTGCTTGAGCCAGCGTGCGCGTCCCCGGGTCGGGGCCGCAGCGGAATCCCGCCGGCACCAGCTCGTCCCCTGGCCCCCTGGCCTGCGGGAACCGCCGCACTCCTGGCCCTCCGCGAGCTGATCTCCTCCGCCACCTGCCCAGAGTATTACGTGCCCGGCACTGCCACCGTCCTAACCGGCACCGTCCGGCTGTGAGCCGCCCGGCCATGGCCCGCTTCGGCATCGGCGATCCTGATGCCGCGGCGCCGACCAGCGGCGCGCGGTCCGCCCAGGAAAGAGCGCTAGGTTGTGGCAGTCGTTACTTTGCTGGCCACGGCGGGCCATCGGCGCCTGCCAGCACGGAGGATCATGATGACGGAAACCATCGCGCCTGCTGATAGCCAGGCTCACCGAATCACCCCGGCTCGCGCGCCCGGAAACGGACGGTGCCGCGCTGCGCGCCATCGATGAGGCCACGGCGCACGTCAGGGAGCGCGCCGTGGCAGATCCGGCAGAACCCGGAGGAGCATAAGCCCAGGCTGGTGCTGTCCCAGCACGTCCGCGGGACCAGCCTGCTGGACCGGATCGCGGACGTGGTCGATCAGCCGCTGCCGAAAGAGCGGCACTGGGCCGCCCGGGCGCTCCGTCGGTGGCAGCCTGGTCTACGTGGTCGCCGTCGTCGTGGCCCTGTTCAACGCCGTGGCCGTCGTTCGTGCTGATCGCGCTCGTCGCCGTCTACTACATCCTGGAGACACGACCCCGGCCAGCCTCCGGCCACGCTCCGGCGTGACGACGAGACCAGTCGTCACTGAAGCTACCCAGATTAATAGTTGCCATCAAGCAAGTGTCTGAGGCTAGACTGGGTTAACGTGCGGCAAAGCGTTGACTCGGGACACGTGAACGGTTCAGCCACGGCTACCGGCGGGCGGCCGGACCGGTATAAGTGGATCGCCCTGTCCAACACCACGCTGGGCATGACGATGGCCACGATCGACGCCTCGATCGTGATCATCGCGATGCCTGACCATCTTCCGCGGCATCCAGCCTGAACCCGCTCGCACCCGGGCAACATCAGCTACCTGCTCTGGATGATCATCGGCTACCTGCTGGTCACCAGTCGGTGCTGCGTGGTCACGCTGGGCAGGCTCGGCGACATGTACGGCCGGGTGAAGATCTACAACCTCGGCTTCGTCGTCTTCACGCTGCGCCTCGATCGCTGCTGTCGCTCGACCCGCTGACCGGCACCGGCGGCGCGCTGTGGCTGATCGGCTGGCGGTTCGTGCAGGCGTTCGGCGGGGCGATGCTGATGGCGAACTCGGCCGCGATCCTGACCGACGCGTTCCCGGCCAGCACAGCGCGGCATGGCGCTGGGCATCAACCAGATCGCCGGCGATCTCCGGGTCAGTTCATCGGGCTGCTGCTCGGCGGCCTGCTGGCCGCCGTGGGACTGGCGCCTGGTGTTCTGGGTGAACGTGCCGATCGGCGCTGTTCGGCACGGTGCTGGTCGCTACCGCAGCCTGCGCGAGATCGCGCACCACCAGGCAGCGCGCAGGATCGACTGGATCGGGAACGTCACGTTCGCGGTCGGCCTGGGCGCGCTGCTCGTCGCGATCACCTACGGCATCCAGCCCTACGGCGGGCACCCGACGGGCTGGACCAACCCGTGGTGCTCGGCGGCCTGGTCGGCGGGGTCGTCCGTGCTCGGTCGCGTTCTGCGTCGTCGAGACGAAGATCGCCGAGCCGATGTTCCAGCATGAGCCTGTTCCGGATCCGGGCGTTCGCGGCGGGCAACCTGGCCAGCGCTGCTCGGCTCGATCGCCCGCGGCGGGCTGCAGTTCATGCTGGTCATCTGGCTGGCAGGGCATCTGGCTGCCGCTGCACGGCTACGACTTCGCGGCACCCCGCTGTGGGCCGGGATCTACATGCTGCCGCTCACCGCGGGGTTCCTCATCGCCGGGCCGATCTCGGGCTACCTGTCCGACCGGTTCGGCCGCGCGGCCGTTCGCCACCGCCGGGCCTGGTGCTGGCCGCGCTGTGCTTCGTGCGGGCTGATGCTGCTCCCGGTGAACTTCTCCTACTGGCTGTTCGCCCTGCTGATCCTCGGCAACGGCATCGGCTCGGGCCTGTTCGCCGCGCCCAACACCGCCGCGATCATGAGCGCGGTGCCGCCAGCCACCGCGGGTTCGGCCTCGGGCATGCGCGTCGACCTTCCAGAACTCCGGCATGTCGCTGTCCATCGGCATCTTCTTCTCGCTGATGATCGCCGGGCTGGCCTCGACCCTGCCCGCGCACGCTGACCAGCGGCCTGACCGCCCAGGGCGTGCCCGCCGGCGGTGGCCGCGCACGTCAGCCACCTGCCCCCGGTGAGCACGCATGTTCGCGGCGCTGCTCGGCTACAACCCGATCCAGAACCTGCTCGGCGCCGTCGCACGTGCTGGCGCACGCTGCCCGCCGCACACGTCGCGGTGCTCACCGGCAGGCAGTTCTTCCCGCACCTGATCTCGGCGCCGGTTCCACCACGGCCTGGTCATCGCGTTCACCGCGGCCGCGATCATGTCGTTGACCGGCGCACTGGTCTCGCTGCTGCGCGGCAAGCGGTTCTACTACGACGACACGGTGCCGTCCGCAGGCCGGTTCGGCCGCCATGGTCCCGAACGGCCTTGGCCTTCCTCCCCCGCGCCGGGAATGAGCAGCGACACGCCAACCGCCCCGGCCAGGAGGGATACCGAGAGCGCGCCTGGCGGGTAAAGCGGGCTGTGCCCCGCTACGAGTACCGCTGCCGCGCCTGGCGGTGACATCGCGTTCGAGCTGAACCGGCCGATGGCCGAGTCCTCGGCTCCGTGCACCTGCCCGCAGGGCCACGACGACACGGTGAAGCTCCCGTCGACGGTCGCGGTGGGCGGCCGTGCCGCCGGTCGTCTGGCGGTCCCGCCGGCTGGCGGAGGCTGCTGCGGCGGCGCCTGCGGCTGCCGCTGATCCCCGGATGTCGTCAGATGAGACAGCCCGGCTGTCTCGCGTGGCGCAGCGCCCCTGCGGTCTCGCCTGATTCCCTTTATCTCGAAGGTGAATCGCACGTACGGAGGCGAGGACGATGGCCGCGAGCGTGGCTGTACCGGCGGAAGCAATGAGAGGGCGACACAGCTTCGGTGACGATCATCTCGGTGCTCGACCGTGAGGCGCGCCAGAGCGGGGGCCTGCCCAGAACCAGATCGCCGAGATGGCCGTGCTGCTCGGCAACACGCGCGGCAGCGTGATCCTGGGCGGAAGCGTTCTGAGCGCGCTCACCATCGGCATCGCCCTGAGGCCGCGTTCTCGCCCTCCGTACTCGCGCCCCGGGCTGGCGGGCGTGGTGACCGCGCAGCCTGCTCGGCTGCGTGATCGTGTGCTGGCTCCGGGCCGCCGGGCTGCTGCTGCTGGCCAGCCTGACCGGTCCTCGACCAGCTCAACCGACCATCGCTGGCGGACCGGCGCGCCGCTCGATCCCCGGGTGCGGTGAGCTGAGCACGCCGTCCATCGAGGGACGGCCAGGCGGCCTGGTCATGGGCGCAGGTGAACCTGATGCTCGGCGCGGCCCGGGTCCGGCGGGAGCGGATCCAGTCGGCGCGAAACCTGGACTTTCATCACCGTCGCGTGCTTCCTGCTCTGGACCGCGGCGGTCGCTTCTGAGGGCCTAGCCCCCGGCCTCCCCCGGCTCTTCCCGGCCCGCCGAGCAGCGTTCCCCCAATGGCTCAGCGGGCCGGGAAGACACGCGTGTTACCTCGGAGTTTGTCAACCGTCCCGGAATGGCTCATCGTAGCAGCAGGGCTCAGCTCAAACCCGCTGGCTGGTTGCTGAACTGCCACGGTGATATGAACCTGCACGGGACGGGACCTGCCCAGAGGCTTCTGGCCTCTGCTCAGCGACGACGAGCGCACCGTCCCGGCCTCGGCCGGAGCACCGTCTACCCGCCCGGTGCCGTCATGTGCGTCGAGGGCGAACCGAATACCCACGTGTTCGTGCTGGTGGACGGCTGGGTCAAGATCGTCGGGGTGACCAGCGACGGACACGAGCTGACCCTGGCCCTGCGCGGTCGGGGGGACACCGTCGGGGAGGTGGTCGAAGCGAGACCACCGGCTACCGGAACGCCACCGTGCAGGCCGTCGGCACGGTGCGCGCGCTGATCGTGCCGTACGAGAAGTTCAGCTCGTTCCTGGACGCGCACGACGGGGCGGATCGCGCCTACCGGCGGATGGTCACCCGGCGGTGGAACGACGCGGAGTCGATGCTGCGCGCCCGCTCGGTGACCAGCGGCGCGCAGCGGCTGGCCGGGCTCCTGCTCGAGCTCGGCGGACAGCGAGCTCCAGACGGCGATGACGCTGACCCAGGAGGAACTGGCCAGCCTGACCGGCGCGTCGCGGGCGACCGTGACCCGCGCCCTGTCCAACTGGCGGCGGCGGGGCATCATCCGCACCGGCCAGCGGGACATCACCATCACCGACCCAGGGGCCCTGCGGAAGATCGCCGGGCAGCAGCCGTAGCGGCCCGGAGGCTCGCGGCTCGGCAGTGCCGGGATCGCCAGTGCCGAACGTGGCGGCGGTGCGGGCCGCCGGCCCAGCGCCCACTGGCTGGTCGTGACCAGGGCGAGCACGAAGACCACCCCGCCCATCGCGGCCAGCAGCAGCCAGTCGGCGTGGCTGGCCGCGACGAACCTGGACCAGCGGCTGACTCTGCCAGGTTCCCGGCCAGTATCGAGCCGGTGACGGCGATGCCGAGGCACTGGCCGATCTGGCTGACTGGTGGAGGCGATGCCCGAGGCCACGCCCGCCTGCGAGACCGGCATGCCGGACACTGCCGTGTAATGCGTGATCGGCGCGTTCACCAGGCCGCCGCCGATGCCGAACACGACGAACGCGACGGCCAGCGCCGCCAGGCCCGGGGTCGCGGTGAGCCGGGACAGCAGGACGCCGCCTGTTGGCCAGCGCCAGGCCCGCCGCGAGCATGGGCAGCCGGGCGCCGCGGCGGGCCAGGATCCGGCTGGACACCACCGCGCCGAGCGCACACCATGGTCGCCATCGGCAGCAGGTGCAGAGCCGCCTGCACCGCGGACAGGGCGCGCACGTATCCTGCAGGTACAGCGTGGCCAGGAAGAGGAAGCCGCCGATGGCGGCGGTGGCGCTGATCGCGGTCAGCACCGGTAAGCCGAACGGCACGCTGCGGAAGAACCTCGGGTCGAGCACTGGCTCGGCGCGGTGCGCCTCGTAGGCCACGAACACCGCGAGGGCCGCGGCCGACACCGCGAACAGCGTCACGATGAGCCGGCGCGCGCCAGCCAGCGCCGGGCCCTCGATGATCGCGTAGGTGAGCGATGCCGAGCATGACGACGATGAGCGCCTGCCCCACCGGGTCGGGACGCGCCGCCGCCGGGCGCCGCGACTCCGGCACGAACCGCGCGGTCAGCGCGATCGCGGCCAGCGCCGATCGGGATGTTCACGCAGAAGATGCCGCCGCCAGCCGACGCGAGTCGACCAGCAGACCGCCGACGAGCGGCCCGAGCGCCATGGGACAGGCCGTACGCGCCGCCCCAGACGCCGATGGCCCGGGCGCGCTCGGTCTTGTCGGTGAACGTGTTCGTGATGATCGACATCGCCACCGGGTTGAGCATGGACCCGCCGATGGCCTGCAGCATGCGGAACGCGATCAGCCAGCCCAGGCCGGGCGCCAGGCTGCACAGCGCGGAGCCGACGGTGAAGGTGGCGCAGGCCGACCTGGAAGACCCGGCGGCGGCCGATCCGGTCGGCGGTCGCGCCGGAGAGCATCAGCAGGCTGGCGAGCACGAGCGCGTAGCAGTCGACGGTCCACTGCAGGCCCGGCCACCGAGGCGTGCAGGTCACGCCCGATGGCTAAGCAGCGCGATGTTCACGATCGTGCTGTCCAGGCCGACGATGAACAGGCTGGACGAGCAGATCACGAGCACCAGCAGGCGGCGCCGACGGCTGAGCTCTGGCAGCGGTATCACTCCGGCTCCGACTGGACCGAACGCAATTGCCTCTCGACAACTAACTATTGCGGGCGGCCGATACGGCGCAAAGGCCAGGCCGCTGAGATTTTCTCGTCACCGCCGGTATTGGCTGGCACTCACCGCCTACCAGTTCGGTCAAGTAGGCAGCTTGGCCGCGGTGGCCCCGGCAGTCCACCGCGTGGTGCAGACCAGGCCGAGCAGGGGCACGATGTAGCCGCAGCCCGCGAGGATCCACCAGCCCGCGTGCGCGGCCCGGACGAAGCCTGCCTGCATCGACCCGCGCATGCTGGCCGCCAGCACCGAGCCGACGATGGCCACGCCCAGCGACTGGCCGAGCTGGCGGCTGGAGGAGTTCATGCCGGAGGCCATGCCCGCCTGGGTCTTCGGCACCCCGGACATGACCCCGTTGGTGATCGGCGAGCTCACCATCGCCGACCCCGATCCCGAACAGGGCGTAGGTAACGATCAGGTAGGTGTGCTCGGTCGTGCCGCGGTGAGCCGGGACAGCGCGGCACTGCCGATGGTCAGCGCGCGCGCGCCGTGATGACCAGCGGGAATCCGCGGGCCGCGTTTGGCCACCATCCGCCCGGCCAGCGGGGCGCACAGCGCCATGACCACGGCCATCGGCAGGATGGTCAGGCCGCTGCCTGCAGCGCGGACAGGCCCCGCACGTCCTGCAGGTACAGGGTGGACAGGAACAGGAAGCTAACCATGGCGGCGATCGCGCAGATCGCGCTGAGGTTGGCGCCCGGCGAACGGGACGCTGCGGAAGAACCTGAGAGTCGACGATGCGGCTCGGCCCGCCGCGGCTCATAGGCGAGCGAGCACCGTGAGCGCGGCCACCGACAGCGCGAAGAAGCCGAGGATCTCCGGCGAGCGCCAGCCCGAGCCGGGGCCCTCGATGATCGCGTAGGTCGAGCGAGGCCGAGCATGACGATGACGAGGACCTGGCCCACCGGGTCGGGCGCGGCGCGACCGGCGGCGCCCTGAGTCCGGGCACGAACAGCGCGGTCAGCGACGATCGCGGCCAGCCCGACCGGGATGTTGACCCAGAAGATGCCGCGCCAGCCGACCGTCCCGACCAGGACGCCGCCCAGCACCGGGCCCAGCGCCATGCGACAGGCCGAACACGCCATCCCACACGCCGATGGCCCGGGCGCGTTCGGCCGGGTCGGTGAAGGTGTTCGTGATGATGCCGACATCGCCACGGGGTTGAGCATCGAGCCGCCGACACGCCTGCAGGCATCCGGAAGCCGATCAGCCAGCCCAGGCCCGGCGCCAGGCTGCACAGCCAGCGAGCCGAGGGTGAACAGCGGCGAGGCCGACCTGGAAGATGGTCCTGCCGCCCGATCCGGTCGGCGATCGACGCCGGAGAACATCAGCAGGCGCGGCCAGCACCGAGCGTGTAGGCGGCGACCGTCCACTGCAGGCCGGAGACCGACGCGTGCAGGTCCCGGCCGATGTCCGGCAGCGCCACGTTCACGATCGTGTTGTCCAGGCCCACCATGAACAGGCTCATGCAGCAGACAGCGAGCATCAGGCCGCGGCGACCGCGGCCCGCGGCGGGCTGTGGCACCTGAGCAACGGGCCGGGGCCCCGGAACGGCGGGCTGGGCCGGGCTGCGGGCGCGCGCCCACTGCGAGGCCCGGGTAGAGAATCCGGTCCGGATGCGGTCCCCGGATCCGGTCCCGTGGCGAAGCTCGAGCCCCAGGACGGGCACAGGCATCCGTTCTGGTAGTCGAGCAGGCACGTTACGTGACCTCCGGTGAGCGGACTTCGCTGCTGCCTGCATCGTGCGAACCCCTCAGGTCGTACTCGCCGCGGACGAGTACCGCCTACTCTATGACACGTCCGGCGCTGGACCGTGGTTCGGGCTCATCGTGGATGAATCCGACCAGGTGATCGGGAGCTTGTCGACCCCGTAGATGCCCTCGACCCCGCCCAGCTGCGGCGGCCCGTCCAGGGCCAGTCCTGGCGTGCGCGGCGCGAGGAACGCCAGCGCCTCCTCGAGCTCGGCCCGGGCCAGGTTCGCGCCCAGGCAGTAGTGGATGCCCGCGCCGAAGGTGAGCAGCTTGACTCTCGCGCGGCGCGGTGATGTCGAAGATCTCGCCGTCCTCGCCCTGGCGGTTGGCCCGCTCCGCGCAGACCGCCACGATCGTGCCCGCCGGGAACACGACGTCGCGGTGCTCGACCTGCTCCAGGCAGATCCGTGCGGTAAACGGCGTGACCGGCTCGAACCGCAGCACCTCCTCGACCGCACGCGGGACCAGCGACGGCTCGGCCGCCAGCAGGGCCCACTGCCCGGGGCGCGCGGCGAACAGCCGGATCGCGTGCGCGAGCTGGCCCGCGGTGGTGTCGATGCCGCCAGCCAGCAGGTTCGTCACCAGCTGGACGCACTCCGTCGGCGGACAGCCGGTCCCCCCTCCACCTCGCGAGCCGCCAGCAGGTCGCTGATCAGGTCGTCGCCCGGCGCCGCGCGCTTGGCTTCGAGCAGGCCGGTGACGTAATCCCGGACTTCGGTGACCGCCCGCTCGATGTCGTCCCGGTTCATCTCGAGCGCCCGGATGTCGAACTGCCGCTGCACCCAGCTGGACCAGGCGTGCAGCTGCCATGCGTCCTGGTAGGGCGCGTCGAGTACGGCCGCGATCGTCAGGGAAGGGTACGGCTGGGCCACTGCGGCTACGAAGTCGCACTTGCGACGGGTGGCCACCTGCTCCCACAACTCCCGCAGGAAGCCGCGCATCACCGGCCGCCAGCGATCCGCCGCGCGCGGGCGTGAGCGCCGGGCCGACCAGGGCCCGCAGCCGCCGGTGCTGCTCCCCGCCGAGGTTCAGGATGTTGGCGTCGATGTGCTCAGCCAGCGGGCCGCTGGTCACGCCGAAGAACTCGGCGAGCTGACGGCCGGGGAACGCGGTCTTCCGCGACCGCAGGAAGAACTCCCCGGCGTCGTGATCGAGGACGATATAGGCCAGTGGCGACTTGGCCAGCCAGCCGCGCTGACGGGTCTCGGCGAGCTGCTGGTGGTAGCGATCGGCCGAGAAGTCAGGTGCGGAGTAATCGAACACAGGCAGGTCAAGTTCGGACACAAGGTTCATAACAGATATGACGGTACGCCGTTGCAACATGTAGTCAAGTGGTTACGATTAGCATTTCCGCACCGTTTCGCCCTGCATGACCGGCGTCCGCAGTCTAGATTTGCTAGCTAGCGGGCTGTTGTACAAGGTAGCTACGTGCCAAGGGGGAGGGGTAAGCCATGAGCCGCAGGCTTCTACAGCTGGTCATACCGGTGACTCCGGAGCGCAGGATGTTCCGGATTCATGACCCGTCTGTCGACCCGGACGCCCCGGGCGGTCCACTGCCCCCGGTAGGCGCGCTCATCAGCACCAACCGCGAGCAACTCTGGGTCGGCAGCCTGCAGGAGGACATCGACGTCCGGCTCGTGCTCGAAGAGTGGGACGAGGCACCGCCGCCGTGCGGCGACGCGTGGGACGAAGAGGCCAAGGGCAGCATCTACCTGCGCGGGCAGCTGAGCATCAGCATGGGCCTGGCTGTACACCGCGGTCCGCGGGCTGCGGCTCGCGGGCGGGGTCGGGGACTACTCGGTCCGTGTCTACGCCGGCAACCGCGATCAGGTGACGCGCCGTTACGCGCAGCTTTTCGACCGGCACCGGCAATCCGCTCAGCGACGAGTTCCAGCGGGAGAAGAAGACCCTCGAGGGTCTCGAACGCTACCTCGTCCAGCTGTGGCGGGAGTCCTTAGCGAGCCACGGTCCCCCGCCCGCGGCTCCCGTCGCCCTGACGCGGGTTTACGGGCCGGTGGCGGACGACGCGACCTGGTCCGCCGCCTGACTCCCGGCCGACGTGGCCTGACCGGTGCCGGTGCTCGCCCCGGCTGAGGGCGGCGCGGACGAGGCGGCACCGGTTGCGCTGGCACCCGTGCTCGCCGACGCGAGCGGGGAATTCTTCGGCTGGCCGCCGGTCCCGGTGGGCGTGATCGACACGTTGCCCGGGGTTCCCGCGGTCGTCTGGGACGACGGACGATCGCGTGCGTGCGGAACGGGATCATCGCGTAGACCATCAGCGAGACCATCGCGACGAGCAGGACCGTGAACAGCGAGCCGATGATGCGCGCCCGGGCGAGCGCAGGACGCGGCACGGCCCGGGGCGCCGGAATGCCGTCATGCAGGTGGCCAGCCCAGGATCGTCAGTCGCGAGCCGCCGCTCGATCTCGGCGAGCGCACGCTGCTCGTCCGCCGACAGCGCCATTCAGCAACCTCCACGTCGTGTACCGGGTGGGTACCCTCTCACTATCTCTCAGGACCCGGTCTTTATCCAATTGTTCTGGCTTTGTACTTCACCCGTTTTCATGCCGACTGCCCGGCAGCCCCGCGCCGGGCGAGGTTGAATACTTCCGGCGAGCCAGAGAGCGGCACCCTTGCGATCATCGAACAACCATTCTATCGTGTTCGGTATGCGCTGGGACAATCTGCGGCTCGATGAGCCGCTGGAGGCCGCAGAGGGCGGGGACCTTTCACCGCGCCGCAGGACCGGGCGCTCCCGCTGATCGAGCGCGGCGCGGTCGCCCGCACCTTCGACACGCCGGGTTTCCGTGGCATGACCTTCTTCGAGGTGCAGGCCAAGTCCGTGGTGAACCGGGTGCCGGAGGCGTCCCGGATGCCGTTCAAGTGGACGATCAACCCCTACCGCGGCTGCCAGCACGCCTGCGTGTACTGCCTGGAAGGCGAGACGCCGATCCTGATGGCAGACGGCAGGACCAGGCCCCTGGCTCAGCTGCGGGCCGGGGACGGGATCTACGGAACGGTCCGGCGGGGCGGCGGCCGCGAGTACGTCCGCACTACCGTGCTGGCGCACTGGTCCACGGTCAAGCCCGCCTACCGGGTCCTGCTCGAGGACGGCACTCAGCTCGTCTGCAGCGGCGATCACCGCTTCCTGACCGAGCGCGGATGGAGGTACGTCACCGGGGCGGGTTCGGCGGGCTGCGGCGGCGTCCGCACCTGTCGGCCTACCAGGCCCTGATGGGCGCCGGTGGCTCGCCGAGCCGCCCAAGCAGACCGCGGCCTACCGGCGCGGGTACCTGTGCGGCCTGATCCGCGGCGATGGGAGCGACGGCCACTACGCCTATCCCCAGCTCGACCGGCCCGCCGACCGCACCTTCCTGTTCCGGCTCCCGCTGGGGGTCAGGAGAACCGGGAAGGGCTGGCCAGGACGGCTGACTACCTGGCCAGGGCGGGCATCGGGTGCGTCGGCTTCAGCCTGACCGACGAGACCGGCACGGCGGGGCATGCCGCGCGCCGGGAGCTGACGGCGGTCCGCACCGGCAGCGCCGAGCAGGTGCGGACGCTCAGCTGGCTGCTCGACTGGCCGGACCATCCGGCCCCGGACTGGCACAAGGGCTTCCTGGCGGGTGTCTTCGACGCGCACGGGAGCTACCAGGACGGGTCCTGCGGCTGGCTCCGGCCGATCCGGCGATCAACGGCTGGCTGGTGTTCTCGCTGGAATCCCTCGGCTTCGGCTACGCGGTGGAACGGCTTAGCCGGACGCGCGTGCGTCCGGGTGCGCGGCGGGCTCGGCGGGGCGCTGCGGTTCTTCCACACGACCGATCCCGCCGTCACCACGCGGCGGTCGATCGAGGCCGCGGCGGTAGAGACCGGCGACGGCCTCCGGGTGACCGGCGTCGAGCGGCTCGGGCTGCAGGTGCCGATGTACGACATCACCACCGGGACCGGCGATTTCATCGCCAACGGCGTGGTGAGTCACAACTGCTTCGCCAGGAAGTCGCACACCTATCTGGACTTCGACGCGGGCGCGGACTTCAACACCCGGGTGGTGGTCAAGGTCAACGCGCCCAGAGCTGGTCCGCAAGAAGATGGCCTCGCCGAGCTGGCAGGGCGAGCACATCTCGGTGGGCATGAACGTGGACTGCTACCAGCGGGCGGAGGGGCGCTACCAGCTGATGCCCGGCATCATCCGAGCGCTCAGGGACGCTGCCAACCCGTTCTCCATCCTGACCAAGGGCACCCTGATCCTCGAGGGACATCGACCTGCTCGCCGAGGCCGCCGAGGTCACCGAGGTAGGGCTCAACGTGTCCGCGGGCTTTGTCGACAAAGACCTGTGGCGATCAATCGAGCCGGGCACGCCCGCGCCCGGGCGGCGGCTGGAGGCGTGCGCGGCACTGAACGAGCGCGGGCTTCGCTGCGGCGTCCTCATGGGCCCGGTGGTGCCGTTCCTGTCCGACTCCCCCGCCCAGCTCGACGCGGCCGTCGGGCAGATCGCCGCGACAGGCGCCACCCATGTCACGCCCATCGTGCTGCACCTGCGCCCGGGCACGCGCGAGTGGTTCTCTCGCCTGGCTGCGCGCCCAGCACCCGGAACTGGTCGACCGGTACCTGGACCTCGTACGGCCACGGCGCCTACGCCCCGAAGGCCTATCAGAACCGGATCGCGGGCCAGGTCCGCGAGCTCGCCGACAAGCATGGCATCGGCCGCCCGCGCCGCGCCGCCGCGCCCGGGCACCAGGTTCTCAGCGCTCCCAGGCCTCCGGATACGCACAGACCCCAGTGGGCCGCGCAACCCCTCACGGCGGCCGGGAAACCTGGGCTCCCCAGCCGCGGTCAACCGCCGAGCTCTCCGCATCCCGCAAGGACACCAGGCCCCCAGGCCCCCGAGCAGCTCACCCTGCTCTGAGCTCTCCGGTGTCCTCGGCAGCATCCCTGCCTCCACGGATCACGCGAGCGGCGTCTCAGCGAGACCAGCGTGATCCCTGGTGTACGCATCGGCGCTCACACCCGCAGCGCCCTCGGCGTTTCGATCGCGAAGGGTCCTCGCGCCAGCGCATGAAATCCTGCATGATCACAGATCGACTAGTTCTCGATGACGCGAAGGAACCCCGGGCTTCGCGACGTTCTTCACATGGATCACAGCCGCCGACTGCCGAGTCCGGAGACGCGTGTCCGGCGGCGATGGATGCGTGTGACCAGTCGATGCGCCGACACCGGCAGCTGCCCAGTGCGGGCGACAAGCGGACTGGCTGGACGCGGATCCTCAGTGCCGGATGAGGCGTGCATGCGAACCGCGGAGCTAGGTCAGCCGTGACCGGGTGGATGCGGCGGGGTGACCAGACGGGCGACGCGGCTGCGGCAGCTACCGGACGGTCGGGCAAGCGAGCTGGGCGCGGGAAGGTTGGGCGGGAGTCCTGCCGCCTGCGGGGCGCGCGGAAAACGGGCACGGAAGACTGGCTCAGGACAACGCGACAGCGAGAAACTCCCGAGAAGGGACCGGAAAATCGAGATATAACCCTGACACGCTCAAGCAATGAGATACATCGTATTCCTTGAGAATAATATCAGGATCTTTCCAGACGTGAGGAGGATGACGTGGCACGCGGGACCACGGGGGCGCCCCGTAATGCGCCGGGTCAGGACACGAGGAACTCACGGGCTCCGGGTTCGGGGACCCCGGAGCCGACGGGGCTAACGGGAAACGACCAGACCGGCCGCGATCAGGCGGAAGCCGCCTGATCGCGTCTCGCATGCGGCCGCCGCTCGAAGTACGTGGTGGTCGCCTTCTGGATCCTGGTGGTCGCCCTCGGGGGCCTGGCGGGCAAGCTGCAGGGAGCGGAGAAGAACGACGCGTCGGCGTACCTGCCGTCGTCGGCCGAGTCCACCCAGGAACTCAACGAGCAGAACCTGTTCCAGTCCAAGAACCTCAACCCCGCCCTGGTCGTGTACGTGCGCGACAGCGGGGTAACAGCGGCCGACCTGCAGAAGGCGAACGCCGACGCGCATTACTTCGCTTCGCTAGGGGCGGTGAAGCGGACGGGTCGCCCCGCCGGTAGTGTCCAAGCGACCACAAGGCGATCCAGACCGTCGTCGGCGCGGACCTCGGCTTCAACAGCGACATCGGCGGCTTCTTGTCTCGAACGTGAAGAACGCCGCCACCAAGGACAGCGCCGGGCTGAAGGTGTACGTCGGCGGCCCGGCGGCGAGCGCAGCCGACCAGATCAAGATCTTCAAGGGCATCGACTCCACCTTGCTGTACGCCACCTGGCCGTGGTGATCGTGCTGCTGTTGCTTACGTACCGCAGCCCGGTGCTGTGGCTGCTGCCGATCCTGTCCGCGGGCGTGGCGCTGACCGTGGCCCAGGCCGTGATCTACCTGCTCGCCGCAGCACGCCAACCTGACCGTCAACGGGCAGAGCGAGGGCATCCTGGTCGTCCTGGTGATCGGCGCGAGCACCGACTACGCGCTGTTGCTCATCGCCAGGTACCGGGAGGAACTGCGCAGGCACGCGGACCGGCACGAGGCCATGGCGGTGGCCTGCACCGGGCGGGCCCGGCCATCATCGCCAGCGGACCGACCGTCGTGGCGCTGCATGCTCTGCCTGCTCGCGGCCGAATCCAACGACATCTCCGGGCTCGGTCCGGTCGCCGCGGTCGGCATCGCCGTCGGCCTGATCGCGATGATCACGCTGCTGCCCGCGCTGCTCGGTGATCTTCGGCCGGTGGATCTTCTGGCCGGTCAGGCCGGGTTTCGGCTCGTCCGAGCCGACCAGCCGCGGGTTCTGGTCCCGGGTCGGCCGGGCCATCGCGCCGACGTCCGCGCACGGTGTGGATGGTGACCGCGATCCTGCTCGCGGCTGGCGCGGCCGGCATGATCGGGCTCAGCTCGGCACGCTGACCAACGGCCCAGTCGTTCCGCGGCACCCCGCCGTCCATCGCCGCGCAGAACGTGCTGGCCAGGCACTTCCCGGCTGGCTCGGGCGAGCCCATCGACGTGATCTGCACCGCGTCCAGCGCGCGGCAGGTCAGGACCGCGCTCGCGGGCACGCACGGCATCGCCTCGGTCACCCAGCCGGTGACCAGGACGGCCAGGTCCTTCCTGCAGGGCGACCATGACCGCCGGCGCCGGACAGCCAGGCCGCCTACACGCTGGTCAGACAAGGTACGGACCGCGGTGCACGCCATCCCCGGCGCGCAGGCCATGGTCGGCGGCGGCACCGCGATCAACCTGGACGTGGCAGACGCGCCGCGGCCCATGACCGCGACCTGCTCATCCCGCTGATCCTCGGCGTGGTGTTCCTCATCCTGGGCCTGCTGCTGCGGGCGATGGTGGCGCCGCTCGATGCTGATCGCCACCGTGGTGCTGTCGTTCGCCGCCGCGCTCGGCGTCAGCGCGCTGTTCTTCAACCACGTGTTCGGCTTCGGCGGGCGCGACACCGTCGTTGCCGCTGTTCGTCTTCGTGTTCCTGGTCGCGCTCGGCATCGACTACAACATCTTCCTGATGACCCGGGTGCGGGAGGAGTCGATCCGGTCCGGGACCCGGCGCGGCGCGCTCACCGGGCTCGGCCGCGACCGGCGGCGTCATCACCTCGGCCGGGCCTCGTGCTGGCGGGCACCTTCGCCGTGCTCGGCACGCTGCCGCTGGTGGAGTTCCTGACCGAGATCTGGGCTTCGCGGTCGCGCTCGGCGTCCTGCTCGACACGATCGTCGTCCGTTCGGTGCTGGTGACCGCGCTGACCTTGGATATCGGGCGGCACATCTGGTGGCCCAGCGCACTGGCGCGCCATAGAGCAGGCCAACTGGCGAACCCGAAGACAGGGCAGTGACGCGCGGCACCTAGAATATTGGTTCGTGGCGGGTGACCAGGTGACACAGACGGCGCAGGGGACTCCACATGGCAGAGTGCGGGTGCTGAGCCGTCAGGAGCGCCAGGGATCAGGGCGCCTGCTCGTCCGTACCGTCTGCCGTCCCCGATCCAGGGGACCTGCTCGAGCGCATCCCCCAGCCGGACGTGGTCGCCTGGGTGCATCACGGTGCCGTACCTGGTCGGCTGGGGCGAGGCGGTCAGGGTCACGCTCCCGGCCGGCGACGACAGGTTCACCGCCGGGGAGAAGTGGCTTCGCTCGGTGTTCGACGCCGCCGACAGTCGACGACCGGGTCCGGGTGCGCGGCTCGGGCCCGGTCGCGTTCGGCACCTTCACCTTCGATGCCTCGTCGGACGGCTCGGTCCTGATCGTCCCGCGCACGGTGCTCGGCCGCGACGGCCGCGGCCGGGCCTGGCTCACGACGTGTCCCCGAGGAGACGGGCCCCCGCCGGGGGAACCTCCGCCCCTGGCGACTCCCGGATGTCGGCCCATGGGGACTCCATCCCCCTGGGAAATCTTCGCTGGCGCGACGGCAGCCTGCCCGGGCCGCGCTGGGAGCGAGGCGCGTGGCCGAGGCGGTCGCCGCGATCAAGGCGGGCGGCCTGCGCAAGGTGGTGCTCGCCCGCGACGTGTTCTGCCACCGCCGACGGAGCTCATCGACGCGCGGGTCCTGCTGCGGCGGCTGGCCGACCGCTATCCGGCCGCTTCACGTTCGCCTGCGACGGCATGATCGGCGCCACCCCCGAACTGCTCGTCAGGCGGGCCGGGAACCAGGTCAGCGCGCTGGTGCTCGGCGGCACGCTGCCGCGCGGCGCCGACCCGGCACAGGACCAGGCGCTGGGCGAGGAACTGCTGGCCTCGGCGAAGAACAACGAGGAGCACGCCTACGCCGGTCGACTCGATACGCGAGGCGCTCGGGCCGCTGTGCCAGGCGCTCGACGTCGAGGCGCGACCGTCGCTGCTGAAGTTCCCGAACCTGCAGCACCTCGGCACCCAGGTGCGCGGCACCCTGGCCGACGGCCATGACGCCGCGGTCGGCGCTGGCGCTGGCCGCCGCGGTGCACCAGCATACCGCCGTCTGCGGCACCCGCCGGGGGTCGCGCTCGAGCTGATCCGCGACCTCGAGCACATGGACCGGGAGCGGTACGCCGGGCCGGTCGGCTGGGTGGACGCCGACGGGAACGGCGAGTGGGGCATCGCGCTGCGGTGCGGCCAGCTGTCCGGGCGCACCGCCCGGCTGTTCGTCGGCTGCGGCATCGTGGCGGGCTCCGAGCTAGCCGCCGAGCTCGCAGAGACCCTGGTCAAGCTCCAGCCCATGCGGGGCGCGCTGGAAGGCTGAGGCAGCCACCGGGCCCGTTCGGGCCGATAAGCCTTCTCTTAATCCGCGGTCGCCTGCGCCGCGACCAGGGACCTACAGTCGATACATGAGCGGCAACACCGAAGAAGCCCTCGAGGTGCTCCGCGAGGTGTGGAGCGCCCGGGGCCAGTCCGTCCGAGGACGTCGAGGAAGCCTGCGGCACCACCAAATCCTGCAAGCGGATGACCGACGTCGGCTTCGACGGGCCTGGCCGAGGAGACCGACGGCGACCTGCGGCTCGCCTGGCGGACCCAGCTGGCCCGCGAGGGCAAGCTGAACCACGGCGCGGGCAGCGTGCGGGATCCTGGATTCTCGGGCTCTGAGTCCTAACGGATGGCGAGCCCGGCCACCGTCGGCGAGCTGACCGAGACCCTGCGGCAGGGCGGCTACCTGGCCGATCGCGGCCTGGCCACGGCGCTGTTCGTGGCGCTGTCGCTGGACCGCCCGGTCCTGCTCGAGGGCGAGGTCGGGGTCGGCAAGACCGAGGTCGCCAAGGTGCTGGCGTCGGTGTTCGGCCGCAAGCTGATCCGGCTGCAGTGCTACGAGGGCATCGACACCAACCAGGCGCTGTACGAGTGGGACTACGCCCGCCAGATGCTGCACATCCGGGCGCTGTCCGAGCACCAGCTGGCCGATGACGACGCGGTGGACAAGCTGTTCGGCCCGAAGTTCCTGCTGGAACGGCCGCTGCTCGAGGCGGTCAGGGCGCGGCGACCAGGCGGTGCTGCTGATCGACGAGATCGACCGGGCCGACGACGAGTTCGAGGCGCTTCCTGCTCGAGCTGCTGTCGGACTTCCAGATCACGCATCCCCGAGATCGGCACGGTCACGGCGGAGAGCGCGCCGCTGGTGGTGCTGACCTCCAACCGGACCCGCGAGCTGCACGACGCGCTGAAACGTCGCTGCCTCTACCACTGGATCGGCTACCCGGCCGCCGAACGGGAGGTCGAGATCGTCCTGATCCGCGAGCCGGGCGTGTCCGCGGCGCTGGCCCGCAAGGTGGTCGCGGCCGTGCACCGGCTCCGCGAGCTCGACCTGGCCAAGCCGCCGGGGGTGGCGGAGACCATCGACTGGGCCCGGACGCTGGACTTCCTAGGCGAGACCGACCTGACGCCTGACAACGCGCGGGACACGCTCGGCGCGGTGGTCAAGGACCGCGATGACCTCGAGGTGGTGCACGACAACCTGGAGGAGATCACCTCCGGTGCCTGATGACCCCGACCTCACGCCGTGCACCGGGGCTCCCGCCCCGTCCCCCGGCTCGACCCTCACTGCGCTGCTCGTCCGCTTCGCCAGCGCGAACTGCGCGACGGCCGGGCTCGCGGTCGGCTCCGGCGACGTGCTGGTCTACTGTTCGGCACTGGCCAGGCTGGACCCGTCCGACCTGGTCGACCTGTACTGGGCCGGGCGGACCACGCTGGTGAGCCGGCACGACGACATCGGCCGGTACGACGAGGTGTTCCGCCGGTTCTTCCTCGGCGCCGAGGGCCCGGACGAGGAGCTGAGCCCTCATGCTGCGCGCGTCGGCGCAGGCCCAGGCTGCGCTGGCGATCCCGGCCGTCGGAGCCGGGCGATTCCGGCGAAGAGGACGAGGCCGTGCTCGGCTGGATGGCCTCCGACGTCGAGGCGCTCAAGCACAAGTCGTTCGCGGCCTGCACGCCCGAGGAGCTCGCGGCGCTGCGCCGCATCATGGCCAGGATCCGGCTCACGCCGCCGCGCCGGCGGACCCGGCGCAGCGCGTCGCCCGGTCGTCTGGACCGCGCCCTGACCCCGGCGGACCGTCCGGGAGTCCATGCGCATGCACTGGCGAGCCCGCCCGGCTGTACTGGCGGCGGCGGAAGGTCCGGCTGCGGCCGCTGGTGCTGATCCTGGACATCTCCGGGTCGATGGCCGACTACTCGCGCAGCCTGCTGCAGTTCGCGCACTCGGCTGCGAACGACGGGCGGTCCGCCGGGCGCGTCGAGGTCTTCTGCTTCGGCACCCGGCTGACCCGGGTCACCGGGGCGATGGACTGCTTAGGCGCCCGGACGAGGCGCTGGAACGGGCGGCGCGGGCCGCCTTCGACTGGGACGGCGGGACCAGGATCGGGGACAGCCTGGACGCCTTCGTCCGCGGCTGGGCGCGCCGCGGGCTGTGCCGGGGCGGCATCGTGGTGATCTGCTCGGACGGGCTTGACCGCGGCGACCCGCGGTGCTCGCCGCGGCGATGGAGCGGCTGTCCCTGCTGTGCCACCGGCTGGTCTGGCTGAACCCGCACAAGGGCGACGACCGGTCCTTCCGGCCGAGCACGCTCGGGATGATGGTGGCCGCGCCGCGCATCGACCTGCTGCTGTCCGGGCACGACCTGGCCAGCCTGGAAAAACTCGCGGCCGTGCTGCCCAGCTGATTAACCGAGCCTGAATTAGCGAGCCTGAGTTAACCGGACGCCGTGCTCACGGCCGAACCGGACTGCAGCCTGACCCGGATCGTCCATGCCCGGTAGGCCAGCAGGCGGCTGCCGCCGCGACCAGCGCGATGCGCGATCGCGATCAAGGCGACTGCCAGCCGGGCATCCGCCGACGACCATCGTGCGGACTGACAGGAGCGACGGGGTGGTAAGCAGCGTGCCAGGGTCGCCCGGCGGCGGCAGAGGCAGCACGCTGGACGCGCTCGCGGGCAGATGACCGCGACATTCAGCAGGTCACGGCGATTCCGGCCAGGACCAGGCGCTACCGAGAAGCGGATCATGATGAATTCCTCCGGTTGCGAATCGAGCTGCTCACTAGTTTCCGGGCCATCCCGGCATGGCGCTATTCGACGTTCGGCGTATGGCCGCGTTCCATCCGCCCGGCTAGCGTGTAGGTCATAGCCGGCAGAGTCTCGCGGAGAGGGACCGCGATGACGGTTCCGGTCATGGCGAGCGAGCACGATCTGCTCGGCTTGCTGAGCATCGTCAGAGACCATCGCGGCGACGACCCGGGAGACGGCTGCCGCTGTCCTGTTCGAGCACCTGACACAGCAGGTGCCTGCGACAGATATCGTTCTTCGGCCTGGACAGCCAGCAGCAGGCGATGTGGTTCGCGCAGGGGATCCCCGCGACGTGGGGACGGCGACATGGATGCGTTCTGGACCCACTTCTGGGATCTCCCTGCCGTGTTCTTATCCCGAGCGCTCCGGTGACCTGCGCAGACAGGTCACGCGTGTCTCAGATTTCTGCAGCGCCCGCCAGTGGCACGCGACCGGCATGTACTGCGACTACCTGCGGCCAGCCGGGTACGATCACGAGATCATGCTGTGCCTTCCGGGCGGGCCGGGGCGTACGGTGCGGCTGATGTTCTTCCGGGGCCCGGGCCGGGATTTCACCGAGCGCGACCGCGCACTGCTCGCCCTGCTGCGCCCGCACCTGCAGGAGAGGCGTACGCGGAGGCGGAAGCGCCGCCGCCGCATCCCGGCGCTGACCGCATCGGCACTGGGAGATCCTGCGCCTCGTCGCTGAGGGTCTCACTCACGGCCAGATCGCACGGCGGCTGGACGTGTCCGAAGGCACCGTCCGCAAGCACCTGGAGAACATCTACGCAAGACTTCCGGTGTCCAGCCGCGCGGCTGCCGTCACCGATGCTTTCAGGGGCGGCAGTCGCGGCGGCGACCTGACGCGGTGTTAACCGGAGCATGCCAGTAGTGAGCGTGCCGTGAGGTGGAGCGTCGGGATCGAGGCCGAGGGCGACCGCGTGCTGACCCGTGAGCAGGTGGTCGAGCTGGCTGACGCGGTCGCGGCCAGCGGCGGCATCGCCACCGGCATCGGCACCAGCCGGTTCGGTGCGCAGCTGATCGTGGAGGCAGCCAGCCGCGAGGAGGCGATCGAGCGCGCTACCGCGGAGTTCTGGCGGGCGGCCCGGACGGCAGGCCTGCCGACGGCCCGCTGACGCGGACCGAAGCGGTCGGCGAGGACGAGGACGCCGCCGGATGATCCGGCTCGGCTCGCTGGCCGAGTTACCCGTTCGAAGGGCCCCGGCTGCTGGTTAGCTTGGACGCCGTCGGCCACGGCGGCGGTGTACGCGATCGCCTACAAGCCCGAGCCTGACGCCCAGCCCGGACCGGTACGCGGTCATCTACGTGGGCCACTCCGACGACCTGTCGGCCGAGCGGTTCCCGTTCCAGCACCCGCGCGCGCACTGCTGGATCAAGCGCGCCGGATCCAGGTGGAAGGTCTACATCTGCACGCTACGAGGTGCCCGGCGGAGGCAGGCCGCACCGGGAGCAGATCGCCAGGGAGCTGACCGCGATCTACCAGCCCCGGTGCAACGACCAGCAGTTCGACCAGGCGTGGAAGGACGAGTGGATCGGCGGGACCACCTCGTCCTCCCCGGCCTGGCCAAGGACCCGGCGCGACCGGAGCGCGCCCGGCTAGCCTGCGCGCCCGTCAGGCCTTCGGGGCGAAGCCGACCGCGTCCAGCAGGCGCGAGCGGCGCGTCCCCGACGCAGGCCGGTGGCTACTCGGGCACCGCGGGCGCCTCGGGCCTGGGGGTGACATGCGACCACGATGCCTTCGGCCATCCCGTACAGCAGCGGCAGCGCGCCCGCCACCACCCCGCCGGTCTCGTTGATGTGCTCCACCCCGGGTCCGATCAGCTTGGCGTGACCCACGATGGTGCGGACGATCTCGGCGCACTCCTCCAGGTTGCCCAGCGATGCGGGTAAGCAGCGTGCCCACCCAGAACAGGTAGAACGCCAGCCCGGCGATCAGCAGCAGGACGTCGATGACCGTCCAGCACGACGAGCCCGGTCAGCGACCTCGACCTTCCCGAGGACGCGGCCGAGGAACAGATGGTGCTGCAGGCCCTCGGCGAGGACAGCCTCGACGCCGGTGGCGACCTGCGGGATCAGCACGGTGTCCGAGGTGTTCGCCGCCGCCGCCTTGAGCGTGTCCCTGACGGCGACGACCCGGCGGTCGATGATCTTCACCAGGTAGATGAGCAGGCTCAGCAGAGCCGCGACCGCGACCACCACGACGATGCCGAGGATGTTGGCGATCGTCCACAGGTTGTGCTCGGTCGAGGACATGGCCAGCGTGTGGTGCATCGCTTACCCTCCCAGCCTGGCGCGGCCGCGCTGCAGGCCGCCGATGATGATCGTGGCGTGCTCGATCGTGGTGCGCAGCGCGCCGAGCGGCGCGGTGTTCTGCACCGCCTCGCCCAGCGCGTCGTTGATCTTGGGTGCCTCGTTGCCGATCGAGCGGGCGCAGCAGCAGGATCGGCACGACGAGCGCCACCACCACGAGCACGATGATGATGCCGATGGTGTAGCCCACCACCCAGCCGGTGGTGCTGGTGCCCGCGGCAGGGACATGCGGTTCCATAACAGGCTCCTCAGACCGTCTCGCAGAAGTCCCTGACGGGCTTCAGGCTCGCGTTGACCGAGGTCAGCCGGTCCGGCACGGTGCTCGTCAGGCTCGCCACGGCCTGCACTCCCCCGGTGGTCGCGACCAGCGTCCTGCGGATCGCCCGGAGGTGGAAGATGACCCGGAGCAGGCCCACCGCGGTGATCGCGATGATCAGCGCGGCGACGATCAGTGTGAACCAGGCGGCAGCTGGCATGGCTGTTCTCCTTCCTGCCTAACCGAGTAGCTTGGCGACGGATCCGGCGTACCGGACGGCTCCCACGGAGACTTCCTTGACGGTCGTGTCGGTGACGGCCAGGGCCTCCGGCACGCCGGTGAGTTCGCCGACGAGCGCCACCCCGCCGGACAGGATGTCGTCCGTGGCGTGCCGGATCCTCTCCACCGCCGCGAGCACGCGGTTCAGCAGGAAGATGACGACCGGCAGCACCACGACCAGCAAGATCACGTTGCCTATCCACCACAAGACCATGACTGGCTCCTAGCTCGCGGGCTGGTAGGGAAGGAAGAAGCCGCCGGAAGACCCGGCTCAGCGCCATCAGCGCGGCCCGCATGCCCAGGGTGAAGCCCTTGGCCGGGGTGGCGGTGGCCGCGGCGATCTGCTCCGCGGACTCGCCCCGCTCGATCCGCTCGATGCGGTCCTGCATGTTCGCCGAGAAGTCGCGCATCAGCACGGCGGTGACGTCGCTGATCATGCCGCGGCCGTACTGCGCCGCCGCGCCCGACAGCTGCAGGTCCTGGGTGACGCCCACCTTGGTGCCCCGGGCTGGCCCGGGTCAGCGTCGCGGTCACGACCATGCTGGCCTGCCCGCGCCCCTTCTCGTCCGCGCCGCTGGCGTGGACGACCACCCGCCTGCCCGTCCTCGTCGCGCTCGGTGATGTCCGCGGTCCCGGCGAACTGCAGCCGCACCGGGCCCATCCTGACCGCGACCGTGCCCTTGTACTTGTCGTCGCCGAGATCCTCGGTGAGTTCGGCGCCCGGCAGGCACGCGGCTACCTGGGGAATGTTGTCGAAGAACTGCCAGACCTTCTCGACCGGCTCAGCGACCTCGAAGTCGTTCTTGATCAGCATCGGGTCTCTCTTCAGGTAGGCGTCAGGGTCCTGCTCGAACGCCTGGCGGCAGCTGCACAGCAGAAGTAGTAGTCGGTGCCCTCGTACCGCACCGGGCGGGACGAGTCCGCGGACTTACGGTCATCCCGCAGACCGGATCGGTGACGAGCGCTGGCCGCGCGGCAGGCCTAGCTCCTCCGGCCCAGCCTGCCGCGCGGATTCTGTGGCGGGCCTGGCGCTCGTACGAGGCCGTGCCGGCCAGCGCGCCGGACGCCCGCAGCTGGACCAGTTCGGCCAGGATGGCGACCGCGATCTCCTGGTGCGTGGTGGGACCCAGGTCCAGTCCGTAGCACACCGCACCCGGTCGAGCTGGTCCCGCGGCACGCCCCGGTCGGCCAGGTAGCCGAGCACGGTGGCCCCGCGCCGCCGCGAGCCGACCAGGCCCGGGTAGGCGGGCCGGGCGGCGACCGCGCGCTCGAGCACGTCCTCGTCGTCGTGACCCTGGGTGGCCACCACGATCATGGAGCGCCCGTCCGCGGCTTCCGGCGTGAAGTCGGGGCCGCGAATCAGGTCGGCCCGCCAGCCCAATGCCCCGGCTAGGCTGGCCAGCGTCCGTGGCCATCGGGAATCTCCACGATGACCAGGTGCGGCACCAGCAGCACGGGCTCGATGTAGACCTCGAGCGCCCCCTCGCTCTGGCAGGAGATGGGGATCACGGTCATGCCGTCGGGCACCGCCGCGCCGAACTGCTCCGGGGTGCCGAGCAGCAGCAGCCGGGCCGTGCCCTCCGCCATGACTTGCTGCGCCTCCGAGATCACGACCGGCTCGGCGCAGGCGCCGCCGATCCAGCCGTGCAGTTCGCCGCCCGGCGGTGATGATCGCGCGCGCGCCCGGCCTGGCTGGAGGAGGGCTCTGCCGCCAGACCACGGTGGCGAGGCGCGAAGCGGCTCACCCCGGCGGGTCAGCTCGCCCATCTCCTCCAGCACGCCCAGGCCTTCCATGTCAGTCGTCCGTCTCGCACCGGCGGCGCCGGAAACGTCGCGGCGGTAGGTGATCGCCTCCCAGACCCGGTCCGGGAGCAGCGGCATGTCGATGTTGCGGACGCCGGTGCCGCTCGAGCGCGTCCATGACCGCGTTGACGAAGCGCCGCCGGGCCGCCCACCGCGGCGCACTCGCCGATGCCCTTGGCGCCGATCGGGTGATGCGGGCACGGGGTGACGACCTCGCTGTGCAGCTCGAAGCCGGGCGTCTCCCAGGCGGTCGGCAGCAGGTAGTCCATGTAGTTCGACGCCGACGCAGTTGCCGTCCGCGTCGAACGTGATGAACTGCATGTTGGCCATCGCGTAGGCCTCGGTCAGCCCGCCCATGATCTGGCCCTCGACGATCATCGGGTTGATCCGTACCCCGCAGTCGTCGACCGCCACCATCTTCAGCACGTCCCAGACGCCCGTCTCGGGGTCGACCTCGACGGTGACGATGTAGCAGGCGAACGGCCAGGTGAGGTTGGGCGGGTCGTAGTACGCGGTGTTCTCCAGGCCGGGCTCCATGCCGTCGGGCATGTTGCTGTACGCCGCCATCGCGCACTCCTGGATGGTGACGCCGCGGTCCGGGGCGCTGCGGACGTAGAACCGGCCGAGCTCCCACTCGACGTCCTCTTCGGACACCTCGAGCAGGTGCGCCGCCAGCCTGCGGGCCTTGGCCCGGATCTTGCGGGATACCATCGCGACCGCGGCCCCGGCGACCGGCGTGCTGCGGGACGCGTAGGTGCCCATGCCGAACGGCGCGGTGTCGGTGTCGCCCTCCTCGACCACGATGTCCTCGGCCGGGATGCCGAGCTCGTGGGCGACGATCTGAGCCCAGGTCGTCTCGTGCCCCTGGCCCTGGCGTCTTCGCGCCGGTGCGGAGGATCGCCTTGCCGGTCATGTGCACCTTGAGCTCGGCCGAGTCGAACATCTTGATGCCGAGGATGTCGTACTCGCGGCTGTTGCCCGCGCCCAGCGGCTCGGTCATGGTGGAGATGCCCAGGCCGAGCAGCCGGCCCGCTTCCGCGCCTCGGCCTGCTGCGCGGCGGAACTCCTCGTAGTCGATGGCCTTCGAGCCCCACGTCGAGGCACTTGGCGTACTGGCCGGAGTCGGTCAGGAAGCCGAACGGGGTGCGGTGCGGGAAGTCGTCGTCGCGGACGAAGTTGCATCCGGCGGAACTCGGCCTGGTCCATGCCGAGGTCGTCGGCCGCGGCCTGCACCATCCGCTCCTGGAAGAACATCGCCTCGGTGACCCGGAACGAGCACCGGTAGGCGACCCCGCCCGGCGCCTTGTTGCGTGTAGGTGCCGCGAGCGGTCAGGTGCGCGGCCGGGATGTCGTACGCGGCGAAGGCCGAGTGCATCAGGCCGATCTTGAACTTGCTCGGCTGGGCGTCGGAGAAGAACGCGCCGTGGTCGGCGTCGGTGTGCATCCGGACGCCGAGGATCTTGCCGTCGCGTGCGCAGCGCCATCTCGCCGTCGCAGGTAGACGTCGCGGGCGAAGCCGGTGGAGATGAGGTTGCCCGACTTGTCCTCGATCCACTTGACCGGCCGCTCCAGCAGGATCGAGGCCAGGATCGAGCATGACGTACCCGGGTAGACCGGCACCTTGTTGCCGAAGCCGCCGCCGATGTCCGGGCGAGATGATCCGGATCATGTGCTCGGGCAGCTCGGCCACCAGCGCCACCGCGGCCCGGATGATGTGCGGCGCCTGGCTGGTCATGTAGACGGTGAGCTTGAGGTGGCCCGGTTGAAGTCCGCGATCGACCCGCAGCACTCGATCGGCGACGGGTGCGAGCGCGGGTAGTGCAGCTGCAGCTTCGACACACAGGTCGGCCTGCTGCGAAGGCCCGGTCGGTGCCGGCCTTGTCGCCGACCTCCCAGTCGTAGATGACGTTGTCGTGCTGGTTCTCCTTGTCGTCCCGGATGACCGGCGCGCCGTCGGCGACCGCCTGCCGCCGGGTTGACGATGACCGGCAGCGGCTCGTAGTCGACGTCGATGGCCTCGCACGCGTCCTTGGCGATGTACGGGTCGTCGGCGATGACGCAGCGCGACCTCCTGGCCCTGGAACCGCACCTTGTCGGTGGCCAGCACGGCCTGCGTGTCGTAGGACAGGCGTCGGCATCCAGGCCAGGTTGCGGGTCGCCATCATCTCGCCGGTGAGCACCAGGTGCACGCCGGGGATCGTCCCAGGCCTTGCTGGTGTCGATCGACTTGATCCGCGCGTGCGCGCAGCGGGCTGCGCAGGATCTCCATGTGCAGCATGCCGGGCAGGGTGATGTCGTCGGTGTAGTTGCCCTTGCCGCGGATGAAGCGGCTGTCCTCGACCCGCTTGCGGCTGGCGCCCAGCCCGCCGATCTTGATCTCGTCCAGTGCCTGCGACACGTTGCGCCTCCCTAGCTACCGGACTCGGCTCTGAGTTTGGCCGCCGCCCACAGCACCGACTTGACGATGTTCTGGTAGCCGGTGCAGCGGCACAGGTTGCCCGGACAGCGCCCAGCGCACGTCCTCTTCGGTCGGGTCGGGGTTCTCGTCGAGCAGCGCCTTGGCGGCCAGCATCATGCCCGGCGTGCAGAACCCGCACTGCAGGCCGTGCTCGTCCCGGAAGCCCTCCTGCAGCGGGTGCAGCTCGCTGGCGCTGGCCAGGCCCTCGACGGTGCGTGATCTCGTGTCCGTCGGCCTGCACGGCCAGCATGCGTGCAGGACTCTTGACCGGGCGCCCGTCGACCAGCACGGTGCAGGCGCCGCAGTTGGTGGTGTCGCAGCCCATGTGCGTGCCGGTCAGGCCTGAGCCCGCGGCGGATCAGGTGGGCCAGCAGCAGCCGCGGCTCCACCTCGGCGATCTTCTTCTCGCCGTTGACCGTGAACCTGATCCGGCGTACCGGGACGTCCGTGATCTGGCCGCTCGTGGTCGTCGTAGACGATCGTCATGGTCAGGCCGCCCTCTCCGCTGTCTCTGCCGTTTCGCCGCGGCTCAGCAGGCGCAGCACGAACGTGCGCACCATGTGCCGCTTGTAGTCGGCGCTGCCGCGATGGTCCGTCCTCGGCCGCGCGGCCTGCGCCGCGAGGTCGGCGGCCTGCTCGATGGTCTCGGCCGTCAGCGGCTGCCCGGTCAGGGCCTGCGCCGCCTCGGTGGCGCCGATGGTGGAGCCGCCGACCCCGGTCAGCGCGATGCCCGCCCTGGTCACCTTCCCGCCGCTGGTCTCCAGCGCCACCGCGACCCCGACCGTGGCGAAGTCGCCGACCCGGCGCTCCAGCTTGAGGTAGCCGCCGGACCTGGCGCCCTGCGCGGCGGGATCACGGCTTCGACCGCGACCTCGTCCGGTTCCAGGACGTTCTGGAACGGGCCGGTGACGAAGCTCAGCGAGCGGGATGGTGCGCGTGCCGCGCGGACCGCTGGCGACCACCGAGCCGCCGAGCGCCAGCACCACGGAGGCCCAGTCGCCCTGCGGGTCGGCGTGGCACAGCGAGCCGACCAGGGTGCCGCGGTTGCGGACGATGGGGTCGGCGATCAGCGGGGCGGCCGCGGCCATGGTCGGCTGCGTGGTCTTCAGCAGGCCCGAGCGCTCCAGCTCGGCATGCTAGGCACAGCGCGCCGATGCGCAGGGTGCCGTCGGGCTCGGCCCGGTGGTAGCTCAGCCCGGGCACGTTGTTGATGTCCACGACGAGCTCCGGTGACGCGAAGCGGAGCTTCATCAGCGGGACCAGGCTCTGGCCGCCGGCCAGCACCTTGGCGTAGTCCCCGCCGTCGTGCAGCAGGCTGATCGCCTCGTCGAGCGACGCGCGGCGCCTCGTACTGGAACCGCGACGGATACATAGGATCCTCCAGGTGTCCTTCGGGCGCGGGCTACGGTTCGGGGTCGGGTCGGGGTCGGGGTCGGCAGGCGGCGCTTCCAGCCGCGCTGCCGCGGGCCGCGATTCCGGGTCCGGTACCGCCACCGGAAGCGAGTCTTCCTCTGGATCCGGCCGGGGCTGCTGGTGCGGCGGCCACGGTCCCGCCACCGGCTGGCCGCGCGACCTTGAGGTAGTCGATCAGCTCAGGCCAGGCCCACACGGTCGGGCTCTTCCCGGTCTTCGGGGCGTGCTCGATCAGTTCGTAGAGCCGCGGGTTCCCGCGGCTGTGCCCGTCGGATTCGATTCGCATGCCGCACGCTCCTGCCGCTGGACAAGCGCCATTACTCGTACTGCGTCAGCATGATCCACTGGGCCGGACCGGCCCGCAACGGGCGAATAAGTGCTTGCTTAAGGGCGGCCCTCTCCCCGCGCTTACTCTGAGTCTGCGCTGGTAGCGACGCTGAGAAGTCTCAGTGAGACTAGCTCCAGATCGTGACGTAGACCGGCGGGCGGAACCGGACGGCGGGACACCGCACGTACGGCGAGCGCATCAGGTGCATGGCTTCCGGTGTGCCGAGATAGCGCCGGAACGAGCTGGCCGCCACGCTCTGGTGCTGCCGTTCCAGCAGGGTGACATGCCAGCAGGCGTCCAGCTTGCAGCCGGGCGCGTCGACGCGGGACAGCTCGCCGCGGCGCAGCCGCTGGGCGACCAGGTGCTCGACGGCTTAGGCGCGACGCCCGTCCCGTCGGCCGCGGCCGCCCAGGCGGCGGTCTGGTTCGGGAAGACCCTGACCTGCTCCTCGGGGATTCCCAGGCTGGTCAGTAGCTGCCCGGTTTCGCTGCCGGGATCGGTGCCGGACGGGTCGACGAACCACAGCCACTGTCGCGGGCCCCGCGCAGCCTGGGCTGCCCGGCGGTCACGACCACCAGCCGGTACTTGAAGATCGGCTCGGTCGCCAGCGCCATGCCCGGGTCCTCGGGGATGGCCGAGGAGTCGCCACGTCGGCGAGCCGGTTGGCGATCAGGACGCTCATCTCCTTGGTCACCGCGACACCCGCCGACACCTCGACCGAGCCGGGAAGCGTTTGGAGAACGCCTCGGTCAGCGGGCTGACCATGAATTCGGCGATGGTGGAGGTGGACACCACCCGAGCTGCTCCGGCGCGCCCTGCGCGGCCCGCACGGCGGCGTGCGCCTCGGCCCCGAGCACCACGATCTGCGACGCGGTGGCGAGCAGCCGTGAGCCGCCCGGGGTCAGCTTCATGCCGACGGGCCCGCGGGTGACCAGCTGGTCGCCCAGGTGCAGCCGGAGGGCCGACAGGGCCTGGGAGACCGCTGACTCGCTGACGCCCAGCGCGTTGGCGGCGGCGGTCACCGAGCCGAGCCGGGCGACCAGGACGAACGCGTTGAGCTGTGTGAGCGTCATTTCAGCGTCATTATGCCCGCTGCCCGGACACGAATGACCACCATGCGAAGTGGCCTCGCGACAATGCCATCCGCCGGGCTCCGGCGCGGTTATCCAGGTGGGAGCGGGCGGCGGAACGGATGGAACCCGTCGGCCAGGAACGGCACGAAGGTGATCCGGCCGTACCTGGTCCGGCGGCGGGTCAGTCCGGATCGGCTGAAACATGACCGGCTCTTTCGGGGATGGCGGCGAGGATGGTCGCGACCGCCTCCGCGGGTGTTCGGGTCGCGGTGTCGATGACCAGGTGGCCGCGGTCCCACGGCTCGTACTCCCGGCTGGTGATCTGCTCCCAGTCCGGCAGCCGCAGGCCACGGATGTCCACCTCGCGGGTCTGGGCCCGCTCGCGGTGCGCGGCCCGGTCGGTGCAGACGAGCTCGACCTCGACCAGCCGGGCGCCGTGGTCGACCGCGATGTCGCGCCAGGCGTCCCTGGTCACGCCGAGCGGGTTGACGCACTCGGCCACCACGCTAACGCCGTGCCCGGAGCTGCTCCGCGGCCACGCCGTAGGCGACCGTGTACCCGACCGGGACCCAGCGGCTGACGCAGGCTCTAGCCGAATCGATGATGGCCTGCTCGATCCGGTCGACGCGGACGAAGGTGAAACCGGCCTGGCGAGCCAGGGCGCTGGCCACCGTGCTCTTGCCGGTGGCGGGCAGGCCGCCCACCACGACGAGAACCGGCGCGCAGGCCGCCGGGTCACGCTTACCCGGCACAGCTGGCGGCCCGGCCAGCAGCGCCGCGACCCGGTCCCGGCTGGCGGGGTCGGCCGGGACCTGCGTCACCATCATAAGCCGGGGTCGTCCTCCAGCCGCAGCTGGAACAGCTCCAGGGTGATCCGGCTCAGCCTGCGGGTGCCTGATCCGGATTCTGGCGGGCCGGAAGTACGCGCACCGGGTACTGCGCCCACCAGTCGCGGAACTGCGGGCTGGCCTCGGTCAGCGCCGCGGTGAGCTCGGCGAACCTCGGGTCGCCCGGATGCCGTCCGGCGGCCGCCCGGAACTGGCTGAGCAGGGCGCGGGCGGCCCGGTCCCAGGTGGTCATGCGGGCGCGGTTGTCCGCGTCGGTGAACATCATCCACAGCAGGTTGCGCCACCCGCCGGGAGCCCGGCCGGATCGTGGCGGATCCGCCGGTACGGCTCGTTCCACGCCAGGTAGTCGAAGTGGACATCGTAGACCGAGGCGGCATTCGGGGTGGCGGCGTCGACCAGCCGCTGCAGCCTGGCCTGGGGGTCATCGCCGGACGCCGCGGGCGCCGTGGCCAGCCCGGCCAGCTCCCTGAGGTGGCGGTGCTCGTCGGCGCTGAGCCGCAACGCCCGCGCCAGCGCGTCGACGACCTGCGGCGACGCCGTGATCTTGCGGCCCTGTTCCAGCCACGTGTACCAGGTGACACCTTACCCCGGACAGCTCGGCGACTTCCTCTCGCGGCGCAGGCCCGGCGTCCGGCGGCTGCCGGGCTCGCTGTCGCCGGGCAGCCCGACGTCGGCCGGGGTCAGCCGTGGCCTCGGCGGGAGCGCAGGAAGTCCGCGAGCTGGCCGCGGTTACCGGCGCTCACGACGCCCGCTGGGTAGCACGATCAGTACCAGAACCGATCCCGTCATCGTTCCTAACATAGCCAGCGGGGCGCGGAGGAAAGCCACGGGAGCGCGAGGCAGGACGGAGGACCATGGCGGACGGATTTGTGCTGCCGCCCGGGGCCGGGCACCGGATCCGGGGCGCTCAAGCATGACGCTCAGGGTGGGCGCGGAGCAGTCAGGGTAGGTGGTCGGCCTTCGAGGCCGAGGTGGCGCCGGGCTTCGACGTCGGGGCGCACCGGCACGCCGAGGCCGAGGAGATCTTCTACTCCTGGAGGGCGAGCTCGACCTGCTCGCGTTCGAGCCGCGGACCACGGTCGCCGGGTGACTGGACAGCCTGGGAGTCGGCGGGCGGCGCGCGCGTCGTCCGCGGCGGTCCTGGCAGCCTCATGTTCGTGCTACTTACTGCCCGCACGCCTTCACCAACCCCGGCGCCACAGCCGCCCGGATGCTGTTCCTGGTCACGCCTGTCCGGCCACGAGCAGTACCTGGAGGGGATCGCGCGAGCTGCTCAGCCGTCCCGGGCCGCCGGACCAGGCCGCGATCATCGAACTGCGGGCCCGCTACGACATCGAGCAGCTCACGTCCATGATCCCGGACCGCCGCCGGGCCGCCAGCCAGTGAACGAGCGTCCTGATGGATGCCGCGTAGCAGCTCCAGCGCCATACCGTTTTAGCTAGTGAGCCGCGACCGGGCGGCACGCCCCCGGACAACCGGACTCAGGACGCCGGCTGACCATCAGCACCACGGTTAGCATGCCGCGGACCAGCTGGAATGCCATGAAACCCCGGATCCAGTGCGTTCTAGCGCAGTGAAACCCCGGATCCAGTGCGTTCTAACGCCGCGTGCGACGCCGTGCCGGGACATACGGCTGACCGGGACTGATGTAGCGCGCCGGGCGGCTAGATCCGGCGGATGGCCGCCGCGGCCGCGGCGCGCAGCCTGGCCCGCAGTTCGGTGCCCCCCGGCCCGGCTGGTCTGCGCCTCCACCACCCGCAGGCCGGTGCCCTGCAGCGCCTTGGCCAGGTCGCCCGGCCGCTCGAGTCGCTGGTAGGGCAGGCCGAACGCGGCGGCCAGGTGGTTCAGGCCGGTGCCGTGCGGGGTGCCGAACAGCCGCTCGAACGAGCCCGGGAACGCCGCCTGCTCCAGGGCGGAGAAGATGCCGCCGCCGTCGTTGTTGACCACGACCAGGCACAGGTCGGGACGCGGCTCGTCCGGGCCGAGGGCCAGGCCCACCGCGTCGTGCAGGAACGTCAGGTCCCCGATCACGGCGAAGGCCGGGCCGCCGTGGGCCAGCGCGGCGCCGATCGCCGACGAGGTGGTGCCGTCGATCCCGCTGGTGCCGCGGCTGGCCAGCACGCGCAGGTCGGCACGGGGAGGAAGAGCGCAATCAATGTCCCGAACGGGCTGGCTTCTGATCCGCACCACAGCAGGGCTCCGTCGGGCAGCGCGGTGGCCAGGTCCCGGGCGAGCCGCGGCTCGGTCAGGCCTCGTCCTCGTCGAGCACGGCGTCCACCGCGCGGCGCGCGCCGCCTCGTCCGCCCGCTGCCAGCTGTCCAGCCATCCTCTTGTGACCCAGCGCTGTCCGGGGTCCTGGTGAGCCGGAGGGCCGAGGCGACGTCGGTCGCGGCGCGCTGCGGGTCGGCCCAGCGCCCGGGCCCCTGCGCCACCACCACGTGCCTGCGCGCCGACCCGTTCTTCAGGAAGGCGAGCTGCGGCCGGGAGAGCCCAGGGCGGCCTGCCGAGACGATCAGGTCGGGCTGGTGCGCCCCGACGAACTCCGGCGTCGCCAGCAGGTACTGGTAGGCGGACAGCGCGGCGGGGCCGCGGCGGGCGCCGGACGAGGCTCGGCGAGCACCGGCCAGCCCGCCCGCCCGGCCAGCTCGACCAGGGCCCGCGCGTCGTAGTCGCCGTCGCCGCAGACCACCACGCCGCGTTCGGTCCACGGGAGGTCGAGCTGCGTCATCGCGTCGCGTCCGTGATCCGGGAACCGAGTCCACGGCTGGCCGCCGGGGCGTCCGTCCAGCGATTCTGGCCATTCGCTCGTCCCCGTCCGGGCACCAGCGGCTCGCGGAACGGCAGGTTGAGGTGAACCGGGCCGGGCAGGCCGCCGACGCGACCCGCGGCGTGCGCCCAGGCCTGGCAGGCCAGCGAGCGCCAGTAGCGGGCCGCGCCCGGCCGGACCTCGGGCAGGCCGGCACTCGCAGAACCAGCGCACCGCGGCGCCGTACAGCTTGATCTGGTCGATGGCCTGGTTGGCACCGATTCCGCGCAGCTCCGCAGGCCGGTCGGCGGTGAGCACCACGAGCGGCACGCCCGATTCGTCGGCCTCGGATCACCGGCCGGGTGGAAGTTGGCCGCCGCCGTGCCCGAGGTGCACAGCACCGCCGACCGGGAAGCCGGCTGGCCTTGGCCAGGCCGAGCGCGGTGAACGAGGCCGAGCGCTCGTCGATCCGGACGTGCAGCCGCAGCGCCGCCGCTGCCGCGCCGCCTCGTAGAACGCCATGGCCAGCGGCGTGCTGCGCGATCCGGGTGCGAGCACCACCTCGGCTAGCCCGCACCGGATCAGCTCGTCGCTGAACGTGACACCGAACGCGGTCGCCGGGTTCACGGCAGGGTACCTGGCGGCGCCGCGCGCTACTCGCTCCCGCCAAGGGGCCGGATCGGTCTCCCAGCGGGCCAGCTCTGCCGGGTCGACGGCTGACTTACGGACCGGCAGCCATCCCGCCTCGGGCCGCAGCGGGCCAGCCGTCACGTCCCCGGCCAGCAGCGACATGGTGCCAAGCCCGCAGGCGTAGGGCAGTTCGGGGAGCGCGGCGGCCAGCGCCACGCCGGCGGCCAGCCCGACCGAGGTGTCCACGGCGCTCGAAACCACGACCGGGAGGCCGCAGGACTCCGCCACCGCCAGCGCCGCGCGGACCCCGCCGAGCGGCTGGACCTTCAGCATCACGATGTCGGCCGCGCCCGCGGCGCGTACCCGCAGCGGGTCCTCGGCCCGGCGGATCGACTCGTCGGCCGCCACCGGGATATCGATATGTCGACGCAGCTCGGCCAGCTCGTCCAGGGTGGCGCAGGGCTGCTCGGCGTACTCGAGCCCGAACCGGGCCAGTCGTGCGCAGCACCCGGGCCGCCTGCCCCGGTTCCCAGGCGCCGTTGGCGTCCACCCTGATCCTGCCGTCCGGGCCGAGCGCGTCCGGACCGCCTCGACCCGCTCGATGTCCTCCGCCTCGGCCTGGCCGCGCTCGGCCACCTTGACCTTGGCCGGTCCGGCAGCCCGACCTGGCCACGATCGCGGCGGCCTGCTCGGGCCCGACCGCGGGCACGGTCACGTTCACCGGGATCCGGTCCCTGACCGGGGCGCCACCCGAGCGTCGCCGACTCGACGGCGCCAGCCAGCCAGCGCGCGCTCTCGCTTCGGCCCGTACTCCGCGAACGGGCGAGAACTCGCCCCACCCGGCTCCCTCGATCAGCGGCGCCCTCGCGCACCGTGATCCCCGGAACCTCACCGGCATCGGGATCGCGAACGCTCGCAGCCGCGATCACCCGGCCAGGTCGCCGCTGGCCGCCCCGGCCCGCAACGCGCCCGGCGTGGTCATGGGTTTGTGAAAATAATCAAAGACGCTTCAGGGCTGAGCGTTCGGTCACTCGTAACCTCCTGGAGTTCAGGCTCTAACCTTAATCAACGTGACAATGCGCCCTTTGCGCGCGGTCCTGGTCGAGCGCGCGACCCCGCGGCTGGTCGAGTTGCTGGCGGCGGCGCTCGACGGCAGCGGCCCGCCATCGCACCGCTCGCTGACGCCTGACTGCCACCAGCGCGGCTCGCCAGGGCTGATCGACGCCCTCGGGCCGGACTCCGGTGCAGGACACCGGAGGGAGTCACCTCGGCCCGTTCGGGACCTCATGAGGCAGTAGCCGAAGGTACGGCGGTCGTGGTCGGCACCTCGGGATCCACCGGCGTGCCCAAGGGGGTGGAGCTGAGCGCGGCCGCGCTGCGGCACTCGGCCCGGGCCTCGCTCGACCGGCTGGGCGCCCGGCCCCGGCGAGCGCTGGCTGTGCTCGCCTGCCCGTCACGCGTGGTGGGCTGCTGAGCGGTCCTGGTGCGCTCGCTGGTCAGCGGCACCGAGCCGGTGCTGGCCGAGCAGGCCGACGCCGGGACCATGGCGGCGCCGGGCTGCGCGCACGTCTCGCTGGTGCCGACCCAGCTGCAGCGTCTCCTGCTCCAGGTAGGCGCCCATGGACCGACACCGCTGGCGGGCTTCTCCTCGGTGCTGCTGGGCGGGGCCGCCACGCCAGCTCCGGCTCTGCTGGAGGCCGCGCCGGGACGCGGGTGTGCCGGTGGTGACGACCTACGGCATGACGCGAGACCTGCGGCGGCTGCGTGTACGGCGTGCCGCTGGACGGCGTGCAGGCCGAGGTCCGCGGACGACGGGCGGATCTGGATCAGCGGGCCGGTGCTGTTCTCCGGCTACCCGGGCGGCCCGCGCGCGTTCGCCGACGGCTGGTTCCGCACCGGCGACCTGGGCTTGCTGGACGCCGGTGGGCGGCTGACCGTCCGCGGCCGGGCGGACGACGTCATCAACACCGGCGGGCACAAGGTGGTCCCGGGCGAGGTCGCGGCGGCGCTGGCAGAGCTGCCCGGGCGTCCGGAGGCGGCGGTGGTGGGGGCAAGCCCGACCCGGAATGGGGCGAACGGGTCGTCGCGGTGGTGGTGCCTAAGCCGGATCCGGCCGACCCGCCGACCCTGGAATTGCTCCGTAGGCATGTGCGCGAGCGGTTGCCGCGTTACGCTATTCCCAGCAGGGTCGTAATGGTCGATGCCCGTTCCCATGCTCCCGAGCGGGAAGCACGACATCGTGCGGGCTCCGGCAAGAGCTGCTACGGCGGGAACAAACTGAGGCGGAGGAGCGTTATTTATTAGTGCCCGGACAACGTCTCCCGCTGATGACTACGCGGGGCGGCGAGGGTACTTGGTGGAAACCCATTTGAACGACGTAAGTAGTGGCGTGCGTTGTTACGAGGAGGGAGGGAGGTGCCTCATGCCGCGGATCGCCATGGCGACGTCAGTAGCCGAGCGTATCGCCGACTCGGATGACGAGGCGAGCACGACCCGGGTGGATGACCTGATCCAGCGCGGGCGAAGCCAGGGTCACCTGTCTCTTGCGGAGCTGAGGACGGCCTTTGGACCAGGCAGGACTCACGCCTACCGAGGGACGGTCCATTCTGCGCGAGAGCTGAGCGAAGTCGGCGTGCGGCTGGCCAACGAGCTGGCCCAGGCCGAACCGGCCCGGACTGAACCGGCAGGGACCAAGGGGAGTTCAAGAGCCGTGCGGCGCGCTCCGCGCCCGCGCGTGCCGCCAAGCAGGCTGGTGAGCTACCGAGGTCCGGGTCTGGCCCGGCGGACGATGCCGACGTGGCCGACGACGTTGTGAACCTGGAGGCGGAGGCGGCAGCCCTCAGCGACTCCGACAAGCTTGCCGAGGTTGACCTGGACGACCAGACGCCCGCCATGGGCGACTCGGTCCACACCTACCTCAAGTCCATCGGGCGCACCAGCCTGCTCACCGGCCGAGCAGGAGGTGGACCTGGCCAAGCGGATCGAGGTCAGGCCTGTTCGCCGAGCACAAGCTGGAGACCGCGAGCCGGCCTGGACGAGAAACTTCCGGCGTGACCTGGAACTGGTGGCCGAGGACGGGCGGCGCGCCAAGGCGCACATGCTCGAGGCGAACCTGCGCCTGGTCGTGTCCGATGGCCAAGAAGTACAGCGACCGGGGCCTGTCGCTGCTCGACGTGGTGCAGGAAGGCAACCTCGGCCTGATCCGCGCGGTCGAGAAGTTCGACTACACCAAGGGCTACAAGTTCTCCACCTACGCCATGTGGTGGATCCGGCAGGCCATCCAGCGCGGCTTCGCCGACTCGGCCCGGACCATCCGGCTGCCGGTGCACGTGCTGGAGATGCTGTCCAAGCTGTCAGCCGTGTCGAGCGGGACATGCACCAGCGGCTCGGCCGCGAGCCGACTCCGAGGAGCTGGCGGTCGAGCTCGGACCGGACCCCGGACCAGATCGAGGAGCTGCTGCGCACCAGTCGCGCCAGCCGATCATCGCTCGACTCCACCATCGGCGAGGACGGCGAGACCAGCATCGGCGACCTGATCGAGGACGTCGACGCGCCCGAGGCGTCGGAGCTCGTCGACCGCCAGCTGATGGCCGAGCAGCTGCGGTTCGGCGCTGGACGCGCTGACGCCGCGCGAGGCCACGATCATGGCGATGCGGTTCGGCCTCTACGACGGCAACCCGCACACGCTGGACGAGATCGGCCGGGCCCTCGGCCTGACCCGCGAGCGGATCCGGCAGCTCGAGAAGCAGTCGCTGTCCAAGCTGCGTCACCCGAGCCGCGCCCAGCCGCTGCTCGACTTCGCCAGCTGATCTCCCCGCTTTAGATTTCCGCCTCCCGTCACGATGCCGGGCCCGACCTCCCGCCGGGCCCGGCATTCGGCTGTCTGCGGTTAGTCTCGGTGATATGAGAGGTACGACGGCCAGGCGGCGGGTACTCAAGGTACCGGTCGACGGCGACGCGGAGCACCGGGCCGACCTGCTCGCGGCCGAGGAGCCGCTGGAGATCCGGTGGACGGCGAGCCGCTCACCGTGACGATGCGCACCCCAGGGGGATGACATCGACCTGGCGGCCGGGTTCCTGTTCACCGAGGGGCTGCTCCGACGGCTGGACGCGGTGCACGAGATCAGGATGTGCGACGACAACGTCGCGGCGGTGACGTTCAAGCCGGGGCAGGGAATCGGTGGCCGACCGGGTGGCGGCGAACCGTAACTTCATCACCACGAGCGCCTGCGGGTGTGCGGCAAGGACAGCATCGAGGCGATCCGGGTCCGGTCGGTCTTCGACGTGGCCGCCGATCCGGTCCGGGTGTCCCCGGCATGCTGGCCGGGCTGCCGGACCGGCTCAGGCAGGCCCAGCGGGTATTCAGCCGGACCGGAGGGCTACACGCGGCCTAGCTTGTTCGGCCCCGACGGCACGCTGCTCGTGCTGCGCGAGGACGTGGGCAGGCACAACGCGGTGGACAAGGTGGCTGGCTGGGCGCTGCGCAACGGCCGCTGCCGCTGGCCGGCCACGTGCTGCTGGTCAGCGGCCGGGCCTCGTTCGAGCTCGCGCAGAAGGCGATCATGATCGGAGTGCCGGTGCTCGCGGCCGTGTCCGCGCCGTCGTCGCTGGCGGCGTCGCTGGCCGAGGAGAGGCGGCCTCACGCTGGTCGGGTTCCTGCGCGGCACCACGATGAACGTCTACGCCGCACGACGCACCGGGTCGTCACCGCGACGCCCCGGTCGCGACGCCCGGCTAAGACATCACACGGCCTAGCGCCCCAAAGCGAAACCCCACTGGCACTATCAACCCATTAGCCTCGCTAGCCCCAGATCGAAGTCCGAATGGCCTTTCCCGTCTATGCTGGCTGACCGGCAGCTGGTAGAGGTCGGCGCCTGTCCGGCGAGGTAGTGCGGGTGACCTGGCCGCGGACCAGGAGGCACCTCGAGGTGGGCGGCCGTCTCGTTGACCGCCTGGACCTGGCTGAACAGGTCGAGGTCGTCGAACGAGGCGCTGCCGCCTTGTCCACTTTGATCGCCTTGGCCACCTCGAACGGCGGTGGCGTGCCCGCTCGCACCGCGTCGAGCGTCTCGGCCAGCCGGTCGTCGTGGTGGGCGAGCAGCTCGTTCACCCGCTCGTGGGTGCTGCCGGTGACCGGGCCGTGGGCGGGCAGCAGCCGGGCGTCGGGCAGCGCGAGCGTGCGGGCCAGCGAGCTGAGGTAAGTCGCGCAGCGCCATCCGGTTGCCCGCGGGCTCGAAGCCGATCGAGGGCGTGATGTGCGGGAGCACGTGGTCGCCCGCGAACATGATCTCGGACGCGGCGTCGTGGTAGACGAGGTGGCCGAGGGTGTGGCCGGGCGTGTGCACCGCCCGCAGCGTCCGCGTCCGCAGGTCCAGGTCGGTACCGTCGGCCACCCAGCGGTCGGGGTCCTCCCGGTCGGCGAACATGGGCCCGTGCCGCTCCAGCGTGGACAGGCTGGCCGATCAGCTCCGCGGCTCCCAGCCTGCGGCAGGCTCTCCGCGCCGAAGACGCGGTGGCTGCTGGTGCCGTTGATCATCTCCCGGTGGCCAGCATGTTGGCGCGCTCGTCCTCGCCGAGCGAGATCAGCGTGCGGAACTCGCGCCGCAGCTCGACCGCGAGGGAGTAGTGGTCGATGTGGATGTGGGTGACGAGGAAGTTGCGGACGTCGCCGAGCCCGTAGCCGAGCTGCCGCAGCGCCTCAGTGAGCCGCTCTCCGGCCGCGACGCATCGCCATCCCGGCGTCGATCAGGTCGACGCCCCCGGGGTCGGTGATCGCGTAGACGTTGACGGCCTTCAGCCCGTCCAGCGGCAGCGGCAGCGGGATCCGGTAGATGCCCCCGCCGAGGTCCTCGACCGCGGGTTCGATCCAGGCGTAGCGGTCTGCCGCTGCATGGCTCATCGTGTCGCTGATCCTTCCCTCCGGACCCAAGACCCCGGCGAGCCCTGAGCTACTGCCAGTCAACGATACCGGAGGGTCCCGCCGGTTACCCGCCAGGCCCGTCGGCCGCCGTCCAGATAGTGGGCCCGGCCGGGAACTGGTCGTCGGCCTGGGTCAGCGTCAGCAGCGCTCGCTCTATGCCTAGTTCGAATATGGCGTCCTCGTCGAAGCTTGGCCACACGTTTCCGTCGCGCTCGGTCAGGACCCGCGCTCGGACCACCTGTCGCAGCGCCGCGTCGGTGACCTGTTCGGCCCGGTATACCACGGCGAAGCCGTCGTCCTGGCGGGGCGGCGGGCAGGTCTCGCTTGGTGCAGCGCGTAGCGGCCGTCCCGGTGCGAGGTCCTGCCGCTTGGGCCCGGCCACGATGAGCAAGATGCAGGCCCGCGTCGCTGATGACCGGGCAGACCGGGTGCACCCGCGGGGCGCCGTCGGGCCTGACCGTGGCCAGGAACGCCAGTCCGATGCCGAAGTGGGTAGAACTGCCTCCGCCCGGCGTCGGCCAGGGCGGGCTGCAGCCTACTGAATTCGGTCCAGGTGATCATCTGGCGGACGTTACGCCGGTATCGCTGACATCCTGTGTCAGCGATACCGGCGCCTAACCTTTGCGCTCGTGCGTGCCGACCGGCTGCTCTCGCTGGCCCTGCTGCTCCAGGCGCGGGGCGCGGCGACCGCGCGGGCGCTCGCCGGCGAACTCGGGGTCAGCGTCCGGACCGTGTACCGGGACCTGGCGGCGCTTGAGCGCGGCGGGCGTCCCGGTCGTCACCGAGGCGGGACCGGGCGGCGGCTGCTTAGCCCGATGGACGGCTACCGGTTCCCGCTGCGACGGCCTGCGGCCGGACGAGGCCGAGGCGCTGCTCATCCTGGGCGTGCCCGCCGTCCTGGCGCGAGCTCGGGCTGGCGGGCGCGCTGACCGCCGCGCACCGGCAGATCCGGGTCACCGCCGGGGTCGGCTCCGGGCGCGCTGGTGCATCTCGAACATGCCACGGTGGTTCGGCGGCCAGGAGGAGGTGCCCTGCCTGCCGGACCTGGCCCAGGCGCTGCGGCTGGGCCGGAAGCTGGCCATCAGGTACCCGCCGCCGGACCGTGAGCCGCGCGTTGTCGGGCCGCTCGGCCTGGTGAACAAGGCGGGAACCGTGGTACCTGGTGGCCCATTGCGTGGCTCATTCCGGAGCCGAGCCGGGGCCGGAGCCGGGGACATCCGGGTGTTCCGGCCGGGCGGGTGTCCGCTGCCCGGTCCTGGCGGAGCCCGCCGGGCGGCCGGACTGGCTTCGAGCTGGCCGCGTTCTGGGCTCGCTGGTCGGCGGAGTTCGAGGCGAGCAGGCCGCGGCTCGAGGTCAGGCTGGCCGCCTCGCCGGGCGCGCTGGCCGCCTTTGGTGAGGTTTTCGGCGCGGCCGCCGCGCCCGCGCTGGAGGCGGCGGAGCCACCGGGCCAGGACGGCTGGCGGGTGGTGACGCCATCGTTCGAGCACGAGCGGGCGGCCGTGCACCGGCTGGCCGGATTCGGCGACCAGGTCGAGATCCTGGACCCGCCCTCGGTCCGGGCCGAGCTGCTGGCCACCGCGCGCGAAATCCTCGGGGCCGCTACCAGCCCGGCGGCTGACGCGCACTTTGGTGCCCGGCGCTGCCCAGCGGCACCGCCGAGGTTTCCCACCTCCCCTGGGCACCTTCGGCGTGACGCCTGAGACCGCCGCGGCTTCCTAGCGCGTGCAGGTAAGCGATTTCGGAGGAGAACCGTCATGTCCGGAACACGATCCATGGCGGCGCGGGCGCGAGCGTACCCGCGGACCCCGGCCGCCAGCGTCACCTGGGCCTGGCCTTGCTGGTCATCGCCACCGCGCAGCTGATGGTGGTGCTGGACTCCACCATCGTCAACGTGGCGCTCCCGCCCATGCAGCGGGCGCTGGCTTCTCCGGCTCGGGCCTGGGTGGGTGGTCAACGCACGCCCTGGCCTTCGGCGGGCTGCTGCTGCTCGGCGGCCGTGCCGGGGACATCCTCGGCCGCCGCCGGGTGTTCATCGCCGGCGTCGCCGTGTTCTCGCTTCGCCTCGCTGCTCGGCGGGCTGGCCACCACCCAGGAGTGGCTGCTGGCGGCGCGAGCGTTGCAGGTGCATCGGGGCCGCGGTAGTGGCGCCGACCGCGCTGTCCCTGGTGACGACCACGTTTCCGGAAGGGCGCGCCGCGCAACCGGGCCATGGGCGTGTACGCCGCGATGAGCATCGGCGGCGCCGCCCGTTCCTGGCAGTGCCCGACGTTGCGGGCGGTATGGCGAGATGTGCCAGGAGGAGGGGTGTTTGGCGTGGGTAACGGAGACGGTGAGTTCGAGATTGGCGGACAGTCGCGGCGGTGCGCCGGGACCTAAACGCGGCACAGACGGCGGGGGCAGGCGGTCCAGTTCGGACCGGGCCGGTGGAGCTGGAGTTCGAGGTCGCGGTGACCCGCACCGGCGGCGGGCAGGCGGGCGTGCAGCTGTGGGTGCTGACGCTGGGCGGCAAGGCCGAGCTGGCGCAGGCGAACACGCAGCGGATCAAGGTGACGCTGCAGCCGGTGGACCAGACACCGGCCAGGACGCGCAGATCGCCGACATCAGCCGGGGGTCGGGGCTGCGGGCCGCCGCCGTAGCCCGCGGCGGGCGCCCGCGGTGCCCGGGGACGGCGTGCGGTGGATGCGGCGATGGAGAGCGGCATGGGGGTTGACCGGTACCGGGTCTGTGAGCTGTATGCGGCAGGCCCGGAGTGTGGCAGAGGCTCGGGTCCGGGGTACCGGCTGGGTGATCGGCTGGTGCTCACCGCCCGGCACGTGATCGCCCCCGGCGCTGGCCGGGGCGGGGGGCCAGGCTGCTGGTCCGTCCGGCTGGGCGTGCCGGAGGTGGCTGCCCGCGCGGGTGGAGTTGGCAGGACGCCGATGCCGACGCCGCGCTGATCGCGATCGAGGACGAGGGCTGGCGGGCGCCGGCCGGGGAGTCGGTGCTGCGCTGGGGGGAGCTGGCGGGCAGTGATCCGGTGCCGTGCGCGGCGGTCGGGTTCCCGTGGGCGTCGGCGCGGCCGGACCGGGTGCGGGACACCGCGCACGTGTACGGGCAGCTGGCCCCGCTGGGGCAGCTGAAAGCGGGTCGGCTGGACCTGCGACGTGGCGCTCCGCGTCGCCGTCGGCCCGGGAGGGCGGCTCGCCGTGGGCCGGGATGTCCGGCGCCGCGGTGATCGCGGACAATCACCTGGTCGGGGTGATCACCGTACGATCCGGCCCGCTACGCCGACCGGCTCGTCGCGGTCCCAGTCGACCAGCTGCTGCGCCGACGCCAGGGTTTCCAGGCCCGGCTGGCCGCCCACGGGGTGCGGGCCGAGGCGGCGCCGGTCGGGGCGAGGCTGGTATCTGCGGCTGCCGCGGCGAGCAGGCGGTCAGCCTGAGCCCGGCCTACCGGCCGGTCAGCCGCCGGTTCCGCCCGGCGCTGTCCACGCTGCTGCGCCCGGAGCACGGGCTGGTGCCGTTCCTGGGCCGCCAGGCTCTACTGGATCAGGTCACCGGCTGGTGCCAGGGCCCGCCTGGCACAGTCCGGTGCTGCGCTGGTGACCTGGGGGCGGCGGGTCGAGGCAAGACCCGGCTCGGCCGGGAAGCGTGCGATGCAGATGCTGGTGGCCGGGCTGGGACGCCGGGCTCGCCGACGACCAGCGCCGGGACGGCACCCCGCGGACCGGCTGCAGCGGCCGCACGCTGCTGGTGGTCGATGACGCCGACCTGCGCACCGGCCTGATCGCCCGCCCTGGTCGGCTACCTGCGGTGGGACGACGCCGGGCCGGAGGTCGGCTGCTGCTGCTGGCGCGGGCCGCGGGAGCCTGGTGGGACCGGCTGGTCCGCCAGCAGGAACTGGACGGCGCCTACACGGTCCTGGACCTGGACCGCCATCCCGTCCCGCCCGCCGACCGGGCCGAGCACTTCCGCCGCGCGAGCTGCCGCGTTCGCCGCCTATGCGCACCGAGGGCGCCGCCAGGCCGACGACCGCCGCCGCTCGGCCGAGGCTGGATGATCCGGCGTACGCCGGACCCGCTGCTCATCCATCGCCGCGCTGTTGCGCACGGTGGACCACATCCGTCGCCCCGCCGCCGGGCCCAGGCGAGGAACGCGCCGCAGGCGAACGGCAGCACGCGCAGGCCAGCCGGGCCTGCCGGTCCGGCAAGCGCTGCTGCGGGCGTTGTGCAGCGGGAGCAGGACCCGCTGGTACCAGCTCGGCGTGCTCGAGCTGCCCTTCAACCCGGACCTGCCGCTGGCCGACCAGGTGGTCGCGCTGGCCGCTGACCGCCGCCGCCGACCAGCCGTCGCGCCACGTCGCTGCTCGCGGCGGTGCCGAACGGCAGGCGAGTCAGCCGGATCGGGGCCGAAGCGCTGGTGGTGTGGGCGCACCGGCTGTATCCCGGGCCCGGCTACTGGAACCCGCTGCGGCCGGACTGCGTCGCCGAGCAGCACCTAGCCGACACCGCGCTGCCAACTCTCGCCGCCGCCGCCCAGCTCGCCACCAGCCTGGGAAGCCGGACTGACCGCGGCACCCCGAACCAGCCCGCCGTCAGGAGGCTCTCAACGAAGGTGCTTCCGCGCAGCGCTTCCTCAGATCGTCCATCTAGCAATACGTAACTT